>ERZ773035.1646-NODE-1646-length-15849-cov-3.550082_pt1 | contig 15849 bp, 8 predicted proteins | sample MGYA00511487_ERZ773035 | MGnify/ENA primary metagenome ERZ773035 (study PRJEB29015, sample SAMEA2737985) | human oral metagenome | biome: human oral; feature: human-associated habitat; material: dental | place: China | collected 2024 ...
GGCCAAACCCTGCTGCTGCAAGCTGCCACCCGCCACGCCAGCGCATCCGCGAACCCCGGCGAACCCGCGCTGAACGGCGCCCAGATGGAAGCCCTGCGCGCCGTGCTCCGCCACCCGCAGCTGGACGCCGCCTTCAAGGCCCTGGCCCTTACCCTGCCCGCCGAAAGCGACATTGCCGAACACATGGCCAGCCAAGGCCAGCCTGTTGATCCGCAACGCATCCACGCCACGCGCCAGGCCATGCTCGCCCAAATCGCCAGCGCCCTGCAAGCCGACTGGCAATGGGCCTGGCAAGCGCACCAGGGCAGCGGCGCTTACCAGCCCGACGCCGCCAGCAGCGGCCGCCGTGCCCTCGCCGGCCTGGCCCTGCTCATGCTCTGCCTGAACGCCCAGGCCACCGGCGACGCCGTCTGGCCCGGCAAGGCCTACCAGCGCGCCAAAGACGCCGGCAACATGACCGAACGCCTGGCCGCCCTCACCGCCCTCATCCACACCCATCACCCGCTGGCCGGAAAAGCCCTGGCCCGCTACCACACCCTCTTTGCCGAAGACGCCCTGGCCCTTGACAAATGGTTCGCCCTGCAAGCGCGTACGCCCGACGCAGACGGCCACGTGCTGCCGCTCGTGCGCCAGCTCATGCAGCGCCCCGACTTCACGCTCAAAAACCCCAACCGCGCCCGCGCCCTCATCTTCACCTACTGTCTGAACAACCCTGCCGCCTTTCACCGCGCCGACGGCGCAGGCCACGCCTTCTGGGCCGAACAAGTGCTGGCGCTCGACGCCCTCAATCCGCAAGTGGCCGCCCGCCTGGCCCGCGCCCTGGACCGCTGGGCCACCCTGGCCGAGCCATACCGCAGCAGCGCCCGCGCCGCCTTGCAAACCGTCGCCGCCCGCGACACCCTCAGCCGCGACGTGCGCGAAGTCGTCACCCGCGCCCTGGGCAGCCAGGGTGAATAACCCAACGCACGCCGCATGCCAACAAAGAAGCGGGGCTTGCAGGCCCTGCTTCTTCTTTGAACGGCTTCTCAGGCTACGCGCGCTACGCAGCGCCCGACATGCCGGATTGCATCTAAAAGAGGAGCAAATTCAGCCAAGGCTTAAAGGCATCTGCCGCTTCAGCGGCGCGGACAGCGCGCTATGAACAAAGGAGCGGAAAACAGCGTTTGTCACCCCCTTTCCTCCCTTTCATCGGCGTGCTTTGCGACACGCTCCACCCTTCTACCCCTCACGGCCTGAGCGATCCATTTGTTCAAGTTGGTTGATTTTGGGTCAATAAAGACGCATAAAAACAAATAAATGCAAGCACTACAAATATCAATGAGAAACGGTCCAGGATCATTATTTTTCTCGCCACCCCGGAAAATTCATCATCCAGATCGCCATTCTTTATGCCTTTCAAGACCTTTTTAAGATGATATCCATCTGCTTGAGAGTTTTTCTTAATATAAAACGAGACCTTCCTCCAATCTGTCCCACTCCTTTTTGAATCCGGCTTCCAAATGCCCGTTATAGCTCCAGCACCTTTTGAATCTGCCGCTTTCTTTTTTTCTTGTCATTGAAGGAGTGAGATCCAGAAAAGAAGTCAGAAAATCTATATCAAGATTGGCGCCTTGAAATCCAATCTCCACTGTATATTCATGAGCCATAAAATCAACGGCGTTGCGCTTCAAAGTCAAGACCGTACGCCATAAGATCCCAAAAGTTCAATGATTTCACGAGACATCATTCTTTTGGCCACCTGCATCAAGGTCTCGGGCGGAGAGTCCGGCGTTTTTGCTTTCATATCGGCGCCCAGCTCAATAAGAACCTTCAAGTGGCCAATCTGATTCATGACAACCGCCCAATATCCAAGAGCAAAAATTTCGTATATTTCATGTTTTCTTGAACATCATCAGACGCCAAATTACAAATACGATCAGACATGTCCAGATCAGACTATTGAGCATGATCAATACAATTACATTGTCAATGAATAGATATCTATCGATATAAGCAATTGGAATTAACAAGCATTCAAGAACATTTCTCCATAAGATCGTTTTTTCATCCGCATATAGCGCAGATGATTTCATGAATGCGACAATGGTCAAATTGAAATGCAGCATGAATGAAATCAGCCCTATTGCCGCAAGACAGATGTTTTTTCATTTCGTTTTCTTGATTTAATTCGGATATTTTATTGATCAACAGCTTGACATTTTCATGGCAATCGTCCCGCATGGCCCTCTGCATCACGACAGGCATTGGATCCATGATATCAAATTCATCTGGCAAACAATTATCCAGATATTCAATACAAGCCTTCACATAATATTCAAGCCATCCAGGTTCAGAAGATGGGTCGGGCTTATATCGGCAAGACTGGGCAGCTTCATGTTATTCAATCCATCCAGAATGGCTTTGGCATAATATTTATTCCCCGCCTGACACGATCCATGAATGAAATCGCATTTTACAGCAGGATCCAAATAAATTTCCAAGAAAGCAGCGGGGTTGTATGCATTAGAGTCGATTTTGGAAATTGGGTCCGAACACTCTGCCCGATGGATTGTCTGGCCTTCAGCACGTTGCCTGGCTTTTGCACGTGCCCTGGCGCCGTGCAGTTCACTCGCGCTTCCACTCCCGGGCATGGCGGCCGGTATCGCGTCATCTGGCTGTTGGCTTTGCATGGCCCACGCTCCTGCCTGGCGCACGCTGCTGGCGCGATGGTCCACGGCGTTCGGCTGGCGGGCAAAGCTGTTTCAAAATCTGGCGTTTTGTCCGGCGGCTTGCCAGACAGAAGGCCGTCATTCGGGGCCGCTCTGCAAGGTCTTGCCTGAAAGCGGCTGTGCCGCCGCCATTTTTCACATTCTGTTTTTTCAAGCCTTTCGTCATGCCCGCCTATTCGTTTGAAGCCTTGCAGTCCGACGGCAAGACCCGCAAGGGCGTGCTGGATGCCGATACCGCCCGCGCCGCGCGCGCCCAGTTGCGCGCGCAGGGTCTTGCGCCACTGGACGTGCAGGCCATTTCTACGGGCGATGCCCAGCGCGCCCTGGGCGGCGCAAGCCGCCGCCGCGCGTTTGACAGCGCCCAGCTTGCCGTGTGGACGCGCCAGCTTGCGGGCCTGGTGGCCGCCGGTTTGCCGCTGGAGCGCGCACTGTCCGCGCTGGCTGACGAGGCGGAAGACGAGGCGCAGCGCCACTGCATCGCCGCGCTGCGCTCGGAGGTCAATGCGGGCGCGCCGCTGGCGCGCGCCATGTCGCAGCACCCGCGCGATTTTTCGGGCATCTACACCGCCGTCATTGCCGCTGGCGAGCAGGGCGGCCATCTGGAGCAGGTGCTGGAGCGGCTGGCCGACGATCTGGAGGAGCGCCAGGCGCTGAAAGCCAAGCTCCTGGGCGCGGCGCTGTATCCGGCCATCGTCACGCTGGTGGCCATCGTCATCGTCATTTTTCTGGTCAGCTACGTGGTGCCGCAGGTGGCCGCCGTTTTCGCGGGCGCCAAGCGGGCGCTGCCCTGGCTGACGGTGGCGATGCTGGGCATCAGCGATTTCGTGCGTGCCTGGGGCTGGTGGCTGCTGGCGGCGCTGGCGCTGGGCGCGGCCAGCTTGCGGCTGGCGTTGCGCAATGCCGCTTTGCGCCAAAGTTTTGATGCCGCCTGGCTGCGCCTGCCGCTGCTGGGGCGCCTTTCGCGCGGCTACAACGCCGCGCGCTTTGCCAGCACGCTGGCCATGCTGGCCGCCGCCGGCGTGCCCATCTTGCGCGCCTTGCAGGCCGCCGCTGAAACCCTGGGCAACCAGGCCATGCGGGCCGATGCCGAAGACGCGCTGGTGATGGTGCGCGAAGGCGCGCCGCTGGCCAGCGCCCTGGCGCAGAAAAAGCGCTTTCCGGGCCTGCTGGCCATGTTTGCGCGCCTGGGCGAGCAGACGGGCGCGCTGCCCGCCATGCTGCAACGCGCCGCCGGGCAGCTGGGCGCGGATGTGCAGCGCCGCGCCATGCAGGCGGCCACGGTGCTGGAGCCGCTGCTCATCGTCGTCATGGGCGCGGTGGTCATGCTCATCGTGCTGGCGGTCATGCTGCCCATCATCCAGCTCAATCAGTGGGTGAAGTAGCTGAAAGAGCGGGCTTGATTCGCTCATTTCTTCATAGCATGATGTCCTAGTGGAAACTGCGCGAAAGCCGTTTTCGATGCCTATGAATTTGCTCCTCTTATTGATGAGAACCCGCCTGCTCCCATGCCGCTGAATTCCGTTTTGCCGCCTCCGCCCATCCTGCCCGTCACGGCGTTGCAGGAGCAGCATTTCAACGAGGCCGCGCTGGCCGCTCCCGTCACTCACGCGGCGCTGCGGGCCTGGACTTACCCGGAGCCTGCCGTGGTGCTGGGGCGCGCGCAGCATCAGCTGGCCCTGCCTGCCGCTAGCGCGGGGGCGCTGCCTGTGGTGGTGCGCGGCGCGGGCGGCGGCGCGGTGCTGACGGGGCCTTGGCTGCTCAGCCTGGCTATCACGCTGGCGCCAGATGACGCGCGCGTGGCCGCCTTGCCCGTGGCCGACAGCTACCGCTGGCTGGGCGAGGCTGTTGTGGCCGCCCTGGCCGAGCTGGGTGTGCGGGCGCGCGCCCAGCCGCCTGCCGAGCGCATTCCGGCCCCTGAAGCGCTGGCCTGGGCCTGCTTTGCGGGCGTGGCCCCGTGGGAAGTCGTCGTGTGCGATGCCGCTGGCGGCCCGCCGCGCAAGCTCGTGGGTTTTGCCCAGCGCCGCAGCCGCCATGGCGTTTTGCTGGCAATGGGCGTGCTGCTCACCAGCTGCCCCTGGCTGCGCATGACCGAGCGCATGGGCCTGCCTGCCAGCCAGGCGCGCGCGCAGGCAGACGCGCTGGCCGCCTGCACCATTGACCTGGCTGCGCTGTGCTCCGCGCCCGTCAGCGGCGAAACCTTCCTGCGCCGCCTGTGGCCCCGCTTGCAGCCCATGCGCAGCGCGGGCTGACGGTTTTGTCTTTTCTGAGAACCTGTTCATGACCTGGCCGCAAGGCGCTGCGGATCGGGGCCGCCCGCTCGCGGTCCGGCAGGGCGTTTGCAAGGCTGCTGACTACCCGAGCCCGCGCTTTCGCGCCTATGCACGAACGCTGACTCTGCGTGAGCTGTGAGCAGGTTCTGAAGCAAATCAAACCCCGGTCCGCCCTGGCGGCGCACAATGGCGCGGGCATCGCGCAGCGGCTGCGAATGCCCCTACCCGCATGCCGCTTTGAGCGGTATCGCTATGATTTTTGACAGCCTCGCTGCCGGCGGGCCGCCGCACTTTTGCGGACAGGCGCGTTTTGGGCCGAAGGCCAGACACGATGACAACACCGCCCCACACCCCTGATTCGCCCGCTTCTGCGGCGGCTGAAAACTCTCCCACGCCTGTTCCTGCACCCGCTGCCGCGCCTGCCTCTGGCGCACCGCAGGCGCCCGCTGGCCAGACGCCCGCTTCAGGCGCCGCGCCTGCGGGCAAGCCCATGTCCATTCCAGTGCGCGCCGCTGCGCCAGGCGCGGGCGGCAAGCCCAAGGCCGTCAAGCCGCCGCCCGTCACCGGCCCCTGGCGCTTTGCCACGCTGCTGATTGCGCCGCACCGGCTGGGCTTTTTCTCGGCCATGGTGGTGCTGGTGGCCGCCAGCTTTTGGTGGCTGGCCGTGCAGGCCGACCGCAGCTTTGGCGCGCTGGGCCTGTCCGCCACGCTCGCGCCCATCACCACGCATGCGGCGGTGATGGTGTTTGGCTTCATGCCGCTGTTTTTCTCGGGCTTTTTGTTCACTGCCGGGCCGCGCTGGCTGGGCGTGCCGCCGCACAAGCCCACTCAAACTGCGCCCTGCGTGGTGCTGCAAATGGCGGGCTGGCTGCTGTGGCTGGCCGGGGCGCACACGCACGCGGGCGTGGCGCTGGCAGGCATGGCGCTGGCGCTGGCGGGGCTGGCATGGATGGCGGCGCTGTTTTGGCAGCTGATCTTCGCCAGCCAGGAAGAAGACCGCGTGCACGGCAAAACAGTGGGCTACGGCGGCATCGTCGGCGTGCTCAGCCTGGGCGGCGCGCTGCTGGCGCTGCTGGCGCAGCGGCAAGACCTGGCGCTGCTGCTGGTGCGCACGGGGCTGTGGGGCTTCATCGTGGTGACCTACGTGGCCGTGGCGCACCGCATGATTCCGTTTTTCACCTCCAACGTGCTGCCCATGATTCAAATTTGGCGGCCCTTCTGGGTGCTGTGGCTGATGCTGGCCGTGTGCGCCTGGCAGGTGCTGGCGCTGTGGGTGCAGGCGCTGCTGGCGCCCGGCGCGTGGTGGACGGCGCTGGCGCTGGCGCTGGAAGCGGCCGCTGGCGGCGTGCTGCTGTGGCTGGCCATCGTCTGGGGGCTGGTGCAGAGCCTGAAGATCCGCCTGCTGGCCATGCTGCACGTGGGCTTTGTGTGGCTGGGGCTGACGATGGCCTACGGCGCGCTGGCGCGCGGCCTGCTGCTGTTTTCGGGGCATGACGTGCTGGGCCTGGGGCCGCTGCACCTGCTGGCCATGGGCTTTCTGGGCTCGATCATGCTGGCGATGGTCACGCGCGTGTCGTGCGGGCACAGCGGGCGGGCGCTGGTGGCCGACTCCAGCGTGTGGACGCTGTTCTGGGTGTTTCAGCTGGCCGTCATCATCCGCACGGTGGCCGCCATTGACAGCGCGCCCATCTGGCTGATGTTCGTCACGGCGCTGATCTGGACGGCCGTCATGACCATCTGGAGCCTGCGCTTTGGCAACTGGTATGGCCGCCCGCGCAGCGACGGCAAGCCGGGTTGAGAACAAGCTCCGGAAAGCGGCGAAGCAAAGTGAAATGCGCGCGCTCCGCAAAGGCATGAAGGCCGGAGCCAGGACGCTTTGCCCTCGCTCCGGCCTTCTCCCGCATCTGCCGGAGGAAAAACCCGGAAAAAGGGCTGCGGAAAATGGCCGCTCACAGGCTTTGCGTGACCGCCGCCGTGCATTGACCGCATTGGCCTTGCTGGCGCGCAAAGCGCCCGCCAGCAAGGCAGAGAGGCGGGAGGCCCACACAGGGGTGGAGCGCTGAAAAATAGGCTGAATGCGCTCTTTAATCCGTAGCATGATGTCCTAGCGGAATGGATGTCGGGGCCGTTTTAATGCACCCTAAATCAGCTCCTCTTTTTAATGCGCTGGTTTGCGGCGGACTGTCTCGATGCCGCCTAGAATCTGGCTGATTCAACCAGTTGAGCCAGGCCGTGCGCCTGGCCTGTTTTTTCGCAAGGAGACCACACATGACTGCCGCCATGCCGGCCGCGAGCGCGGCCACTGTGGGCTTGTTTGAGGCCAAGACCCGTTTGTCCGAATACGTCGCCCGCGCCGAGCGGGGCGAAGAAGTCATCATCACCCGGCACAACAAGCCCGTGGCCCGCATCGTGCCCATGACGGCTGAAGCGCCCGCGCGGCCCGTGCCGCGTTTTGTTCAGCGCACATTCAGCACGGGCGTGCCGCTGGTGGATTTGACCAAGGCCAACCAGCTGGCCGCCGAGATGGAAGATGCGGCCATTGGCGAAAAAATGCGCCGCTGCGCCAGCCGCCGGGAAAACGCGCCACGCCATGATGCAGCTGCCTGACACCAATTTGCTGCTGTATGCCGTGCATGCGGACAGCCCCAGCCACCCGCGTGCCCGGCAGGCGCTGGAGGCCATGCTCGACGGCCCCGGCATGGCGCTGTGCTGGCTGGCGCTGGTGGGTTTCGTGCGCCTTTCCACCAAGCGCGGCATCCTGCCCAGCCCGCTGACAGTGGCGCAAACGCTGAGCGTAGTGGACGACTGGCTGGCGCATCCGCGCGCCCGCGTGCTGGAGCCTGGCCCGCAGCACGCGGGCATTCTCTGGCGGCTGCTGCTGGAATCAGGCACAGCGGGCAATCTGACCAACGACGCCCACATTGCCGCGCTGGCGATCGAACACCAGGCCGAAGTGCTGACTTTTGACAAGGATTTCACCCGCTTTACCGGCTTGCGCTGCCAGCTGCTGGATTGATCCGGCAGAAAATTTTCCCTGCCGCGCGCCATGACCCGCGAGCGCGCGGCTTTTGTTTTGAACGAACCATGAGCAAAAACAGCATTCCTCCCATGTCCGTGGCGCAAATCCGCCAGACTTTTCTCGACTTTTTCGCTGCGCGCGGGCACACCATCGTGCCTTCTTCGCCGCTGGTGCCTGCCAATGACCCCACGCTCATGTTCACCAACAGCGGCATGGTGCAGTTCAAGGATGTGTTTCTGGGCGCCGACAAGCGCCCCTACAACCGCGCCACCAGCGTGCAAGCCTGCCTGCGCGCGGGCGGCAAGCACAACGACCTGGAAAACGTGGGCTACACCGCGCGCCACCACACTTTTTTCGAGATGCTGGGCAACTGGAGCTTTGGCGACTACTTCAAGAAAGAAAGCCTGCAATGGGGCTGGGAGCTGCTCACGCAGGTCTACAAGCTGCCGCCCGAGCGCCTGCTGGCCACCGTCTATCACGAAGACGACGAGGCGTATGACATCTGGACGAAAGTCATCGGCCTGCCGCCCGAGATTCGCATCGGCGACAACAAGGGCGGCAAATACAAGAGCGACAACTTCTGGATGATGGCCGACACCGGCCCTTGCGGCCCCAGCAGCGAAATCTTCTACGACCACGGCCCCGGCGTGCCCGGCGGCCCCCCCGGCAGCCCTGATGAAGACGGCGACCGCTTCATTGAAATCTGGAACCACGTGTTCATGCAGTTTGAAATGCATGAAGACGGCAGCGTCACCCGCCTGCCCGCGCCCTGCGTGGATACCGGCATGGGGCTGGAGCGCCTGGCCGCCATCTTGCAAGGCGTGCACAGCAATTACGAGATTGATTTGTTTCAGGCGCTCATCCGCGCCGCTGCACGCGAAGTGGGCGTGCCCTTCAGCATGGACGTGCCCAGCCTGAAGGTGATTGCCGACCACATCCGCGCCTGCTCCTTTCTCATTGCCGACGGCGTCATCCCCGGCAACGAAGGGCGCGGCTATGTGCTGCGCCGCATCATCCGCCGCGCCATCCGCCACGGCTACAAGCTGGGGCAAAAGCAGCCGTTTTTCTACAAGCTCGTGCCTGATCTGGCGCGCGAAATGGGCAGCGCCTATCCCCAAATCAAAGAGCAGCAAACCCGCATCATGCAAACCCTGCGCGACGAAGAAACGCGCTTTGGGCAAACGCTGGAAACGGGCCTGGCGCTGTTTGATGACGTGCTCTCGGGCATGAAATTCCTCAAGCTCGCCAGCTTGCTGCCGCTGGAAGGACAAGGCCAGCTGCTGATGTTGAAAACCGCCGAAGGCGTGGAGTTCTCCGCCGCCGTGCGCCCTGACGGGCACAAAAAGCAGGTGGTGTTGCGTCCCAGGCAGCCCGGCCTCCTGAACGAAGTCATCTCCTTCGATCTGGAAGACGTGCTCACCCGCCAACCGCCCGAAGAAGGCAAGCCCTACGGCCTGGCGCTGGAGGATTACCTGCAAGCCAATCTGGCGGGCAGCAAGCTCATCATCCCCGGCGAGCACATCTTCAAGCTCTACGACACCTACGGCTTCCCGTATGACCTGACGGCTGACATGGCCCGCGAGCTGGGCATCGAGCTGGACGCTGACGGCTTTGAGCGCGAAATGCAGGCCCAGCGCGCCCGCGCACGCGCCGCCAGCAAGTTCAAGATGGACAAGCTGCTCGACTATGAAGGCCCAGCGGGCCTGTTCACCGGCTACGACGAAATGGCCCATGCCGCCTGCCGCGTCACCGCCCTGTATGCCGACGGGCAAAGCGTGGGCGAGCTCAAATCGGGCCAGGCTGGCGTGGTTGTGCTGGACGCCACGCCCTTTTACGCCGAAAGCGGCGGCCAGGTGGGCGATGCCGGCCTGCTCACCGCCCCCGGCGTGGTGTTTGAAGTGGCCGACACGCAAAAAATCAAGGCCGGCGTGCATGGCCACCACGGCGCGCTCACGCAAGGCGCGCTCAAGGTGGGCGACGCCGTGCAGGCGCAAGTGGACACGCTGCGCCGCCAGGCCACCATGCGCAACCACAGCGTCACCCACCTCATGCACAAGGCCCTGCGCGAAGTGCTCGGCAGCCATGTGCAGCAAAAAGGCTCGCTCGTCGATGCCGCCAAAACCCGCTTTGACTTCACGCACGGCGCGCCCGTCACGCCCGAAGAAATCGCCGAAATCGAACGCCGCGTGAACGCCGAAATCCTGGCCAACACCGCCACGCAAGCGCGCGTGATGGACATCGACAGCGCCCGCGAAACCGGCGCCATGATGCTTTTTGGCGAGAAATACGGCGACACCGTGCGCGTGCTCGACATCGGCGCCAGCCGCGAGCTGTGCGGCGGCACCCACGTGGCCCGCACCGGCGACATTGGCCTGTTCAAAATCGTCATGGAAAGCGGCGTGGCCGCCGGCATCCGCCGTGTGGAAGCCATCACGGGCCTGAACGCCCTGAACTGGGCGCAAGCCACCGAAAACGCCGTGCAATCGGCCGCCGCCGCCCTGCACGCCCCCGCTGCCGACCTGCAAGGCCGCCTGCGCCAAACGCTCGATCACATCAAAACGCTGGAAAAAGAAGTGGCCCAGCTCAAAGGGCGCCTGGCCAGCGCCCAGGGCGGCGAACTGGCCAGCCAGGCCGTCAGCGTTCATGGCGTGCAGGTGCTCGCCGCCCGCCTCGATGGCGCAGACGCCCAAACCCTGCGCGAGACGATGGACAAGCTCAAAGACAAGCTCAAAACCGCCGCCATCGTGCTGGCCGCCACATCCGAAGGCAAAGTGCAGCTGGCTGCAGGCGTCACGCCCGACACCGTGGGCCGCATCAAGGCAGGCGAACTCGTGAACTTCGTCGCCCAGCAAGTAGGCGGCAAAGGCGGCGGCAAGCCCGACATGGCCATGGCCGGCGGCACCAATGCCGCCGCGCTGCCCCAGGCCCTGCAAAGCGTGCAAGGCTGGGTGGCCGCCAAACTGGCCTGAGAGCCTGCTCGCATCGTGGGAGCGAAAAGCGCGGCCTCGGGCGCGGCTTGCGGCGTTGCGACTCATCCCGATCCGCTCTTTCGCCCCTCACGTTCAAATCATGAACAGGTTCTGAAAGCCAGCGCCCGGGGCTGCCAGGCCCGGGCGGCAAGAGAACGGCCAGAAAGGGAAGCCAAAAGAAAAAGCCCAAAAGGAGCCAAAAAAGAGGGGGCGTTTCCGCTCCTTTTTTTCTGAAATGCCGCTCCTCAATCCATAGCAACAGATCCTGGTGCAATGGGCGCAAAAGCCACTCTTTTGCCCCTTGTATTCGCTCTTGTTTTTGATGCCTTCTGGCCTTCATCACCTGGCCGCAATGGGCGGGCAGGCATGCCGCCCCATCCAGTCAAGACGGCTTTGCCCGCGCGCGTCAGGCATTCGTTTTTTGACGCTGCCCGGCACCCATGCAAAGCAGCCCGCACGGCGATGGCGAAGCGGGAAACAAGCCCTGATTCGCTCCTTGATTCATAGCGTGATGTCCTAGTGGAAAGGGCGTAAAAGCCATTTTCAGCCCCTTGAATTCGCTCCTTTTCCCGAAGCGAAAAGCCGCCTGCTCCAGCCTGGGTCAGCCTTGGGTCTGGCCCGCTTGCTGGTGGTAGCGCGTGACGCGCTCCACTTCGTTTTTGCTGCCGAGAATGACGCTCACGCGCTCGTGCAGCTTTTGCGGCTGCACGTCAAGAATGCGCTGGCGGCCATTGGTGGCCGCGCCGCCGGCCTGTTCAATGAGCCAGGCCATGGGGTTGGCCTCGTACATCAGGCGCAGCTTGCCGGGCTTGTCCGGCTCGCGCTTGTCCCACGGGTACATGAAGATGCCGCCGCGCGTCATGATGCGGTGCACGTCGGCCACCATGCTGGCGATCCAGCGCATGTTGAAGTCCTTGCCGCGCGGGCCGTCTTTGCCTTGCAGGCATTCGTCGATGTAGCGGCGCACGGGCGCGTCCCAGTGGCGCATGTTGCTCATGTTGATGGCGAACTCGTGCGTGTCTTCGGGAATGCGCAGGTTGTCTTGCGTGAGAACGAAGCTGCCTTGCTCGCGGTCCAGCGTGAAGGAGGCCACGCCGTCGCCCACGGTGAGCACCAGCGTGGTCTGCGGGCCGTAGATGCAGTAGCCCGCCGCCACCTGGCGGCAGCCGGGCTGGAGAAAGTCTTTCTCCTGCACGCTGCGGTTTTCTTCAGGCATGTGCAGCACGCTGAAGATGGTGCCAATGCTCACGTTCACCTCAATGTTGCTGGAGCCGTCCAGCGGATCGAACAGCAGCAGGTATTCGCCCTGCGGGTAGCGGTTGGGCACCACGTGGATGCTCTCCATCTCTTCGCTGGCCATGGCGGCCAGGTGGCCGCCCCATTCGTTGGCCTCAATCAGCACTTCGTTGGCGATGATGTCGAGCTTTTTCTGCACTTCGCCCTGCACGTTCTCGCTGCCTGCGCTGCCCAGCACGCCGCCCACGGCGCCTTTGTTGATGGCCAGGCTGATGCGCTTGCACGCGCGCGCCACCACTTCAATCAGCAAGCGCAAATGCGCGGGAATGTGCCCGTCCACCCGCTGTTTTTCAACGAGATAGCGGGTCAGGGAAATGGTCTTGCTCATGGTTGGGATTCCTCGGAGGCTGCCCTCAAAGAGAGAATTTGCAGCGAACTGTCGTCATACATCCAAGCGGCAGGAGCGACGCGTAGCGGGAGATAGTGCGCAAGCACTTTCCGGCAGGCATACGCGCAAGCAGGCCGCAGGGCGCGGCATCAGGCAAGCGCCTGCCGCTGCTCATCGCGCTTGGTTCCATGAGGGAATTTTGCTATTAATCCGGGTTGAGAGCAGTCTCTCAAAACTCCGCCTTCACGCCCACGCCAATCTGGCGGGGCGGCATCATGGAAGAGACGATGCCGCCGGCCGTGCGGTCGTCGTGCATCCAGATGGGCAAAACGCGGTCGGCCAGATTGTTCACCCAGGCGAAAAGCTGCACGTGGCGGTTGATTTGCCAGCTGGCGCGGGCGTTGATCACGGTGTGGCCGCCCACTTCGTAGCCGGGCAGGTTGTCGTCGGCGGAGTGAAAGCGCGCGGTGTGGCGCGCGTCCAGCGCCAGGTTCAGGCCGGGCGCGGGCGTCCACTCGGCGCCGAGCGAGAGGGTGTGGCGCGGCGCGCGGCCAAATTCATTGCCTTGCAGTAGCTGCCCGCCCGTGGCCTGAAAGCGCGAAATGCGCGTGTGCAGCAGCCCCAGCGCGGCTTTGAGGCGCCAGCGGGCGTTGGCCTGCCAGTCGGCCGACACTTCCAGCCCACGGGCGCGGGCGCGGTCGGCATTGACCACCACCGCGCCATACAGGCGCCCATTGAGGTAGTCGGGCAGCAGGCGCTGGGAGTGGCGCAAGTCGCTGAAAAACACGTTGCCCGTGAGCAGCATGCGCCCGCCCAGCAAGCTGGCGCGGCCAAACAGCTCGTAGTTCCACAGCGTTTCAGCGTCAAAGCTGTACGTGCGCGATTGCGCGAAGCTCACGCCCGCGCCGCCGGGGTTGTAGCCCTTGCTCACCAGCGCGCCCACCGTGGCCGTGCGCGAGAGGTCATACGCCAGCGAGAGCTTGGGCAGCACGGCGTGAAAGCGCTGGTCATACGCCATCGGCGCGCGGGAAAAAGGCGTTTTGCCGCTGCGGCGGATGTGGTCGCTCTGGTAGCGCAGCCCGCCCGTGAGCAGCCAGCGCCCATCTGCGCCCAGGCGGCGGCTCAGCTCGCCATACAGGCCCAGATTGCGCTTGCGGTCGTCAAACCGGGAGATGCCGCGCGTGTAGAGCAAGTCGTCCGAGCGCGCATGGTTCACGAACAGGCCCGCCGCGCCGCGCCAGACGGACTGGGCATCGCCAAAGTCCAGCTTGGTTTCGTGCGTGACGGTTTTGAGTGTGATGAGCGCGCCGCCGTTGGAAAACGGCTCGGCCACGCGCCGCACATTCAGGTGCGAGAAGCTGGCGCGGTGCGAGAGCGTCAAGTCATTGGCAAAACGCCAGGCCACATCAGCCACCACGCCGTTGTTCCACTGCCTGAAGCTGGGCATGGCCAGCGTCAGGCTGTCGTACCGGCTGTAAGGCGCATTGGCCGATTCGTTCGTGGGGCGGCTGCCTTGCGTGTGCGTGAGCGCCAGCCGCGCCGTGAGCTGGCGCAAGGCGGCGGGCTGCCACAGCAGCTTCAGGCGGGCGCTGCGCGACTCGAAGTCCTGATCCGTGTCGCCCTTGGCAAAGCGCGGGTTCACGTAGTGAATGAAGGTGTCGCGCTGGCTGGCATCCACCGCCAGGCGCGCGGCCAGCTCGTTGGACACCAGCGGCCCGGAAATCACCGCCGAAGCGCGCCGCGCGCGCATGCCGCCAGCGGATACCTGCGCCGCGCCTTCACGGTGAAACGTCGGCTCCTTGGTATGCACCACAACGGCCCCGGCAATGCTGTTGGCCCCTTGCGAAACCGTCTGCGGGCCGCGAAACACCTCAATGCTTTCCACATCCCACAGCGGCTCGGCGCCAAACACCAGCTCGTTGTAGCTCAGGTAGCGCCCGTCCACATTGATGGTGGCGCGCGGCACCGTGCCGCCCAAAAAGGCGCTCGCGCCAAAAATCGGCCCCTGCGCGTCTTGCCCGCGAATCACCGGCGCGGAGACCGTGCCCGCAAACACCACGTTGGGCACGTGTTCCAGCGCCTCCTGCACCGAAGAGCGCCCCGGCTGCGCCTCGACATCCTGCGCGTCCATCTTGGAAACGGATGAAGCCGTGTCGCGCAAGCTGCGCTCCATGCGCTCGCCCGTGACGGTGATGGCCTCCAGCGTACGCTCTTTTTCCTTGCCTTGTTCAGGCTCTGCTGCGCGGGCCTGCTCTGCGGCCGATACGGCTGATGCAGCGCAAGCCAGCGCGGCCGCGCAAGCCAGGGCATGAAACCAGCCCGGGCGCAAGCGGGCCAAAACACAAGAAGAACCAGGGCGGCGCAAAAACAGAGCGGGCATCAACATCTCCAGCAGACAAACAAATGTCAGCAAGTGTCACGCGCCCCTTTGCGCCGCAAGCCCCTGGCCGGGAAAAGAAAGCGCCCAAGGCGGAAAAACGAAGAAAACAGCCAGGCCGCCAAAAGAAAACCGAAATCAAGGCGGCCCAGCAGCAGGCGCATGCGCACCGCTGGCCCAATGGGGCACTGCTTTCATGGCGATAGGCGGCCAGAAATCATCGCGCGCAACAACGCCAAATGCGCAAGGCGGGGCTATCGCTTGCTTAATTCACGCCATAACCGCAGCTGTGAACAGGCGGACTCGGATGGCCTGCAATCTGCGCCTTGCAACCCAGCCCGATCCGTCGCTCCTCGCGGCCAGACAACAGCAGCTCGCGCAAACAGACCGCTTTCTTGCGGGCTGAATGAAGCCCCGGAACATCAGAAACAGGAGCTAATTTGACGGGGCAAAAACCGCGCTTGCGCAGTTCCTGCTAGGACCTCATGCTATTGATATAGGAGCTAGTGTTATCCGCTTTAACGCTCTGCCTCGCAGGCGCTTCGGGGCGATGGCCGGAAGGCGCGATTGGCAGCCTGCCGCGCGGGCGCGAAGGCACAGGCAGGTTTGGGACAGACTTTGAATCAGGGCGCGGCTGCCTGGCTCTGCGCTTGCGGGGGCGAGGCGGCGATCCATTCCACGTCGGCCAGTGCGAAGGCTTGCGGGAAAAGGTAGCGGCCGCCGAAAACGGGAACGTCCACAGCCTGCCAGGCAGGCGCAAAGCCCGGAATCTGCTGGCGCACGGCTTCGAGCACCAGCGTCGTGCAATACAGCGGGCGATCGCCTTCAGCCGTCAGGCGAAAGGGCTGGCCCGCGCGGGCGGCGGCGTGGCGGGCGGCGGCG
>ERZ773035.1647-NODE-1647-length-15847-cov-3.911411_pt1 | contig 15847 bp, 16 predicted proteins | sample MGYA00511487_ERZ773035 | MGnify/ENA primary metagenome ERZ773035 (study PRJEB29015, sample SAMEA2737985) | human oral metagenome | biome: human oral; feature: human-associated habitat; material: dental | place: China | collected 2024 ...
AGCTATAGTCAGTTGCATCTATATAATCAGCGTCTATACCAATGATAATCTGGTTATTATCTTCAGCGAGATACGAGTTCGGGAAGCGCTTTCGCAAGCGGGTGTAATAGTATAAAGGTTCTTTAGTAAGCATACAGATTCACTTTAAAGTTGCAAACCTACGAAAAAAATAGCGAATTTGCAAACAGAAAAATTTTCTGTAGCCATTTACCCTATACAAACGATATACAAACAATATAGGAAGAGCGAAGGATAGGCGAAGATTTAGCGAAGTATAAACGTCTAATAATAGGTCAAAAACCAGAAAAATATACTACTCTCAAACTTTGGCATATTTATTGTGCTTTTTTTCAAAAACAGATAGATAATGAAACTCTTACCAAAAATCCTTTTAGTACTATGTTTAGCAGTAGTAGCCAATAGCTATGCACAAGAAGAAATTGTCGCTCCTTCAGACAAAGAAGCACCTGTTGACATTTCCTATTTTATTATAGAAGAAAAACCTATGTTCGAAGCCTGCAAAGAAGTTCCTAACGACAAGCAATATCAATGTTTTAAAGAGCAGTTAGACAAGCACGTGAAGATACATTTTAAATATCCTCCTGAAGCCCTAGCTCAGGAGATACAAGGAAAAGTGGCTATAGCTTTTCGCATCAATACTGATGGTACTGTCAGTATAATAGGGAAGCGAGCCGCTCACAAAATATTGGAAGAAGAAGCTGTCTTCCTTATCAGAAGCCTACCCTGCTTTATCCCAGGTAAAATAAGAGGAGTTCCAACAGCTGTAACCTATGCTTATTTCATTAATTTCAAATTGCCAGACGGTTATTATGATTGTATCAAAGCTAAAAACTAACAAATCGGCAAATCGGCAAATTGACAAATCGGCAAATCGGCAAATTGACAAATTGACAAATTGACAAATTGGCAAATTGGCAAATTGACAAATCGGCAAATTGACAAATCATACTTTGGCACGATTATTGTAACTGTACCTAACGTAAAAATAACTAATTTATAATTTAATTTTTTATACTATGAAAAAGTTTTTAACATTTGTATTTTTAGCATTTTTTGGTGTAATGGCTTATGCCCAAGACGCAGAAATTTCATTCAAAGCTGAAGAAATCGACTATGGTAACATCAAACAAGGTGCTGATGGCGTGCGTGTGTTCGAATTTACTAACACTGGTAAAGCACCGCTCGTAATCACTAACGTAGCTTCTTCTTGCGGTTGTACTGTTCCTTCTTGGACAAACCAACCTGTAGCACCAGGAGCTAAAGGGAAAATTGAAGTAAAATACGATACCAATCGCGTAGGCCCAATCAGCAAAACGATTACCGTAACTTCTAACGCTAAAACCAATCCCGTAAAAGGATTGCGCATTAGAGGTAATGTTCAATAATCCATAACTATTTATATTTTAATTACTCCTAAAAGTCGCCTACTTTCCCTATACCCTGTAGGCGACTTTTTTTTGTTAAAGTTGTTATAAAAAAGAACGAGGTATCGTTATTTTGCATATCTTTGCCCCGAAAAAACTAAATAAAAATAAACTATGAAATTACACGCAATCACATTCGCCGCAGCTCTTTTTGCTGCTCATTTAGCTACCGCTCAGGTAGAACAACCTATGGTAGGTACAATTACTGAAACTGTTTCTTCAACAGTTATATTAGGTTCTGATGTAGCTACTCAAGCACAACAAGAGGCTGCCCTAAAAGCTGAAAAAGAACAGCTCAAAGCACAACAACAAGCGCAAAAAGAACAAGAAAAAGCCTTAAAAGCTGAAGAAAAAGCGCTAAAGGAAAAAGCTAAAGCTGAAGAAAAAGCCAAGAAAGAAGCTGAAAAAGCAGCTAAAGAAAAAGCTAAAGCAGAAAAAGAAGCTAAGAAAGCTGAAGAAAAAGCTAAAAAAGAAGCTGAAAAAGCCAAAAAAGCTGAAGAAAGAGCTGCTAAAGAAAAAGCTAAAGCTGAAAAGAAAGCTAAAAAAGAAGCAGAAAAAGCCAAAAAAGCTGAAGAAAAAGCTGCTAAAGAAAAAGCTAAAGCCGAAAAGAAAGCTAAAAGAGAAGCAGAAAAAGCAGAAAAAGCCAAAGCTAAGGCTGAAAAAGAAGCTCAAAAGAAAAAACAACAATTGAGCAAAGCTAATAGCGAGGTAGCTAAAGTAGAAGCTAAAATAGCTAAAGCTAAAACCGATTTAGCTAAAGAGCAAAACAAATTCGATATGAAGAAAGCTAAAGGGGCTCTTTCTCCTCAAGACGAAGCTAAATTCAAAGGCAAATTGCTCAAAAAACAGCAAAAAATCAATAGCTTAGGTCTAGACCTTATCAAAGCTAAAGAGCGCGTAAACAAATACTCTATGTAATCCGTTACGTTTAAACCATAATAATAGAGAGGACTATCATTCTGATAATCCTCTCTATTTTTTATTTACCTTTTAAATATCTATTAAAACTCAGCACTTTGTGGAGTACGTGGGTAAGGTATTACATCGCGAATGTTAGTCATACCGGTAGCAAAGAGTACCAAACGCTCAAAGCCTAATCCAAAACCACTATGTACAGCAGTACCAAACTTGCGGAGGTCTAAGTACCACCAAAGAGTTGCTTCGTCCATATTCAGGTCAGCGATTTTCTTTTTAAGCACGTCATAGCGTTCTTCACGTTGCGAACCTCCTACTATTTCGCCAATACCAGGGAAGAGAATATCCATAGCGCGTACTGTCTTACCATCGTCATTTAGGCGCATATAAAACGCTTTGATGTTTGCTGGGTAGTCATAAAGTATCACAGGGCATTCAAAGTGTTTTTCTACCAAATAACGCTCGTGTTCGCTTTGCAAGTCAATACCCCATTCGTCTACAAGGTATTGGAATTTCTTCTTCTTATTGTGGTTGCAATTCTTTAGTATATCAATAGCCTCAGTATAGCTTACGCGCTTAAAGTCGTTGTTTATCACAAACTCTAACTTCTCAATAAGCGACATAGAACTGCGCTCTTGTTGTGGTTTGCCTTTTTCTTCTTCTAAGAAACGTTTGTTGAGGAACTCAAGGTCATCACGACGCACTTCTAAGGTGTATTTTAGTACATACTTAATAAAGTCTTCAGCCAAATTCATATTGTCGATAAGGTCGAAGAATGCCATTTCAGGCTCTATCATCCAGAACTCGGCTAAGTGGCGAGAGGTATTAGAGTTTTCAGCACGGAAAGTAGGTCCAAAAGTATAAATCTTACCGAGAGCCATTGCAAAAGTCTCACCTTCTAACTGTCCTGATACGGTAAGGTTAGTTTCGCGTCCGAAGAAGTCTTTTTTGTAATCTACCTTTCCATCTTCAGTTAGCGGTGGATTTTTAGCGTCTAAGGTCGTTACGCGGAACATTTCGCCAGCTCCTTCAGCATCGCTACCGGTGATGATAGGCGTATTTACGTAGAAAAAGCCGTTGTCTTGGAAGTATTTGTGAATAGCATATGCCAGAGTAGAGCGCACGCGCATCACAGCGCTAAAGGTATTAGAGCGCACGCGTAGGTGGGCATTTTCGCGCAAAAACTCAAGGGAGTGTTTTTTAGGCTGTATAGGGTATTCTTCAGGATTACTGTCGCCCAATATACTAATGGTAGTAGCTTGTACCTCTACTGCCTGTCCTTTCCCTTGACTTTCTACCACTTGTCCTTTCACTTCTATAGCGGCTCCGGTAGTGATGCGCTTTAGTAGTTCAGGGTCTGTATTTTCAAAATCGACCACTACTTGCACATTCTCAATAGTCGAGCCGTCATTTAGGGCGATAAAACGGTTGCTGCGGAAGGTGCGTACCCACCCTTTAAGGGTGATTTCGCCCTGTATGCTTTTGCCTTCTTGCAATAATTGTTTGATATACAACATAATTCTGATTTTTTATAATGTCTAATTAATTGTGTTTTTAAAATTGGAAATATATAAACGGTTGAATGTCGGTAGAATACGCCTGATAACAGATAAGCACCACGACTAAGGTTATAGCTACTTTCACTGTGTAATGACTTTGGGCAAATACGTACTCTACATAATCTTTCCAACGTTGTGGCAGCCAATGGGTGATATACCCAATAACGATGATAGCCAGAGGTATATTATTGTGCCTTATGATGCTCATTGCCGAATCCCAGTCCATATTATGGGCTACTTGTGCAAACCACTGATTCACTCCCTCCATATCATTGCTGCGGAAGAAAATACGAGTGAAAGTGATAAACGAAAAGGTAAAGAGTATCTTCCAAGCTCTTGCTACCCAAGAGGCACTATTCTCATACGGACTTACCTTTCTCCAATATTTATAGGCTATCACTCCCAAGCCATTGAGTCCGCCCCAAATAGCGAACTTCCACGCAGCCCCGTGCCATAGCCCCCCGATGAGCATCGTCAGCATTATATTGATGTTAGTAGTGAGATACCGCTCAAAAGGTTTGTAGAAAAACGCCACTACTGACCCTATGATTAATAGCAAACCAGTTATGAGGGTAAAGGTGAGATTGCCAATAGCGACTACTAATATCACTACGAAGATGAGCGAGAAAACGAAGGTGCCCAATGTGCTATTGCGATTGCCCCCTAGAGGTATGTATAGATAATCTTTTAGCCACGTAGAGAGCGAGATGTGCCAGCGCTTCCAGAAATCACCGCAGTTGAGCGCTTTGTAAGGAGAGTTAAAATTGACAGGCAGCTTAAAGCCTAAGAGCAGAGCTACCCCTATAGCAATATCAGTATAACCAGAGAAGTCACCGTAAATCTGTAGCGAATAGCCTATCAGAGCCAATAGATTCATAAAACCCGTGTGCATAGCAGGGGCATCGAATACTTTGTCGAGGAAGTGCATTGCTATAAAGTCAGCAAAAATCATCTTCTTGATAAGCCCTTTCAGAATGAGGAAAATAGCCTTGTTAAACTCTTCTTTGCTAACAACAGTTTTCTTTAGTATCTGAGGTACAAACTCTTCGGCTCTCACTATAGGCCCTGCTACCAACTGAGGGAAGAAGCTCACATAAAAACCAAAATCCAACATTGATTTCAGCGGAGCAATCTTCTTCCGGTAAATATCTACTGTATAGCTGATAGTCTGAAATGTGTAAAACGAAATACCTACTGGTAGTATAATATCGTCAACGCTGAAGTACCCCTTATAATTGAAGCCATTAGCCCAATAAGCTAAATAGTTGAATGTTTGGTGGTAAGTCTGAAAAAGAGCATTATAGGTGTCAGTGAAGAAATAAGCGTATTTAAAATACGAAAGTACTAATAAGTTCAGACAGACACTTATTGTTACTGCTATTTTGCGGCGTAGTTCCTCTTGATGTTGGTTGATGTAATGCCCTAAATAGAAGTCGGTGACAGTGCTAAATACTAATAATAAGACAAATAACCCACTGGCTTTGTAATAGAAATAGAAGCTGGCTATCAGCAAAAAGAGATTTCGCAAGTGTCTTCGTTTGTATATAAGCGCAAAAACCGCATACACCAAAGCGAAGAATATCCAAAAGTCTATTCGCACAAAGGTGAGCGGGTGCTGTGGGTCAAAGGTAAAGAAATTATTAAAAAAATCTGTCATAATTATTCCACTGAGGCAAGGTCGTTATGTAGGCACTGATAAAACACTTCTGATATAAGTTTGGTACCTTTTGGACTAAAATGTACGTAATCTGAGGCAGCCATTCCTTGTTTTACCCAAGAAATCATTGAGTTTTCGCCACCCATAGCTTCGTACATACTAAAGTAGGCTACGTCGTTCTTCATACATTCTTCTTTCATCAGGTCATTGAGCTTAGGTAAGAAAGGATAAGTGAGTCGTTGTCCATTGCGCGAGGTGGTCATATCACCAGGGCCTAACAGCATAAACATAGCGTTAGGGTTAGCTCGTTTTACCCATTTCATATTGAATATTAGCCCTTCTACGTATTCTCTTAGCTGCTGGTCTGTCTTCATATAGGGGATAGTGTTTCCTCCGTATTGGAATATGAAAAGGTCTGGCTGACGATCTACTGACATTTGTCGGTAGTTCTCATAATTCATACGCGTAAAAATGCGCCCTGCCTCGCCTCGCATTGCCACATTATCCATACGTACACCTGTGTCGGCATCGAGGGTAACCCCATAAAAATCAGGACTTACACGTGCTTCTAATTCTATTTTGAGCTCTTTAGGGGTAGTAGCAAAATTTAGTTTGTAGTTATGGTATCTACCATCTGAAATAAGGCTATCTGTTTTGATAATATTCCCGTTTTCATATACTTTTATCTTCACCTTTCCTATTGCATTGCCATAATGCAAGCCAAATTTAGTATAGTGTTGCAATCGTGCATACGATTTAGCTGAAGGTTTTATGGTAAAAGTAGCTTTGCTTACCGGTAGTCCGGTAGTATCTTTAGCATAATTAGTAAAACGCGAGTAGGTAGCAAAAAGCCCATACATATCGTGCCCTACCTTGCGACGCTGTTTGCGGTCGAAAAAGGCGTAGCGCACCCAATTGCCCGAGGTGGTTATATCTATACTATTTTGGTTATACACCACTTTTATAGGGAAGAAGCCAGGGCCTCCACCATTAAAAGCAAGTTGTAGTCTGTTGCGCACATAGCCAGTGATGCGGTCGCCTTCTATTTGCGAGTCGCCGTAGTGTACTATTTGGCAAACTCCTTGTCTGAGCTTGTTTTTCAAACGTTTGATATAGTCTATCCGGTTGCCAGGGTAGTATATTTTGCCCTCTACATTGGTCTCTAACTTATGCAGACTGTCATTGGCAATAGTGTCATTTGTTGCCAGTTTGTCAGTCTTTTCATCTACAATAGTATTGGTTTCTTTGATGAGCTCATTTAGCTTGTTGTTTTCTTTCTCTTTTGATTTAAACAGCATCCCCAATATATCGGGGGTAGGATACCGTAGCATAGTATTGCCAAAGGATATACCCTCTCGCACCGTTCCACTATCGGTGATGTGATAACTGCTAAAGAGCGTCATTGTAAAAAGGGCTACAAGTACGCCTATGATAAAAAATAAAATTTTCTTAGGGTGCATATCGTTAGCTCATTAGGTTTTCCCACTCAGTCATCAGTTCCTCCAGCATTCTCTTTTTCTGTTCGTATTCTTTATAATAATCATTGCTTTGTACTCCCTGCCCCATTTGCACATCCATCTGTTTTAGTTCCTCTTCTAGGGCAGCTATTTGGTTTTCTATCTTATTGAGCTTGTTTTGGGCTGCTTTCTGCTGTTTTTGTTGCTCAAAACTTAGCTTTTCAGCATTTGCAGCTGCTTTAGTAGGGACAGAGAGCGTTTCTTTTTGCTGCTCCATCTCTCTAAAGTTAGCCACAGCGCGCTGTTCTAAGTAGAAATCTATATCGCCGAGATATTCTTTTATGTTCTTATTCTTAAATTCGTATACTTTATCAGTTAGCCCTTGCAAAAAGTCACGGTCGTGCGATACGATAATGAGTGTACCTTCAAACTGCTGTAGAGCTTTCTTTAGTACATTCTTCGATTTGATATCTAAGTGGTTAGTAGGCTCGTCCATTACTAATACGTTGAAGTCTGAGAGCAACATTTTAGCCAAAGCCAAGCGGTTGCGCTCGCCTCCTGATAGTACTTTCACTTTCTTGTCTACCTCATCGCCTCTGAAGAGAAAAGAGCCGAGTATATCGCGTATTTTCATACGGTTAGTGTCATCGGCGGCGTGGTACATAGTATCGAGCACTGTCAGTTCGCCGTCTAAATAGTCAGCTTGGTTCTGAGCGAAATACCCTAACTGTACATTGTGCCCTAACTTAATAGTACCTTGATAGTCGGTTTCGCCTATAATCATTTTGGCAAGGGTGGTTTTTCCTTGTCCGTTTTGTCCTACAAAAGCTATCTTGCTACCCCGTTCCACTAACAGACTCACGTGGCTTAGCACCTCTTTTTCGCCGTAGCTCTTCGATACATCGTCTATCTCCAATACCACTTTACCAGGGGTAACCGATACGGGGAAGCGCACATTCATCACCGCATTGTCTTCTTCATCTACCTCTATGCGATCTATTTTGTCGAGTTTTTTGATGAGCGATTGTGCCATAGAGGCTTTAGATGCCTTAGCACGAAACTTTTCTATCAACTTCTCTGTTTGTTGTATCTTTTTCTCCTGATTTTTCTGCGAAGCGAGTTGTTGTTCGCGTATTTCTTGCCTAAGTTCTAAAAACTTGCTGTAAGGTTTAGGATAATCGTATATCTTGCCTACCGAAATCTCTATGGTACGGTTGGTTACATTGTCTAAAAACATCTTATCGTGCGAAACGATTACCACAGCACCACTATAAGTAGTCAGGAATTGCTCTAACCATATAATCGATTCGATGTCTAAGTGGTTAGTAGGCTCGTCTAATAGCAAGATGTCATTGTTTTGCAATAGCAATTTAGCCAACTCTATACGCATACGCCAGCCACCCGAAAAGCTATCCGTTAGCTTGTCGAAATCACTGCGCTGAAAGCCTAACCCCAAGAGTACTTTTTCGGTCTCGCCTTGGTAAAGGTAGCCCCCGATAAGGTCGAAGCGGTGGGTATAATCGCTTAGCATATCTAGTAGGTTGTGGTAACTTTCGCTTTCGTAGTCGGTACGCGTTTCTATTTGATGGTGTATATCGTCTAACTTCTGTTCTAATGATTTGATTTCGCCAAAAGCTTGATAGGCTTCCTCCAGAATAGTACGTCCTTTCACGAAGTCGATATCTTGCTTTAGGAAGCCGATACGCACATCTTTGTCAGCTGCTATAGTGCCAGAGTCTGGTTTTAGCTCACGCGAAAGCAGTTTGAGCATAGTTGATTTACCTGCTCCATTCTTGCCGATAAGTCCTACACGGTCGCCCGTATTGAGCATAAAAGCTACCTCTTCGAAGAGGTATTCGCCTTGAAAAGAAACAGATAAGTTATGAACGTTAAGCATAGAAACTAATTACAATATTACAAAAACGCGGCAAAGATACAAAACAATTGACAATTCACAATTCAAAAAACAAAATTCATAACTCAAAATACGAAAATTACAAGGCTTCGCTGATGAGATAGCCTCCTGTCCAAGCATTTTGGAAATTAAAACCACCCGTAACAGCATCAATGTCTAGCACTTCGCCTGCTAAGTAAAGATGCTTAAATAGCTTGCTTTGGTAGGTTTTGAAGTCTATTTCTGAGAGTTTCACTCCGCCTGCTGTTACGAACTCTTCTTTGAAGGTGTTTTTGCCAGTAATACTAAAGCGACTTTGGGTCAGTGCCTTGGTTAACTGTTGTAGTTGAGATTTATTGAGTGAAGCCCATTGTTGTGTGGGGGCAACTCCGGCACTCTCTAATAGGGCTTCCCATAAGCGTTTGGGTAGCTGAAAGAGGGTAATGCTTTGCACTGCTTTGCGTCCGTGCTTCTGTTTGCAATCTTGTAGCTGCAGGAGTACCTCGTCATAACTAAGGGCTTGCTCGTCTGCCGTTGCAAAATTGACTTCCATAAGACACTGATAGTTTAATGAGGCTAACACTCTTGCCCCCCAAGCTGAAGCGCGCAATACAGCAGGGCCGCTAAAGCCTTTGTGGGTGAACAGTAGCGGTGCTCTTTCGCTTATCTGAAGAAAATCGCCTTTTTGAGAGAAAAGCTGTACTGTAGCGGTTACAGCTATACCCGAAAGAGTTTTAGCCCATTCGGTAGCCGTTTGAAAGGTAAAGAGCGAAGGCACAGGGGGTACTATAGTATGCCCTAAATCGGCTAAGAGCTGCCATATTTTAGGGTTACTACCTGTAGCAATAACAAGCCGCTTTGCCATAAAAGTACGGTTAGCAGTGCGCACTTGCCACCCTTGCTCAACAGGGCTTATAGCCTGTACATTCTGTTGGGTGAATAGCTCTATACTGTGCTGGGCTATGGCTTTCAGAAAACAATTTATGATACTTTCTGAACTATCTGAAGCCGGAAATACGCGTCCATCATCTTCTGTTTTTAGGGGTACATCGTGCGCCTCAAACCACTCCATCACATCACCGCACATAAACCGATGAAACGGACTGAGGAGTTCTTTATGACCACGCGGATAGTTGCGCACTAATTCAGCAGGAGTAAAAGTAGCATTGGTGAGGTTGCAACGCCCGCCCCCCGAAATGCGTACTTTTTGTAGCACTTCTTTACTTTTCTCGAGTATTGCTATGCTGAAATCGGGGTGCTTTTCGGCTGCATTGATAGCTGTAAAAAAGCCCGCTGCCCCACCGCCTATAATCAAAAGGTCGTACATAAAATAATTGACAATTGATAATTAACAAAAAGAAACTTTGCCAAAGTCTTTCCTAAAAAACACTTTGGCAAAGCCTATTCAAAAGAATTTTACTTTACTTCTATAAAGTTAAAATTATCGTCAAATTTTAGTTTTTGTCCATCAGTAACTTTTACTTTGTAAGTTTTTTTGTTGATACTGTGTGATATTTCTTTGATAGATTCAAAGGGGAAAGTAGCAGTTACGTGAGCTAATATTTTCTCAGGAACTACGTGATCAGGCACCTTTCCTGTATGTGCTTTTATTTCTTTCCAGTCGCCTTCGCCGTTAAACTCTATTTCAAGCCCATCTTTGAAGATAACAGAATATTCTTCGTCTTTATAATCGACATCTTTCCATACTGAATTGATGTCGGCTACTAAAAAGTGTTGGCGTACAAAGTTGATTGCATCGGCGGGCAGCTCGTTAAAATCTACTTTTCTGTCTTGTGCTGTAGCTACTTGTAGAGAAAAAGCAGCTAAGATAGCAAATAATATTTTTTTCATATTAGTCATCTATTTTTAAAAATTTACCATTCAAATTAAAATCTAAGTCCAATCCGTTAGAGAGGCTTACCTCATATTTTCCTCTTTCTTTCTGAATTTCTTTGATGAGGACATTAGGATAATTTTTGTGTACGTATTTGCTTATTTTAGCAGGTACTATTTTAGCAGGCACAGCTCCGTTACGCGCTTTTACTTCTTTCCAGTCGCCATTAGCACGAAATTCTACTTCAGTGCCATCGGCAAAGAGCACGGTGTAATCTTCTACTCTACCTTTTTCATTGTCTTGCCATACTGAAACGATGTTGTTGGCAGAAAAGTTCTGATTGATAAATGTTTGTGCACTAGCAGGCAGTGACTGAACAGGTATCAATCCGTCTTCTTGAGCGTTAGCTACCCCAAAAGCAAATAGGGCAAAAGCTACAGTTGATAATTTTTTTAATGTATTCATTTTATTATTATTTATTTGATACAATTTTTTTTGAAAGCAAAAGTAATGCCATTTTTTAATAATTACCTATAGGGTCGCCTGCTTTATTGAAAAACAAAGCACTTTTAGAACCTACAATTTCTACTTTGTAGCCTATGTTAGTCTTGCTAATTGATTCAATAATAAAAGAACGTTCAGCGGCATAATCGGCTATTTTTTTAGGGAAGAAATCAGTTGGGATACTATTGCCGTCTTCGGCTTCTACTTTTTGCCAATCGCCGTTTTCAGCAAATTCTATTTCGGTACGATCTTTCAGTTTTACCGAATAGCCATTCGTGTCACTCTCGCGCTCTACTTCTTGCACCGTTGTATGTGCAAAATAAGTGCTGATAAAATTGTTGGCTGACTGAGGTAGCGAAGTACAAGCTGTTAGCCCACAAACCATAAGGGTCATTAATAAGATTTTCTTCATAAATGTATACGTTAATTTTAAAGTTACTAATCTGCTAATTTGCTAATTATCTTTCCGTCTACCATTACTAACTTTCTATCTGCCATAGCAGCTAATTCCTCATTATGGGTTACGATTACGAAAGTCTGGTTAAACTCTTTTCTGAGTTGAAAAAACAGTTGATGTAGGTGTTCTGCACTCTCAGAGTCGAGGTTGCCACTAGGCTCATCAGCAAATACTACATCGGGCTGGTTTATCAGGGCGCGCGCTACCGATACTCGTTGCTGTTCGCCCCCCGAAAGGGCATTAGGCTTATGATGGGCACGAGCCCCCAAATGCAGAAAGTCTAATAACTCCATAGCGCGCTTTTCAGCTTCTTTTTTGCCAACCCCTTTGATAAAGGCAGGAATACAGATGTTCTCCAAAGCCGTAAATTCGGGCAAGAGTTGGTGAAACTGAAAGATAAAGCCTATATGCTCATTGCGGAATTTAGCAAGGTTTTTAGACGAAAGTGCTAATATATCTGTGCCGTTGATACGCAGTGAGGCTTCAGTATTAGCATCTGGACTGTCTAAGGTGCCTAAAATGTGCAGCAAAGTAGTCTTTCCTGCCCCTGAGGCTCCTACTATCGACACTATTTCAGCTTTTGCTACCTCTACCGATACGCCTTTCAGCACTTCCAACGTTTTATAGGTTTTGTGTATGTTAGTGGCTTCAATCATTATTTTGCTTTTTGGTAGATATACACTTCGGTGGCGCCCACCCCATATTTGGCATATTCGGCATCGTAGAAAGTAACATTAGAATAGCGACCTAACAGAAACTCTAATTCGGTGCGCAATACACCTTCGCCAACCCCGTGAATGAACACTACCCGCTGAATGCGCTGAGCGATAGCGAACTCTAATTGGCGGCGTGCCGTTTCGAGCTGAAGGGTAAGCATATCATAATTAGTCATATTCCTTGTGGAATCAACTAATTGTTCGATGTGCAAATCTACCTCCATTGGGGGTATGGACTTTTCGCGCTTGGTAAGGGGTGCTTTCTGACGTCTTTTAGGGAGCACATCTTTTCTGAGGCTCTCCTCGTCTATCGTAGCAAAAGCACTTTTTATAGGCACTTCCTCGCTGATAACTACCACTTCGTCGGGGCGGAAGCTAAGCTCAAAACCTTCGGTGCTGAGCATCGTTACCTCTTGTGGTGTTACGCGCACTACGTGTCCTTTTATGGTGTCGTCTAATACTTCTATGTAATCTCCTATATTCACTAATTTGCTAATTGTCTTCATTTTTAGAGGATAAACCTCTTGATACGAGATAGACCCCAGCCATTAGCAAGGAAACCCCTACTACTAATAGCACTTGGTCGTACTCTGGGAAAAGGTATCGCGATAAGGCTACCGCAATACCTGCTATCATCAATGCGTATTTCATAAGATTATTCAATTCCTAAAATTCCTTTTGCAAGGGCTATCATCTTAGGGTCGCCTGTATGCTTGTTAGGCTCGTCCGATAGTTTTACGGTAGGTACCCATTCATCATCGCTGGTTAGTACTTCGGTTAGCTTCATCACTATATTCATAGGGCGCAAGCCTACATCGTTAGTCAGGTCGGTACCTATACCGAATGAGATGCCTATCTTGCCTTTGCACGCCTCAGTAATAGCCTGTACTTTCTTAGGATTTAGTCCGTCAGAGAAAATAATGTATTTTGATAGTGGGTCGATACCCATTTTCTTATAGTGTGCTATGGTTTTTTCGGCAAATACTATCGGGTCGCCGCTGTCGTGGCGTACCCCGTCAAAAAGTTTGCTGAATTTCTTGTCAAACTGCTTAAAGAACACATCGGTAGTGTAGGTGTCTGATAGCGCTACCCCAAGGTCGCCTCTGTACACATCTACCCAGTGCTCTAATGAAAGGGCGTTTGCCATTTTGTAGCTGTACTCGGCAGCGTGAAACATAAACCACTCGTGGGCGTGTGTGCCTATCGGTTTTACCTTGTATTTCATAGCGAAATGCACGTTGCTTGAGCCCATAAAGGTACTACCATAGCCTTCTAAGAGGGTGCGCATCACGATGTCGTGTACGTGGTAAGAATGTCGCCTACGGGTACCAAATTCGGCAAAAACTACTCCTAACTCTTTGTATAACAATTCTTTTTCTCTGGTATTAGCAATTACCTGAGCGTCTGTCCACGCAGTAGCATTCATTAGCTGGTAGTACAATTCGCTGATGATAGACAGTAAAGGCACTTCCCAAAGAATAGTGCGATACCAATGTCCTTCAACAGTTACCTTTAGGTCGCTACCCTCTTGGGCAATATGCACCTCTGAGGGGTCGTAGCGATAGCCCTCTAAAAAATCTAAGTATAGGGGACTTAAATAGGGGCAATTCTTCACCAAGAATGCTTTTTCGTCTTTAGTGAGTTTAAGATCTGCCATAGCATCGACGGCAGCGCGTAGGGCCTTGTCAAACCCTTCGGGAAACTCGTGTTTACCCCTGTTGATAAAGGTATAGCGTGCTTTAGTTCTTGGGAATAGCTGCACCACCCCGCACTGCATCGTGAATTTGTAAAAATCGTTATCTAATAAAGATGTTAGTACTTTGCTCATATTGATAGATTTGTCGATTTGTCAATTTGCTAATTTGTCGATTTCTCGGCAAAGATAATAAATAATCTTAAATTAGCAACCTTTCCTCTCGTTTTTCGTCTCTTGTCTGTCGTCTTTTGCCTTTAGAACTTTGTTTTTGCAACTTCAAGAGCTTCTAAAATGATGTCGCAACCCTCTTTTATTTCGGCTTCGCTGAGAGTGAGCGGAGGCGAAAGACGTACAGCACGACCTTCGAACAGCAGCCAATACACTATCAGCCCTCTGTCTTGACAATAGTTAATCACAAAATCAGCTATTTCTGAACTCTTAACGATAACCGCTAACATCAGTCCTTTGCCGTTTATACTCTCTATAAGCGGGTGTTGTAAGTATTTTCTGAAAAGCTTTTCTTTCTCTAAGGTTTGAGCCATTAGGTCGGTGGTGAGCAGCTGGTTGAGGGTAGCCAAAGAGGCTGCTGCAATCACGGGGTTACCGCCAAAGGTGGTGATATGCCCCATTTTAGGGTTGTTTGCCAATAGCTGCATACGTTCGTAAGACGATACGAAAGCCCCCACCGGCATACCGCTTGCCATACCCTTGCCTATAGCGATAATATCGGGGGTGATGCCGTAATTTTGAAAGCCAAAGAGCTTACCGGTGCGCCCGAAACCAGGTTGTATTTCGTCTATAATCAGCAGGGCGCCTACCTCTTCGCAACGGCGTTTTACCTTGATAAGGTAATCGTTTTGGGGTTCTATAAAGCCAGCCCCTCCTTGTATGCTTTCTAAGACTACCCCAGCGGTGCGCTCGGTTATTTTTAGTATATCAGCCTCGTTGTTAAACTCTATAAAATCTACATCGGGTAGGAGCGGACGAAACGGACGCTTGCGCTCTTCATAGCCCATTAGGCTCATCGACCCCTGTGTATTGCCGTGATACGCATTTTTGGCAGCTATCAGTTGGGTGCGCCCTGTTACGCGCTTGGCTAACTTTACTGACCCCTCAATGGCTTCCGTGCCCGAATTTACCAAATAGGTAGTATTGAGTTCGGGGGGTAGTTGTGCTCCGAGGAGCTTGCAGAAGTCTACCGCAGGCTTTTGTATGTACTCGCCATAGACCATCACGTGCATATAAGTAGCGCATTGCTCTTGTATGGCTTTCACTACCACAGGGTGGCAATGCCCTAAGGTACAAGCCGATACTCCTGCTACAAAATCTAAATATTTCTTACCGTCGGTAGTGTAGATATAGCTACCTTCGGCGCGCTCTACCTCCAACAATCGCGGATAGGGCGAAGTAGGAGCTTGGTATTTTAGAAAGTCTTTTTCTTGTGTCATTCTTTTTCTTCTTTTATAATTTTAACCATTGGGCTAGGTTCTATACGATTGATAGCATTCCCTTTGTATCGCAATTCGAAAAAGCCATTAGATTTGCCTTGTATAGTGCTATTAATATATAATTTAGCTTTTAGTATTGATGAGTTGTCAAAAGTAGCATCTTGTATTTTCAAATCGTATGCTTCTATATCAGCTATGCAGTTAGTAATAGAGTGTAAAGTAATATGTTTTTCATATTTGTAATATTTTTTAAAAGTTATTTGGC
>ERZ773035.1660-NODE-1660-length-15778-cov-20.692807_pt1 | contig 15778 bp, 10 predicted proteins | sample MGYA00511487_ERZ773035 | MGnify/ENA primary metagenome ERZ773035 (study PRJEB29015, sample SAMEA2737985) | human oral metagenome | biome: human oral; feature: human-associated habitat; material: dental | place: China | collected 2024 ...
GATGGGCGACATCTACATGTCTACCGACTTCCTTCGCGATAACGAAGGCAACATCGCTACCGACAACACGGGTAGCGTGCTACAACGCAACCTAGACAACCCCGAATACCGCGGTTCGGTATTGCCTAAGGCCAATATCGGTTTCTCTAACGAGTTCGCTTGGAAGGGTTTCAACTTCGGTTTCCTCATCACAGCTCGCTTTGGCGGCATCGTTCTATCGCAAACGCAAGCCATTCTCGACGCGTGGGGTGTTTCGAAAGCATCGGCAGCCGCTCGCAACAACGGCGGCATCAACCTCAATGGCGGTAAGATTAGTGCCGAGAACTACTACCGCATCGTAGGTGGCGACAACCCCATTTGGAGCGAATACATTTACAGTGCAACCAATGCACGCGTACAAGAGGCGCATTTGGGCTACACGCTGCCCAAGAAGTGGCTCAAAGGCATGGAACTGTCGTTGGGACTAACTGCGAACAACCTCTTCTTCATTTACAACAAGGCTCCATTCGACCCCGAAGCCGTTGCCTCGACTGGTACCTACTATCAGGGTTTCGACTACTTTATGCAGCCTAGCTTGCGCTCGTTGGGCTTCAACGTAAAACTGAAATTCTAACGCACAAGCATACATTTTATATATTCAACACAAAGAATACAACGATGAACAACAAACATATATTCAAGTCGATGGCCTTGGGAGCTCTGCTAGTAGGCGGCTTAGCCATGCAAACGGCTTGCACCGCCGGTTTCGAAGAGGCCAACCGCCCCGGCCATAAGGTATCGGCAGATGAGCTGGACCGCGACAATTACTCCACCAGTTCGTTCCTTACCCAATTGGTAAACGAGGCTTTCCCCGAACAAGAGAACACGTATCAGATGACCGAAGACCTCATCGGCAACTATCTGGGCCGCTATATGACCTACGCCAACAATGGTTTCAGCGACAAGAACTTCGCCCGTTTCAATGCGCCCAATGGCTGGGTGAGCTGGCCATTCAACAATTCACTGCCCAAAGCAACGTCGGCTTTCAAAGCCATCGCTGCCAAAACGGGTCGCGAAGGTGTGCTCTACGCCCAGGCCTTGGTACTCCGTGCACAGGTTTACCAACGCTATGTTGACATGTATGGCGCATTGCCCGTGGGCTTAGAGCAAGACGATGCAGCCTACTCTTCGCAAGAAGACGTATATAAGTTGCTCGTTGCCAACCTAGACACGGCCGCATTGCTGCTCAAACCGTTCAACACTTCAACGGTAAACGAAGAGAACGACAAGGTTTATGAGGGTAAAGTGTCTAAATGGTACAAGTTGGCCAACTCCTTAAAGTTGAGAATGGCCATACGCATGCGTTATGCCGACCCTGCATTCGCCAAGAAAACGGGTGAGGCGGCCGTTGCTGCTGGCGTTATTACGAGCAACGACGACAACTGTGCCGTTACCTATACGCCCAACGGACAATATAAGACTTCTATTGAATGGGGCGACAGCCGTGCTTGTGCCGACTTGGAATGTTTCCTCACGGGTTATGCCGACCCACGCCTTAGAACGTACTTCAAACCTGCACAAAAAACATCGGGACGTGCCATCGTGGGCTGTCTGGCTGGTGCAAAGATTGAGAATAAGAAGAAAGCCAACGAGATTTATTCGGCTGCCAACGTGGCTCAGAACACTCGTGGCGTGTGGCTAACTGCCGCAGAAATGGCGTTTTGCCGCGCAGAAGGCGTGCTAGCTGGTTGGAGCGACATGGGTGGAACGGCCAAAGACCTGTACGAAGAGGGCGTAAAACTATCGTTCGAACAATGGGGAGCAGGCAGTGCTGCAAGCTATCTAGAAAACAGCACGGCCAAACAAGCCGACTATACTGATGCCGAAGGAGGTTTCGGACAGTCGCAAGCTGCCGTTAGCACCATCACCATCAAATGGAACGACGGCGCAACGGCCGAGGAAAAGCTCGAACGACTGATGACGCAAAAGTGGATTGCGCTCTTCCCCGAGGGGCAAGAGGCCTGGAGCGAGCTACGCCGCACGGGCTATCCCAAGGTGTTCCCCGTGGCTCAAAGCACATCTGGATACAGCTTGAAGGTGCCCAACCGCATTCCTTTCGCCATCGACGAACTTACTAAAAACCCCATCAACTATCGCAAAGCGGTGCAACTTATCGGCGGAAACGACGATTACGCAACGAAGATGTGGTGGCAAAAGAAGTAAAAGCGCAAAGGAGTAAGGAGTGAAAGCGTAAAAAAGCGAATGGGGGAGTAATGCCAAATGGCTATGCCACAATCGCAGATGGGCCTTGAAATCCCACCTACCCCACCCCGCTTTGTTCGCAGGTAAACTGGTTAAATCGTAAACTGGCTACCTTGTCAACCCATTTACTTTCACTCCCCAACTCGTTAACCCAACATTATAAAATTAGATTTCGATGAATATCAAGAATAAAACCCTACTGTGGCTTGCGGCAGCTACAATGTCGCTCACTGCATGCAGCGATTGGACTGAGACGGAAATAAAGAACCCGACAGACTTGACCGTCACCAACAAAAGCGAAGCATATTATGCCAAGCTGCGCGAATACAAGAACAGCGACCATCCCAAAGCATTCGGATGGTTTGGCAACTGGACTGGCGATGCAGCCATGCTCAACAACTCGCTCAAAGGTCTTCCCGACAGCGTAGACTTCGTTTCGCTCTGGGGAAACTGGCGAAACCTAAACGACAAACAAAAGAGAGACCTGCAATTTGTTCAGCAAGTAAAAGGCACTAAGGTGCTGATGTGCTTTATCGTAATGGACATTGGCGACCAAATGACGCCGCCTCTACCCGCAGACAAAGCCAAAGCCGGAACCACGTGGAAAGAATGGAGGAAGGAATTCTGGGGCTGGGGCGACTCGAATGAGTCGAGAATTGCAGCCGCCGAAAAGTATGCCAACGCCATTTGCGACAGCATTGACAAGTATGGATACGACGGATTCGACATCGATGCCGAACCCAACTTCGCACAACCTTTCGCTACCGACAAGGAGATGTGGACCGAACAGGGCGTGATGACGGCCTTCGTTCAAACCCTAAGCAAGCGCATCGGCCCCAAATCGGGTACCAATAAGATGCTCGTTGTTGACGGCGAGCCCGATGCGCTGCCCGAATCGCTAGGCGACCACTTCGACCACTTCATCCTGCAAGCCTACAACACCAGCAGCGACGAACAGCTTAACAGCCGTTTGAGAACTCAAATTGAACACTTCAAGAATACACTCACCCCCGAACAGGTGGCAAAGAAAATCATCGTTTGCGAAAACTTTGAGAACTATGCCGCAATGGGTGGCGTTGACTTCCGCACAAAACAAGGCAATGTTATACCCTCGCTCCTCGGCATGGCCTACTGGCAACCCACCTATAACGGACAAACCTTCCAGAAGGGTGGCGTAGGTTCGTACCACATGGAGTACGAATACGGACAGTCTTCGGCGCAAACCACATACCCCTGGTTGCGCAAGGCCATACAGATTATGAACCCTTCTTTGAAGTAAAACCACACTTAATCATTACGCAAAAATGAAAAGATACAGCATAACCATTAAGGCTGCTGCAATGGCCATTGCAGCCCTTTCGTTGGCCGCATGCAACAATGCCGAATATAGCGAGCTTACCAATCAGGCCTATTTCGAGCAAACACGCACCAACGCCAACACATCTATGAAGATTACGGTGGGCGAAGACAACGTGGAACAGAACTTCTACGTTAGGCTTTCATCGCCTGCCGAGCAAACCAGCACCTTCGAAGTGTCGGTAGACGAGGCTGCCCTGAACGAGTATAACGCACGCAACGCCACCCAATACGTGGCCTTGCCCGCTAGCGAATACCAACTTACCAGCACCGAAGTTACCGTTAACGCAGGCGCGGTAAGCTCTACGCCCGTACAACTTACGGTGAAACCGTTGTCCAACGAGGTGAAAAATTCGGGTAAAAAGTATGCCGTGGCCTTAAAGCTGAAAAGCAAAAACGGCGTTAACGACGTGCTCGAACCGGGCAGCAAGCTGGTTTGCATCATCGATCAGGTGGTTCGTCAAGACGTACCTGTCATCAATTCGGCCGCACGCATCACCTTTAACATGCGCCAAGAGTACGCACTAACGGCATGGACGGTAGAAATGAACGTTAACATCGACAGGCTTGGCAAGGCCATTGGCGAACTAAACAACCAGATGCTCTTCGGTGCATGGGCACCTTCGGGCAAGGACGGCGAGATATACACGCGTTTCGGCGATGCGCCCATCGAGGGCAACCGCCTGCAAATAAAAACCCAAGGTTCGCAGCTTAACAGCAATCAGCTCTTCGAGGCAGGCAAGTGGTATCACTTGGCCTTTGTTTGCGAAGGCACAAAGCTGTCGATTTACGTTAACGGCAAGCTCGATTCTTCGATGGATTTGCCCGGAAAGGTTGTCAACCTGGGCAATACCATGCTCTTTGGAGCCACCGATTACCTCAAAGCCAACGTTCAAGTAAGCGAGCTGCGTTTCTGGACGAAGGCTCGTACGCAAAACGAAATTGCCAACGACATGTACGTTTGCGACCCACAAAGCGATGGACTGGAAGCCTACTGGAAGATGAACGAGGGCAGTGGCGACACCTTTAAGGATGCCACAGGCCACGGCAACAAGGGTAAGGCCGCTACGCTTCCCGCATGGATTCCTAACGTGCGCATCGACGGCAAATAACTAATCGTATAAGCCCAACCTGCCCCAAGGCCCACAAAGCCTTGGGGACAAGGTGGGCAAATACTTTCCTAACCAAACACATTCAGACGAAGATTATCAATATGAAATCAATCTTAAAGATAACATTGCCGGCCCTCGTGGGGCTTGCCACATTGTTTACTGCCTGCCAAAGCGAACCCGAAGTGGGCACTAAACTCTACGATAAGGGCGAAACAAGCAACTTGCCTAAGCTGTACATACACGACTTGGCCAACCAAGGCAACAAGGGTGTGCTGGAAGTTGTAAATGCCAATGGCGAACTTCTCGCTAAAAAAGATACCGTTAAGTTTTATGTACGCCTCTCTTCTCCACTCGACCACGACCTAGAAGTGAGCGTTTCCGAGAACCCTTCTGCCACCAAGCAGGCTGGTGCTACGGCTTTGGAAAAGGGCGCAGTTAACATTCTCACGCCTACGGTTACCATTGCCAAGGGCGCTACCGTATCGGCAGAACCCATAAAGGTGGTTGCTCAACTGGGCAACGCGCTCGACACGTTGATGTCTACACGCAACAACGGCGCGGTTACGCTTACGCTGAACCCCGCACAAGGTGTAGATGTGGCCAGCAACTACGGCAATATGAACATCACCGTTAACTATAAGGAAAGCAATATTGTTGATAATGGCAACACCGATGGACTTACGGCTATGGACCTCGGCGACTACTTAGTATACGACGACCAGAACAATAAGCTTGAGAAACTATACGACGGCAACCTGTCAACCGTGTGGTTTAAGCCTTCCAACGAAGGGCCATTTACTTTCGTCATCACAGTGTCCGAAAACACCAAAGTTACTGCTCTCTCACTCGTTCCTAGCGCAAGATACGTCAACTGGGTGGCTAAGAGTATGACTGTTGAGACCAGTGAGGACTGGAACACATGGACGAACCAAGGCGAGATTACGAGAACAGACAACAGCATCAGCAACGGAGAACCTTTCGTTGTTCGCTTTACCAAGCCCGTTAAATGTAACTACATAAGGCTCTCCAACGTACGTTCAGCCTCATCAAGATACCTTGTTATCGGCGAAATGAAGTTCTACAAGTAAAGCCTGTGGCGTTAAGGGCAACAGCATTTCGCACCCGTACGCCCTCCGTGGCACATACGTCGGCAATGCTTAAAAGCCCTCGCGCCGCGCTACTAACACCATAACCAACGCCCCCATTGGCCTTCATACGCCTTTGGGGGCGTTTCTGTGTCCTATGCCGAGAACGCTGACTTGCGTGCAATCTATCCCTTCCACATAATAAACAGCACCTTTTCGCGTTTTCAAAGAACTTTGAACTGGTTTTCAAAGATACTTAGACTTGGTTTTCAAAGAAACTTTGGTTTGGCAAACATAGGCTCGCATCAGCCATCCCAAACGGCAAATGGCAGTGCCTTTGCCCACACAACTGCTCTTCACAAGCCCACCAATCCCCCACTCCATAACGCCCCACAACAACATGTACACCAACGACGACACCCTACGCTTTATCGCAGAACATAGAAACGACAACGTGCCACAGCTGGCTCTTGCCGCCCATAACGCCCCAAACGTAGACCTGCCCTTTGCACTCGACCAAATTGCAGGCTGGCAAACGGCTTGCCGAAAACTGCCTTCGTGGGCCCAGAACCCCAACATCGTTTATCCGCCACATCTTTCTATGGAGCAATGCTCGTCGCAAACCACGGCCGAATACAAGGCCAACGTGGCGTGGCAGTACGTAAACGCCATGCAACAAGCTACAACTAACAACAGCGAAAGGGGGCAAGGAAATGGCGATAAAAAACAAGTAGCCGAATGCGAACACACTTCGTTGGTGGACCTTACTGGGGGATTCGGCGTAGATTTCAGCTTTATGGCCGCACATTTCGCCCAAGCCACCTACGTAGAACGCCAATCCCAGCTTTGCCAATTGGTGCAACACAACCTCAATGCCCTTAACATGGGGCATGCCAAGGTGGTGTGTGCCGAGGCCGAAAGCCACCTCAAAACAATGGAAAAGGTGTCGTGCATCTACCTAGACCCTGCACGTAGAGATAAGAATGGGGGCAAAACGGTGCTTATCGAGCACTGTTCGCCCGATATTCTCCAACTTTTGCCCATGCTCTTAGCCAAATGTGGCTTGCTCATGGTAAAACTCTCGCCCATGTTGCATTGGCAACAGGCCATTGCGCAGCTGCAAGAACATGGCGCGTGGGTAAGCCAACTGCACATCGTGTCTGCTAAAAACGAGTGCAAAGAGTTGCTTTTCCTCATCACCGATGGGCAAAACAAGGAACAATCTGCAAGCACGTCTGCTGTGCAAAGCCTAAGCCAGCCTGCCGCACAAAGCGAACAATTACACCTCACACCACAAGAAAGCCCTGCCCCACAACAAGCCGCAAACGCCGCCAACAGCACCCACATTACATGCCATAACGATGGCCACAGCTTTCAATACAGCCTTGCCGAGGCCGATGCAACCCCGCAAACCATCTTGCAAACGCCGCCGCAAGCAGGCATGTACCTTTTCGAGCCCAACGCCTCCATCATGAAAGCAGGCTGTTTTGGCCTGCTATGCAGCAGGCTAGGGGTACAAGCCATTGCCCCCAACTCGCATCTCTTTGTGGCCAACAACGACATACCCACCTTCCCTGGCCGACGATTTAAGCTCGTTGCCGCCACCTCGTTTAACAAGCGCAACCTAAAAACAGCCTTGCAAAACATCAGCCAGGCCAACATCGCCACGCGCAACTTCCCCCTCAAACCCGATGCCTTACGCAAGAAACTAAAACTAAAAGACGGCGGCGAACACTTCCTTTACGCCACAACCGATGCCCAAGGCAAGCATTGGCTGCTGGTGGCTAAGGGCTAAAAACGGCCTACAAACGCACCTGCTTAGCCACACTTTACAACCCTATTGTTGCCATACGCCCCCGAAGTCGGCAAGCATCACGCAGCAACTTAACCAGAAAACAAGCAACAACAAACTGCTTGCTAAACAACATTAACCCTCACTTAAAATACTTCTCTACCGTTGCTTTCGGTTGTTCAACGGTAAGTTGGGCTAAGCAAACCCTTTCTATCATAGTGCTTAATAACTTTACCATACGCGCCAATTACTTAGTATGCCTAATGCGTTGCGCCTTCTTTTCGTCTCTACGCACAAGATAAGGAGAAGGAGGCAACTCTGGCAGAAGATTGTCTAACGAATTGATTTGACCAACAACTTTAAGCAAAAGTACGAATGTGGATAGCGACAAGTTGCCTGCACTGCCATTCTCAAACTTGTGAATGGTGGTAAGCCCAACACCCGATCGCTCTGCAACCTCTTTTTGAGTGAGGTTGCATCGCAGCCTATATTCCTTGAAACGCGTACCCAAAAGGCGTACAAGTTCAGGCGTAGAATATTCATATAAATCGGCCATAACGCTACGTTTTATTTATCATTATATTGAAGGTTATATGCCTTTTAAGGCATTTATCTTCAACATAATGAAGTTTATAACTGCAAATCTACATTATTTTTTTGAATTAATCCGTTTTTCAAATAAAATAACGGCAAATTGAATTACATTGAGCAATTATCGTTTGGGCTATAATCGTAAATTACAGAAGTGTAACCACCCGAAAAACACATCAACTGACGGGCTTTGCAAAGCGTTTATTCTTTTCCAATACGCAAAAAAAGCGAACCTTACTTGGAATATAATTGCCAAGCAAGATTAATGCTACATCCTCTATAAAACGAAACAAGGTGTAGACAATCGCAAAGGGGTTGCTGGCACAAATTCAGCTACAAGTCTAAACCCTTATTCAAGACAACATTGACTATTATCCCAAACAAACGTGCCATTACAAAACCAACTACTTTCGATTATGAAATAAGAACACGCACAGATACGCACTACCAAAAGTTAAAACAAGTAAACACTTTTGACAAACGCCGAGAAAATTTCATCTCATTCTAGCAGAATCAAAAGCCATTTTGCATGCGTTTAGGTGCATTTTTCAGTCTTACACACTTTTGTTTTAGTCCATTTTTGAGAACACAAACGGCATTTAGCACCACTTTGCCTTTCTATTTTGTCGCCGGCGCGCATCTTTTATCCATCCCAATTACCTGCTTTTAGCACCAAAACACCCATTAATTAGCCACTTTTCGCCATGCAAAACACCTGTTTTCAATCGAAAAGAAAACGCATAATCCCCAATTTTATGCGCATTTTTATGCTTTTAGCCTTGTATTTAGCAGCATAAAGCCTTGCGTTTAACACCAAAACGCACTGCATTTAGCAGCATATTGCATTGCATTTAGCGGCAAAACGCATTGCGTTTAGGTGCAAATTGCATTGCATTTTGCACCATATTGCAGGGTATTTTGCTGCTAATTGCAGATTATCCGCACAATTTGTGCGCCAACTCTACATATATATGCAATTCCACCTTTTATCGGCCAGTACCATTTTGCGCCAAAACAAACCCTCGCGAGAATCGATTATTTGCAGCTGAGTGAGCGGCCGCTGGATAAAAACGGCACTTATAACGTTAAATTTATTGCCGAAAAATGGACAATGTTTAGTTAAGGATTTAAGGAGTTAAGGAGTTAAGTCAAATGCCGAAGTGGCGTTAGCCATCTTTTCACCTTTTCACCTTTAAAGGGCGTTAGCCATCTTTTCACCCTTTCACCTTTTCTTCTTTTCACCTTTAAACGCCTTTCACCTTTTCACCTTTTCACCTTTAAACGCCTTTCACCTTTAAAGGGCGTTAGCCATCTTTTCACCTTTTCACCCTTTCACCTTTTCACCTTTAAACGCCTTTTCACCTTTCCACCTTTCCACCCTTTCACCTTTTCACCTTTAATAGTCACCAAAATTAAACTTCGGAACAAGCAAGCAATGCACTTTACAAAATAATTAACTACATTTGCACTTGTGGATTAACCTAACATTCCTATTCTAGGCAGGGCTAAGTCTTGCAAACACTGAAGCCAAGGCATGTACCAATGCCGGACGAATACGGCGTTAACGATGTCTTTACGCATAAACATCCACGCTTACTGACTGAGAACCCACCTTGAACAACGACAGACGATAACCAAAACCAGCTATAACCCCACAACATTATAAACTAAAAATGCCAGCAATGAAAAGAAAAACAATATTGACAATGCTCTTTACCGCTTTTATCCTGACGGCAAATGGGCAGAGAGGGCCATTCGACTCTATGTGGGAGAGCAACGACTCCATCCCTTTCGTATGGGATGGGGGCATCTACTTGCCTGCAACTATCGATAATAAATACCCTGCCCGCATCTTGTTTACCACAAATGCCAACCGCCAATTGGTGGTAGACACCACCTATCTTAAAGAAAAGTGTTGGCAACCGCCAAAGATAGAAAAAGGTTTAATACTGAGAGAAACAGATACACTGCGCCTAAAAGCATCGAACACAAAGCACGAGGTGAAGTTTGGTAACATCGCAGCAAACTTCCCCTACATGCTCATTAGCGACATAAGAAATGTTTTGGGCAAGCATGCCGACGGCATCATGTGGGATACGTTCTTTGAATACTCTCCTTTTGAGGTGAACTTTCAGCAGAAGTTTTTACGCACACTAACGGCCATACCCGACTCCGTGAAACGCAACTACCGCTGTTTGCCGCTTACGGTTAGGGGTTCCAATTTTATGATTGAAGCATACGTATGGCTCAACAACAAGCGCATCGGTGGACTTTATGAGTTATGCCTTGAAGGCGGAAACGAGATTATGTTCACCAAAGAGACTGTAAGAAAACATAACCTGATGGCATACGAGGGTAAAACTCAGCAGCTTTTGGCTCAGTACACGAACATAGGCGACACCACAACGACTACAACTACCTTCGCACTAGCCGACTCAGTCTACCTTGGATTGCAAAACATTGGTCGCGTTGCCGTAAACATTTCTCTGCCAACAGTTCACACTTTCCCGCGAATGCGCAATGCAGGATATATCGGGGCGGGTATTCTTCACAATTATAACTTGGTGTTCGACCCCGCCCACAACAAGCTTTATTATCGACCCTACAAGGCGCACACACCCGAAAAAAGAACGTGGGGTTTCTCGTGGATAAACCGAACCGACATCGGTAAGGGATGGATTGTGCGCTCAATATATAAAGGCAGCGCAGCAGAAAAAGCAGGAATAAGGCTTGGCGACACCATCATAAAGGTGAACGGAAAGAAGGTGGAGAACTATTCGTGGGAGGAAGAACGGGCGCTTTCAAAAGATTCGTCCATCACGCTTTTGCTTAAAACAAAAAAGGGCATACGAAAAGTAACCATCGAAGAAGAAGAGTTTTAGGCTGGTTCTAAAAGCTCCACCCTGCCGTTCCATAATGGTTTAAGCAACGCGCTTTGCTGTCTTGAAGGAAAGTAAGGGGCTATATCAAGGAGTTTACAGGTCAACGGGGCAACCTGTTGGCCTGTTAACGTATCGCTAGCCCGTCAAACCACAAGGCTAACCACTCCCCTCTCACCTTGGAGGGGGACTGGCGGTGAGGCTTTTTACCCCTATTTCCACACAAATAAGGATTGCGATTTTTCATACATTTGCATACTTTTGCACCTTGCAAACGTGCAAGGCATGCGCCGACAGGCTGCGAAGTGAACGTCGGAACGGCTTTGCCTAAATACAAAAACATTCGAAAATGAAAATTATCGCAACACTAACAGCCGTTGCACTTACGGCAACAGCAAACGCCGCACCCGAAGATTCGGCCACCATTGGCGGAATGATTAACGAGGTTTCGGTGGTGGGATTTAAGCAAGACAGGGCCGCCATTTCGCCCGTTTCGCAACAAGGGGTGGGCGAACGCTACATCGAAAACAACCAACTTGTGGGTCTTCGCGACCTTAGTGGCATGTTAGCCAATTTCTACATGCCCGACTATGGGTCGCGACAATATTCACCCATCTACATTCGCGGCATCGGTTCGAGGGTTAATGCGCCTTCGGTGGGCGTGTATGTAGACGGCATTCCCTACTTCGACAGAACGGTATTAGACATGGACCTCTTTGGCGTAAGCAAGGTAGAGGTGTTGCGCGGACCGCAAGGAACGCTCTTCGGGCGTAACGCATCGGCTGGTTTGATAAACGTTTTCACACGTTCGCCACTCGATTACCAAGGCACAATGGCCAAGGTTTCGTATGGTTCGTACAACGATTGGCTCGTGGCCGCATCCACCTATCATAAACTGAGCCAGAAGTTTGGGCTTTCGCTCACGGCCAACTATCACCATAACGACGGTTTTCTGACCAATACTTTTCTCAACAACAAGGCCGACCGCATCGGCAATGGCACCATTAGGCTGGGCGCAACGTGGAAACCAGCAGACCGATGGACTGCAAGATTTACGGCTGCACTAGACCTTACCCAACAAAACGGCTACCCCTATGCGCCTTACAATCCGCAAACGGGCGTGCTACAACCCATTGCCTACAATCGCGAAAGCACTTACCGCAGGCTGGTTGGCACGCTGGGTATGAGTTGGCGATACGATGCCGAGGGCTGGAGTATGAACAGTCAGACCGCATTTCAACACAATGATGGTAGCGTAGAAGTAGACCAAGACTATTCGCCACGCGACATCTTCGCCGTTAAAATGCCGCATTGGCAAAACCAAGTGAGCCAAGAATTCACCTTCCGCTCTACCAACGAAAGCCGATACCAATGGATTGTGGGTGCATTTGGTTTCCATCAACACGAACATTACACCGTAAACACATCGCGTATAGCGGCCAAATTGTACGAAGTGAGCCAGAACAAACTGCCCACAACGGGGTTCGCAGTCTATCATGTCAGCACGTTCAACATCGTAAAGGGCTTGTGGGCATCGGCTGGTGTCCGGTTGGATTGGGAGAGAAACAAAATAAACAACAACAAAGCCAAGGTAAAATGGATGGGACAAGACGCCCCACCCATGTTCAATCCCGTGGATCCGAAGGGCGGATGGCAAACAACAGACTTTGATGCAAGCAGGATTGACAGGCAGATAACGCCCAAGTTTACGCTTAAATACCAGTTTACGCCCTTCCGTATGATATACGCCACGGTAGCGAAAGGCTATAAAGCGGGCGGCTTTAACGCCGTTCGCCAAACCGACGAAGACTATACTTACAAGCCCGAACACACGTGGAACTACGAGGTTGGAGCCAAATGGAGTTTCCTTAAAGGCTTGTTGGCGTTAGAGGTTAGCGCCTTTTACATCGACTGGCGGCACCAACAACTCTCCATTACCGTGCCTGCACTGGGCAATGTTGTGCGCAATGTGGGGCACAGCAGCAGCAAGGGGGTAGAACTTGCGCTTAATGCCACGCCCCTACCCGCGCTTTCGTTACAAGCTAGTTACGGATACACTTACGCCAAGATGCTAGAAGGGCGCATGGGGACGGGGCGCGACTACTCTGGCAATATGTTGCCATTGGTTCCGCGCCACACTTGTTCGTTCAATGCCAACTATGTAGTAAACAACCTCGGCCGTATTGCCGACAAGTTGATGTTTAATGCCAACCTCACGGGCGTTGGCCCGCTCTATTGGCGCGAAGACAATGCGGTTAAACAGCCATTCTACACCCTTCTCAACCTGAAAACGGCCATAACGCGCGGCATATTTACCTTAGAGCTATGGTCGCGCAACACGCTTGCAACCAATTATCTGGCCTATTACTTCGTTGCCTCAACGCCTATGGCACAAAAAGGTAAACCCTTCACTATCGGTACAACGCTGATGGTAAAGTGGTGACGTAAGGAGATAAGGCTATGATGTTGCAAGTTGTTGCGGCAAAAGCCCTATAAAGAACAAAGTACACCCCAAGCCTTTCTCCATTTGGAGAGGGACTTGGGGTGTGGCTTTTCAGCTTTGAAAAGGAGACTTGGCGAAGCCTCCTACTCAAGTATGTAAAAGCAAGAAGTGGTAAAGAAGTTGCGCACATGCCGCATTCTGGCCAAGCGAGGCCACAGCAAACGGGGGCGCAGATTAAACTTTATCTCGTAATGGGGGTTGATGAAAAAAAGCGTGCGGTTGCGTATGGCAAAGTGTTGCGCGGCCAAACCCTCGAACATCTCTATCGTACAACGCGTCTGTTTGATGTCAAGCAGTTCGTCTGTAATGCCTGGTTTCTCGTGGAAAGCCTTCAAAATGGCCTCATATACATCTTCTGGCAAGAGGTGAAACCAAGGCAAATGCGACAAAAACTTACTTCGGCAAATCTGTTGATGACCGCCAAAGGGCATCTGCCAAGCAGGAAAAGACATGAAAACAATACCTTTCGGGCGCAAGAACTTGCGCAACTTGGGCAAGAAAGAGGCCTTATCCATAATGTGTTCGATTACGTCGTGGCAGATAATCAGGTCGAAATGGTGTTCAATATCCTTCATTTCGAACACGTCTGATGCAATAAACCGCCCCTTAGCACCCGCCTCTTCGAAAAATCGCTTGGCATCGTTTATCCTACATTCGGCCAGGTCTACCCCCACAACCTCGCACCCTCGCTCGCTGAAAGGCAACAGGTTGCCGCCATCGCCACAGCCTACCTCCAACACGTTCAGCCCCTGTTCGATGGGCAGATAACGTTCTATGTAGGGCAAAAAGTACTTCCAGCTGGTTGCAGAAAGTTCATTAAAATATAGTTTTCGGTCTTTTTGTCGATGCTGCATAATAAAAAGGTACAAAGTTAGAAAGCTGTAAGAATGAAAAACAACTTAAAGACAAAAGGATTAAAGCGTGGGGACATCATCCCTCCCCTTTTAATCCCCTCCTCCCTGTTCGTTAATTACTCCGATTGTCTGTGCGCAAAAATACAACAAATTGATCTAACAAGAGAAAAAACAAACCTCTTTTTCATTGAAAATCACAACTTCTAGGTATTGTTCACAAACGCAAAAGCCTGCATTGCGTATTGTTTCTAAGACGTAATGGCAGGTTATAACGAGGTGGCCAGTTGACAAGTTAACGAGTTAACGAGTTGACTAGTTGACCTGTTGACGAGTATAGGGGTTGATAAGGGTACAAATTTAGAAGTTGGTTGGCGCAGCCATTATTTCATCTTTTCACCTTTACGCCTTTACACCCTTTCACCCTTTCACCTTTAAAGGGCGTGAGCCATCTTTTCACTCTTTCACCCTTTCACTGTTTCACCTTTGAAGGGCGTGAGCCATCTTTTCACCCTTTCACCTTTTCACTTTTTCACCTTTAAAGGGCGTGAGCCATCTTTTCACCTTTTCACCCTTTCACCCTTTCACCTTTAAACGCCTTTTCACCTTTAAACGCCTTTACATCTTCTTCCCTTAACAAGTTGCCAAGCCAGCATAACTTTACAAAGCACATAGCTCCCCTCTCCTCTTGGAGAGGGGTTGGGGGTGAGGCCAGTTGGGGACGAGGTCTTTCCAACCATTTTGTCTAGTTTCCAGCAAGAAATTTAACATTAAGAGTGCCCATTCTATCCACCAATCGCCAACCTTGCCGCAAAAAAATCGATACTCGCGAAGGTTTGTTTTGAGGCAAAAGGGGGTTAGTTACAAACGCTGGCAAAATGAATATTTATTTCAAAAACAAGCCATTTACACTGTTTTAGTGGCTATTTGCGGCAAAAAGCAGTGCAATATGCCGCTAAATGCAGTGCATTTTGGTGCAAAATGCAGTGCGTTTTGGTGCTAAACACAACGTAAAATGGTGCTAAATGCAGGGCAAAATGGTACTAAATGCAAGGTAAAAAGCATAAACATCCACACCAAAATGGTATAAATAAAACCTTTTAGGACCCCTAAAAAAATAGCCTGGAAGGATAAAACAGCCGCTAAAAAGTGGGGTTTTAGGGGCTAAAAGTGGGTAATTGGACTCGAAAAATCATGAGCTTGCAACCAAACTAGAAAGGCTAAATGGTGCAAAATGCAGGTTCTTCTCTTAAAAATGGACAACGAGGAGGCCGAAAAAGGTTATAAAAAAGTGCAATTTACCCACTTTTTAAGGTTCTTCCGTTAAATGGATAGATACATCTTATTAGGTATATATAAAAAGCTGGT
>ERZ773035.1663-NODE-1663-length-15770-cov-15.764238_pt1 | contig 15770 bp, 10 predicted proteins | sample MGYA00511487_ERZ773035 | MGnify/ENA primary metagenome ERZ773035 (study PRJEB29015, sample SAMEA2737985) | human oral metagenome | biome: human oral; feature: human-associated habitat; material: dental | place: China | collected 2024 ...
TCCTGACGGAAGAAGAACAGTGGAACAAGCTGCGCTTCATCAAGGAGATCGCGGAATCTGTCTGGAAATAACTCCATAAAAAAGCGGCATCACATCGTCAATATTGAACGATATGATGCCGTTTCTTTATGCGTATTTACTTGATAAACCTGACCTGCTTGCGGATCTCCGCGCACGCTTTTTCCTTGCGTTCGTTGAAGATCACCTTGTTCTCCTCGAAGATGTTGCGCCCGTGGCTGTCGATGGAGACGATGAGAGGGCCAAACTCCTTCACCTTGCACGTCCAGAGTGTCTCCGGCATGCCGAGGTCGAGCCAATTCGCGTCGACGATCTCCTCGACGCACGCGGCGGCGACGACAGCGCAGCCCGCAGGGAATACGCAGTGGAGTGCCTTGTGGTCGCGGCAACCGCGCATCGTGCCGTCCTTCATGCCGCCCTTGCCGATGATCAGGCGCACGCCCGTCTCCGCGATGAATGCCTCCTCGAATTTCTCCATGCGCATGCTGGTTGTGGGACCGACTGTGACCATTTCATACTTCCCCTCACCGTGCTTGCGGATGATCGGCCCCGCGTGGAGAATCGCGCCGTCCTTTACGTCGATGGGGAGCTTTCGTCCCTCCTCAATGACGCGGCGATGCGCCACGTCGCGGCAGGTTGTGAGATACCCCGTGAGATAGATCACGTCGCCGACGTTGATGTCCGCGAGATCTTCGGGCTGAATCGGGGTTGTCAGAACTTTCTTCTCCATCAGAAATCCACCTCCGCGTGCGAGAGAATCTTGTAGTCGAGGTTCTTGTCAAAAATGATGTGACCGCGCCTGTGTGACCAGCAGCCGACGTTCACGGCGACGCCGATCACGGACGGATGGCGCGCGCTGTTCTCGATGTTGACGCCGAGGACGGAGTGCTTGCCCATCAGTCCCTGCGGACCGAGGCCGATGGCGTTGATACCGTCCTCAAGCAGCTGCTCCATCTTGGCGGCGCGCGGGTTCGGATTGTGCGAGCCGATCGGTCGCATGAGCGCCTTCTTCGAATGGAGCGCCGCGACCTCGACCGATGTGCCGACACCAACGCCGACGAGGAGCGGCGGGCAGGCGTTCAGCCCGTAGCTCGTCATGACATCGAGAACGAAGCGCGTCACGCCCTCGTAGCCCTCGCCCGGCATAAGCACCATCGCCTTGCCCGGCAGCGTGCAGCCGCCGCCCGCCATGTACGTATGGATCTCGATGTCATCACGCTCGGGCACGATCTCCCAGAAAATCGAGGGAATCTGCTTGCCGACGTTCTTGCCTGTGTTGAACTCGTCAAACGTCTCCACTGCGTTGTGGCGCAGCGGTGCATCCACCGTCGCCTGCACGACCGCCGCGTGCAGGATCCCCTCCATCTCAGCCATGTACGGGAAGTTCGACCCGCATTTGAGAAAGAATTGCGCCGCACCCGTGTCCTGACAGCTCGGACGGTTCAGCTTTACCGCAAGTTCCTGATTCCTTTCCATCGTCTCATAGATGGACTTCGCAAGAGGAGCGTCCTCCTCGGCGGCGAGTTCCGCGATCTTTGCGCGCACATCGTCCGGCAGCCGCTTGCCCGTGTACGCCACGAATTTCGCGAGCACGTCCTGCATATGCGCAGAGGCTTCCGCTTTCGTCATAAAAATCTCTCCTTTATCCTAATATCAATACACAGTTACCAAATCCCAAGGATCTTCCACCAGACGGAGCCGATGCCGATCCAGATGATGATGTTGATGACGGAGCAGACGAAGCCCAGCTTCCACCACTGCCCCTGCGTCACATAGCCCGCGCCGAAGTAGATGGGTGCCGAACCCGTGGAGTAGTGTGTCAGCCCCGCCATGAGGTTCGAGAGGAAGGCGAGCCCAAGTGCCGCAAGATAGGGAGGTGCGCCCGCTGCAACGGCAACGGCGAGAAATGCCGCGTACATCGCCGTCGCATGCCCCGACAGGCTCGCAAAGCCATAGTGACTGTAGAGATAGACAAGGAAGAGAATGCCGAGAGTCAGCCCCCATGAGACGCCTGTCATCGCCCCCGTAACGCTTGCAGCGAACCACGGGATGAAGCCGATCTTGTTCAGTGCACCCGCGAGGCTCACAATGCCGCCCATCCACATCATGCCGTCCCATGCGCCCTTTTCCCGCAGCACATCCTCCCATGTGAGGACACCCGTGAGGAGCATCGCCGTCACACCGAGGAGGGCGGCAATGGTCGCGTTCACGCCCGTGTAGCCCGACGTGCTCCAGAGGAGTAGCGCACCGACAAAGATGCCGCAGATGATTTTCTCATCCCGCGTCATTGCGCCCATCTCCGTGAGTTTTTCGCGCGCAAGTGACTGCGCCTCGGGCGTCCTCTGAATATCGGGCGGATAGAGCTTGTAGAGCACATAGGGCAGAACAACCATCGAGAGCAGGACGGGCACGATGCCCGCCATCGCCCAAAGCCCCCACGAGATCTCAAGCCCTGCCGTGTCCCGTGCGAGCTCCGCCATCAGAGGATTCGGTGCGCACGCCGTCAGAAAGGCGGCGGCGATCGGTGCATCCACCTGAAACGACACGACGAGGAGGAATGCACCGATCTTGCGTGCCGTCGCCCCCGGCTCCGAACCGAAGACCGAAGCGAGGCTGCGCACAATGGGAAAGAGAATCCCGCCCGAACGCGCCGTGTTCGACGGCGTTGCAGGCGCGATAATAAAATCACTCAGGACGAGGGTGTAGGCAAGTTTCAGGCTGCTCGACCCGAATTTCAAAATGAGATAATATGCAATCCGCCGCCCCAGCCCCGTCTTGATAAAGCCCTGCGCGAACAAAAACGCCGACACGATCAGCCAGATCACCGTATTGCTGAAGCCCGCCAGCGCCTCTGCCGGCTTGATCGTATTCGTCAGTGCTGCAAACGTGATTGCCGCGAGCGCGACCGTCCCGAGCGGGAACGGCTGTAAAATAAAACCGAGGATTGTGCCCGCGAAGATTGCGAACAGATGCCAAGCTGCCGGTGTCAGCCCCTCGGGCACCGGCAGGAACCAGAGGACGGCGATCAGCCCCGCCGTCAGAAAACATCGTACTCCCTTGCTCAAAAGAGTCCCCTCCCGTGATGATAATACACATTGTTTTGAGCGTTTATGCGCCCATTCATCCGAGAGAATCTGCGCAGCCCCTTTACTTATTTTGCATTATACGCTATCCTTCCTTATAAGTCGAATACGTAAATTCCTATTCTCTCTATAGGAAAATTATTATACCGAGGTATATTTATGGAGTTCCGACAGTTCCGCTACATTTTGAAAATTGCCGAGGAGGGTACGCTCTCGCTCGCCGCGAAAAAACTCTACATCTCACAGCCGTCGCTCTCGCAGCTGCTCGCCGCGCAGGAGAAGAAGATCGGCGCACCTCTCTTCGACCGCGGCGGCGCACGCCTCACGCCGACCGCCGTCGGCAGGCTCTACCTCGAGACGGCGCGCTCCATCATCGCGCTCGATGAGGCGTTCCATCAGCAGGTGGATGACTGCGTGCACGGCGCGGCGGGCGACGTGACACTCGGACTCACGCAGTTTCGCAGCACACATCTCCTCGCGCCCATGCTTCCCGCCTTTCGCGCAAAATATCCGAAAATCACGCTCCATCTGCGCGAGGACACAACCTATCGACTCGAGGAACTTGCCACAGCGAACGAGGTGGACTGCATCATCTCGTTGCTGCCGATCAATGAGCATCGCTTTGACTATGATGTACTCTTCGAGGAGCGGCTGCTGCTCGCCCTCCCGCCCGCGCATCCTGTATGTACGGCACTCGGACTGACCCCCGGTGCGCGCGAAAATATTCCGAGTGTTCCACTTGCGGCACTGCGTGAGACACCTTTTCTCCTGATGCACCGCGAACAAAAACTCCACGATACACTCTTCTCCCTCTGTGAGGCGGCGGGCTTCCTACCGCAGATCACGCTCGAAACGCGCAGCATGAACACGGCGCACGCACTCGCGGGCGCGGGACTCGGCGCCGCCATCCTCCCCGAGACACTCATCGCCGCCGCTCCGCCCGCACATCCCCCCTGCTACGCTGCCATCGAGGGCGACCCGCACCGCACGATCATCCTTGCCCGCGCAAAGAAGCGTTACCTGCCGCGCGCCGTCGATATTTTCCGTACAGAACTGCAGGCGTTCTGTGCAAAGTGAACACAAAAAAAGATTGCTGCAGGAAGCTTTTTACTTCGTACAACAATCTTCATTTATAGGTGGCGATTATTTCACAACATCCCCGTGCCAGTCCTTGATGCCGCCCATCTCGACGATGTTCGTGTAGCCCATGTTCGCAAGCTTCTGTGCCGCCTGCTGGCTGCGCGCACCGCTACGGCAGTAGACGAAGATCTTCTGCGCCTTGTCGGGCAGCTCCTTCGGCGGTGTAGTGTTGATCGACTCGTTCGGAATATTGATGGCGTTCGGGATATGTCCGTCCGCGTATTCCCCCGCCGTCCGCACATCGACGATCAGATAGCCCTGCTCCGCCGCCATCATCTTTGCTGCTTCATCCGAATTCACGCGCTGAAATGTCGCCATTGCCGGATCCTTTCCTTCGGTCACCCCAGATGTCTGCGCGCTTCCGCAGCCGCAGATCCCTAACGTCAAAACACTCAAACAGAAAAGCATAACAATTTTACGCATATAAACACCTCATCAAACAAATTATTTCACAATCTCCCCATGCCAGTCCTGAATCCCGCCCATCTCGATGATGTTCTTATATCCCATATGTGCGAGTCGATTGGCAACATTCATGCTGCGAATCCCCTTGACACAGTAGACGAAGATCATTTGATTCCGATCGGGAAGTTCCTGCGGGGGCTCCTCCCCGATGCGATCCATCGGAATGTTGATCGCGTGCGGAATATGCCCCTCGGCAAACTCCTCCGGGCTGCGCACGTCGAGGATCAGATAGTCCTGCTCACGCTCCATAAGCACCTGTGCCTCATCGGCGGTAATGCGCCGATACTTCGCCTGTTCCTTTCGATCATCTGCTGTATCCCCGCCGCATCCTGTGACGGCAGACGCCATCACGAGGAGCAGCAGAACTGCCACAACCTTTCTCATAGATTCTTCCCCCAAAACTCCCTGCCGCACAGCGGCAATCTATCGAAAGAACACCATAATGGAACCACCGATCGTCGGAAGCGCGACGATCCAGAAGCGCAGAACGGGCAGCGGCGCAAGATGCGTCAGCTTTGCCCCGAAGAACGAGCCGACGGAGAGAGCCATGAGCGTCTGGATGAAAAGCCACGGCTCAAGCTGACCATAGAGGATATAGCCGATGCCGCCGCTGATGGAGATCGGCACTATAATCATCATCGTCGTCCCGATCGCCTGCAGGAGCGGCACACCAAAGACAACCATGAGTGCGATCTGGATGTACGCCGCCGACCCGATGCCGAACGCGCCCGAGAGGACGCCGCAGACGAAACCGACGGGCAGTCCGTATAGATAGAGCCGCCGTCCCGTCAAGAGTTCCTCGCGCACGACAATATGCCGTCCGAGCCACTCCGCCTGATAGATGCGCAAATAGAGGAGGCATGCGCTCGAGAGCAGCATGACGCCCGTAAAGAGACTCAGATTGGGTGCCTGCATATGGTTTGAGAGCACGGCACCGATCAGCGCCCCCACGAGTCCGCCCGTACCGAGTACGGCGCCTGTCAGCGGGATGACCTCGCGCTCGCGGTAATGACTGATCGCACCCGAGAGCGTCGTGAACGCCATCGAACCGAGCGCAACGGCGAGCGCCTGATGAATCGGCACCCCGAATCCCACCACAAGCAGAGTAATGATGACGCCGCTGCCGCCCGCCCCGACAAAGCCGATGATTCCTCCCATGAGAAGCATAGACAGAAAGAGCATTGCATTCTCCCGTCCCATAAACACAAAAGGAGCTGCACAGCAGCTCCTATCTATTACGATGGTGACGCCTATGGGATTCGAACCCATGAACCCGCCGTGAGAGGGCGGTGTCTTAACCACTTGACGAAGGCGCCGATTTGGTGACGCCTATGGGATTCGAACCCATGAACCCGCCGTGAGAGGGCGGTGTCTTAACCACTTGACGAAGGCGCCACATATGTCAACAGGAGATACTATATCATAGAGTTACTTAAAACGCAAGAGTTTTTTCACGACAGTGCTCACGAAAGCTCTGCAAGAGCTGTCCGCAGACGTGCAAGACCGTCCTCACGTCCGAGGATGGCGAGAATCTCCGTCGCTCCGCCCGGTGTCACCGCCTGTCCTGCCGCAGCAATGCGCAGCACCCACATGACCGTCCCCTTCTTCCAGCCCTCTCGCTCGATGCACTCCTCGAGCAGCGCGTAGAGGAGATCGTTCTCCCACCGCTCTGCCGGAAGTGCCGCAAGGATCTCGATGAGTTCGGGCAGAAGCTCCCTCGCCGCCTCCGGTGTGACCTTGTTGCGCTTGTTCTCATAGAGAGATGCGTCAAACGGCGGCGTCTCGATGAGAAATGCAATCGCCGGGCGAACATCGGAGAGCTTTGTGACACGTGTGCGCAAAAGACGCGCAATTGCCTCCCACTGCTCCGCGAGCCGTGCGGGCAGTTCCCCCGCATACGGGCGTGCCGCCTCAGCGAACTCTGCGTCCGTCATCGCCTTGAAATACTCCCCGCACATCCAGCCAAGCTTGTCATAGTCAAAGACAGCGGGCGACTTCGACAGCCCCTCAAGCGAGAACGACTCAATCAGCTCGTCCATCGAGAAGATTTCCTGATTCGTCGTCTTCGGGCTCCAGCCAAGCAGCGCCACATAGTTGACGATTGCCTCGGCGAGATAGCCCATCTTCACGAGGTCATCGAAACTCGTCGCTCCGTGCCGCTTCGAAAGCTTACTCGTCTTGCCCGTCGCGTCATCACGGCCCATGACGGGCGCGAGATGCACGAACACGGGTGCCTTCCAGCCAAACGCCTCGTAGAGGAGGACGTGCTTGGGCGTCGAGGTGATAAACTCGGTCCCGCGAATGATGTGCGACACCCTCATGAGGTGATCGTCAATGACGTTCGCAAAGTTATAGGTCGGCATCCCGTCACGCTTGAGGAGCACCTGATCTTCGAGTTCCGTATTCGGAATCGTGACGTTGCCGTGAAGTACATCATAGAACATCGTTTCCCCGACGAGCGGCATCTTCTGACGGATGACGTATTCCTCGCCGCGCGCGAGACGTTCCTCCACCTCTGCCGCAGAAAGGTCGCGGCATGTACGCGGATAGCCGCCGAATGTCTTTTCTCCCTCGGCAGGTTCCGTCTCCTCCGTATGATTGCAGAAGCAGCGGTAGGCGTGTCCGCTCTCAACGAGCTGCTCGGCGTATTTCTGATAAATTGGCATGCGCTCACTTTGAACGTAGGGTCCGTAGTCCCCCCCGATCTCATCGGGACCCTCGTCCGGCACAATGCCCGCCGCGTCCAGTGTGCGGCGGATGAAGTCCACCGCATCCGCAACGTAGCGATTCCGATCGGTATCCTCAATCCGCAGGATAAAGGTCCCATCGTTTGCGCGTGCAAACAGATAGGCGTAGAGCGCCGTGCGTAAATTGCCGATGTGCATATAGCCCGTCGGACTCGGTGCAAAACGGGTGCGAATCTCCGTATTTGTCAAAATCTTTTCCCCCAAATCCCAATATTATCAGCCACGCAGATAGCTGCACAGCGCACGGAACATGATGAGCGAGCTCATCGCGCCCGGATCCTCAATGCCGATGCTGCGCGGTCCAACGAGAGCTGCGCGTCCCCGCCGCGCCGCGATCGTCTTCGTATACTCTGCACCCGCACGCCCCGCATTCAGGGCATCCTCAAGGCATTCGCGCAGGCTCTTGCCGTCCGCATTCTCCGCGCGAAATGCATCGCGGATCGGAATGAGCGTATCGAGCATCGTCTTGTCACCGCGCTCGGCGCGTCCACGCCGCTGGATCGCATCGATCCCTGCGGTAAAGAGTTTATCGAAGCTGTGCACGTCGAGCCGCGTCTTATCGTTCACCGCCTCGCTGGCACGCACGAAGGCGATGCCGTAAAGAGGCCCCGCTGCGCCGCCGACATTCTCGATGAATGCCCGCCCAATGTGATGGAGCACATCCTTTACCGGTGCATCGGCGGGCAGCTCCGCGAGACGCTCCTCTGCCGCCGTAAATCCGCGCGCCATATTCAGACCGTGATCCCCGTCTCCGGTCTTTGCGTCCACCGCCGTCAAGTAGTCTTTCTGCGCCATAATTGCGGTGATGACCGCATTCACCGCATCACGAACATTTGCCATCTCCATCGCACCAGCTTTCCCTGTAATTTAGAACTTTCCATATTCTCATAGTATCATTATAGCACGTGTTTTTCCATAGGAAAAGAGGGAGAAAAGCATTTCGATGAAGTTTTCCGAAAAGACAGATTTCAAATTGTTGTAACAAATTGTTATTCCCCAATTTGTCAAGTCTTGCAGCTGATTTTTTTTTATGCTATCATAATGCACAAGAAGGTGAGCCTTAGGTGTGCGTGTGCCTTAGCAATGTCTAACCTACAGATCTTTTAGGGAATCCGAATTGATTCCGGTGAATGCGACACTCCTCCGGAGGACGCGGTAGTCGGACTTAGGGTACCCACCTGCTTTACGCAGGTATAGACATATAAGTCATACGGCATTTCAGACCCCTCTCTTGTGGTCAGAGTGGAACTGCCCGCGCGGCGGCTTCATTCTGACTTTTTTGTGTGCAGTTCCTACGCGTACAATGGCAGGATTTTTTTGAAAAGAAACGAATAGAAAAGAATAGTATACGTTTTTATAAGGGAGATCAAAATGCCGGAGCTGGATAAAACGAACAAAGAGATGAACGCAGATATCCCCGTAAATAGACGCGGGCGTCCGAAAAGGCACGGGCGTCCCAAGAAGGGAGAGCCCGTGTCAAACCATACGGCTCGTCATGAGCGCCCCACGGAGCTTGTCTTTGCGCTCGATATCGGCACACGCAGTGTCATCGGCATCGTTGCCGAGCAGCGGGACGGTCTGCTCCACATTCTCGCGACCGAGCGCATGGAGCACAAGACGCGCGCCATGCTCGACGGACAGATTCACGATGTGCCGCAGGTTGCTGCCGTCATCCGCGAGGTCAAGCACCGCCTCACCGAGCGCACGGGTCCCCTCCGGAGCGCCGCCGTCGCTGCAGCAGGGCGCGCTCTCTACACGATGACCGCCGAGGCGGAGCAGGAGATCACGGGCACCATCACGTCCGCACAACAGCGCGATCTCGACTTTGCCGGCGTGCAGGCGGCACAGAGAAAACTTGCCCATTCGCACACGGTCGACGATCCGACGCGTTACTATTGCGTCGGCTACAGCACGATCCGCTATACACTCGATGACAACGAACTCAAGACTCTCGTCGGTCAGCGCGGCAGACACGCACAGGCAACCGTCATTGCGACCTTCCTCCCGCGTCAGGTCGTGGACTCCATGCAGTCAGCACTGCGCGAAGCACATCTTGAGATGCGCGCGCTCACCCTCGAGCCGATCGCTGGCATCAACGTTCTTATCCCGCCCACGATGCGCCACCTCAACCTCGTACTCGTCGATATCGGCGCGGGCACCTCGGACGTCGCTATCACGCGGGACGGCTCCGTCATCGCCTACGGTATGGTGCCGATGGCAGGCGATGAGATCACGGAGGCGATCTCACGCGAATACCTGCTCGACTTCAACGTCGCCGAGGAGGTCAAACGCAAGGCGGCAGACGGGCAGGACGTGTCCTTCACCGACATCCTCGGCATGAAGCTCTCGCTTACCGCCAAGCAAATCGTCACCGCCATAAGACCTGGGATCGAACATCTGGCGAATGCGATTGCAAAGCAAATCTTGGAGCTGAATGGCGATCCTCCGCAGGCGGTCATGCTCGTCGGCGGCGGTTCGCTCACACCCATGATGCCGGAACTCGTGGCGGCGGCACTCGGGATTCCTGAGGCACGCGTTGCTGTGCGCCAGCCGGACGAGGTGGACGGCATCGCAGAGCTTCCGGAGGAGCTTCACGCACCCGATGCGGTCACACCGCTCGGCATCCTCAAGATTGCCTCCATCAACACGCTGCATTTCCTCGCTGTTTGGATCAATGACATCGAATACAGCCTCTTCAACTTCCGCGAGCTGAACGTCTCCGATGCACTGCTCGCTGCCGGCATCAGTCTACGAAAATACAACGGGCGTCCCGGCATGGGACTGATTATCACGGTGAACGGCGAGCGACGCAGCTTTCCCGGTACAATGGGCACGCTCGCACAGATCACCGTCGACGACAAGATTGCGAGTCTCGATTCGCCCATCCACGATGACTGTCGGATCAAGCTTGTCGCAGGCGAGGATGGGATACAGCCCGAGGTGCACCTCAGCGATATCATCGGCACGATTGACAGCTATACGGTTATTCTCAATGGAGAGGAGACGACGGTCACCGCAAGCATCCTCATCAATGACAGCGTTCCTGAAGAAGATCCCATTCTGCGCGACGGCGATGTAATTGTCTTGCGGCGGGAGCGCAGCCTCGGCGAGGTACTGCGCGCAGCAAATCTCCCGCCCACGGGACGGCGCATCTCCTATACACTCAACGGTGAGACACGGCGCTTTTCCATCCAGCCGCAGATTACGCTCAACGATGCGCCCGCACCGCTCTCCACGATGCTGTATGAGGGCGATGTCATTGAGTACGCGGAGACCTCCATACCAACGGTTGAATCTGTACTTGACCTCTCTGACCTATCCTCCTACGTGACGATCATCTATGAGGGCAGAGAGTATGCTGTACCCGCCTCCGGATTCTCGCTCACGATCAACGGACGTGAGGCAACCTCCGGCACGGTGGTTGAGGACGGAGCCGTTATCGCCTATCAAAAGGGTACGGGCAGCGCAAATGTGAGCGAGGCACTGCTTGCTGTCGGCTTTACGCCTCCGCCTACGACCAGCCGTGTCACCTTCACCATCCTCGTGAACGGGACCAAGGCGGACTTCACCAGTCCCATCCGCACAGGTGACACCCTCGAGGTCGCATTCACCCCGCTCGATTCACCGGACGCAGCACCGGGGAATCCCAATGAGAAGAACGCTCCGGCAGCGGGCGTCGGCCTCGGCAGTATCGTCGCACGTATAGGACTGCCATCGACAAAGGGGACACCAAATATCGCCCACCCCACAGGGGGCAGTAATATTTCAATTGACTCGCTGACGCGCTACGACTGAACAACGTAAAAGAGCACGGGAGATCAGATCATTCTCCCGTGCTCTTATTTTTTCCTCCGTTATTGGGGAATCCGATAAAATTCTTTTCCTTAGAACGCCCAGTTCATATGCGCGCCGCCGGTGTAGCCCTGACGCTTGCCGAGCCAGCCCGCAAAGTGCAGGTCATACGAGAAGCGGCTGTCCTTCGGTGCGAACCGGTAGCCCATCTCAAGCATCCCGCTTCCGCCCCGGAGGCTCGGGCTCGGTGCGTCATACCCCTGGTACGATGCACCTGCCTTCCCGCTCAGTTCGTACTCCCACGCAAGTCCCGCAAAGACTTCGCTCCGCTCGCTGTCCCTGTGCGTGTATGTAAAGCCAAGACGCACGCGGTTCGAGCTGACCGCACCGAAGTCGTACGTCTCCGCGTCCGAACTCCGCCGGTTCGTGGTGATGTCCGTCTGCATCCCCGACTGGTACGACCAGAAGTACCGCAGATACGTGTTCAGCTTGTCCTTGTCGTTGGTCTTCATCTCCTTGCCGACACCGAGATGTGCCGCATAGTACGCGTTCGAGCTGTCATACTCCGATGTGCTGCCCGCATAGATCGAGCCCCTGTAGTCGCTCCGTGTCCGGCCGCCGTGCAGCGCCGCCTCCGCCCAGAGCCCCTTGTCGTTCTCCATCCGTCCGAGGAGTCCGACGCCGAGATAGCTGACGTTGCCGCTGCCGTGCGTGCCGTCGTCCAGGTACGAGTCATACTTGCCTTTGCCGTATTCGACGAAAGGACCGAAGGTGATGGTCGCGTTCTTTTTCTTCGTCTCTGCTGCCCAGCCGAGGCTGAGGTTCCAGCCTTTCGTATCGACATAGGAGCCGGTCCCCGTCTCCATGCCGCCCTGCTGCATGGCCGCCCAGAGGTGGTAGCCGCGCACGTCCTTGTCCGATCTGCCGATGGCTGCCTCTTTCCCGGCGGAGGCGATGCCGGATCCCGCGAGGAGATCCGCACCGCGGTTGATGAAGTCGGTGGCGGCGGCTCTGGTCTCGACGAAGGATTTCGCCTGTTCGCTGATCGCCGCCTTGGTGACCATCGCAACCAGCTCATCGTTGTTGCGCTTCATGAGGTCAAAGCCGTAGAGCAGCGATACGCCCTGCATGCCCTCAACGTGGTTGACGATGGTGCCCGGGTTGGGCGGTACGGCATGGTCCGCGTCGGTGGTCAGGGTTCCGCCGCTCACCTTCATCAGGCTGATGACGTCGCTGACCCGGAGCGCGGGGGCACGTCCGTTGACGCCGACGCCGACGTGAATGCCGGTGATGTCCTTGTTCGTTGTGCCGAGCTGCAGGAGGGTCGGGGTTGCTGCGGATATGCTTTCTCCTAGGTAGAAGTGGAGGTTCTGTACGCCCGTGAAGTCGCCCGCATAGGAGGTGTGATCCGTGTCATGGTGGACGGCAAGGGTGTTTCCTGTGGCGCCCGCGCCCGTGCCGCCCGTGATGGTGCCGTTTACGCGCGCTCCCGTGAGGTGCACGATGTTGTCACGGTTGGTGCCCGTGGCGTTGCCTGCAATGACATCGCCGGTGACGGTGGCGCCCCTGCCGATATTGACCACATTGCCCTCGGCCCTAATGCACGCCCCGCCGTAGACATTGCCCGTGACGGTGATGCCGTCCGCGATGTTCACGGTGTTGCGCAGCGATGCGTTTGCCGCACGTCCGCCGTAGAGATCCCCCGTAACATTGGCATGGACGTTCAGGATGTTGCCGATGGCGTCGCCGCCCGTCGCATGTCCACCCGTGATGGTGGTTGCGGCGTTCGACGTGGGTGTTGCGGAAATGGTGACGGTGTTCTCCTCGGCATTGTTTGCCGCTTCCGCACCACTGACACGGGCCCCGCTGATGTCACCGCCACGCACGGTGACGCTGTTCTTCACGGCCCTGCCCGCGCTCTTTGCGCCGATGAGGCTGCCCGTAACGCTGCCGGATGTGATGACGGCGCTGTTGTGCTCGGCATCTCCCGCAAGGGTCTCGGCGCCGTACGCGTTCGTCACGCTGCCGCCTCCGACCTCCGCAAGGTTCTCTGCGGCTGTGCCGCTCTGGCTCTGTGCGCCGATGAGGTTCGTTACGGTGCCCCCTGCGGCAATGGCCCGGTTCTTTGCCGCTTTGCCCGCCTTGGTCTTTGCGCCGTAGGCATGCACGGTACTGCCGTCCGCCACGGTGAGCACGTTCTCCTCTGCGGTGCCGCTGTCGGTCTGTGTGTCGCCTGCAATGGCGTTGGTGACGGCTGCACCGGTCTTGAGGGTGAGCTTGTTGTTCTTAGTCGCGCCATCCGTGCCGTAGACGGTCTTGCCGCCGAAGACGTTGGTCAGGGCTCCGCTGATCTCAACATCCGCGTTCTGCCACTTGTACGCCGTCAGGTCGAGGCTGCCGCCCGTGGTGGTGTCCGTGTTGTTGTCGGTGACGAGGCTGTACTCGGCATCCCCCGTGCGCTCGCTGCCCGTTGCCGGGTGGTAGCCGCTGAGGGTGAGGGTTTTGCCCGCCGCCATCCGGAAGAGATGGACGTTCTTTTCCATTGTGTTGCCGAGCCAGTCGGCTACGTTCGTGCCGGTCGGACGTTCGATGGTGCTGTAGGTGAGCGCCGTATCTGCGTTCAGGGTCAGTACGGTGTCCCCGTCGCCGATGTTGCTGCCGAGGCGGAATGTGATCCTGTCGAAGTTTTGCAGGCCCCCTGCCTGTGCGCCCTTGCTCTGAATGTGCAGGGCGTTGCCCTCGGCAGATTTGTTGCCGCCGATGAGTTTGCCCGTGACGGTGACATTCGCGTCGCTCACGCCGTCACCGATATTGACGGTGTTGCCCGTGGTCTTGCCATTGCCGCTCGCGAAGCCGCCGTAGACATCCCCTGCAACACTGCCGCTGTAGAGGTTGACGGTGTTGTCCGTGGCAGAGCCGCTGGCTGAGGTGTGTGTGAGGGCTCCTGCGTAGAGGTTTCCTGTGACGGTTGCGCCCTTCAGGTCGATGCTGTTCTTGGTGGCATTTCCTGCCTCGGTGCGCACGTCCGCGCCATAGCCGTCCGCAATGGTTGCGCCGCTGTTCAGGATGAGTGTGTTCTGTGCCGCGTCGCCCGTTTTCTTGTAGCCGTCCACGCCGTCGCCTGCCTCAAGGTTCTGGGCGAGTCCGGCGTAGGCTGCGGCTGTGATCGTGCCGCCCGTAATGTCGAGCGAGTTCTTTTCGACGGTGTTGCCGACTTTGCTGCGTCCACCCCATGCTTCGGTGTTGCTGCCGGTGCTGTAGGTCGGATGGTTGTTCCGGAAGCGGTAGCCCGTGACGTCGACGTTCTTTGCGCTTGCGGTTTCACTGTCGGTGTTGAGGACGTATTCGTAGTCGCCGTCCTTCTTGGTTTCCCGTGCACGGGACGGATCGTAGTTCGTAAAGGTCACGTCGTTCGTGCTGCGCAGAAGCGTCAGGATGTGGTCGCTCGTCGGGCTTGCCGTGATGGTGTCGAGGTTCTTGAGCTTCATCTTGCCCCAGTCGATCGAGGTGTTGCCCCCGTCCGTGAGGGTGAGCATGGTATCCCCGTGGCTGACGTGGTGTGCTGCGTCGAAGTTGACGTTCTCGAAGTTCTTGACATCCGCCGCACTTGCATTCCGGCTGTTGACGTTCAGGGTGTTGCCTGTGACGTTCGACCCGTTGCCGCCGTAGATGGTGCCAACGGTCGTGCCCGCAGCAACGGCATCGGTTTCTGTGCCAAGGTTGATCACGTTGCCCGTGGTCGCGCCCGTGCCGCTCGTGAAGCCGCCGTAAACGTCGCCCATGCTGCCGCCCGTGATGTCGATGGTCGCGCCCGTGGCGCTTCCCGTGGCGGCATAGTTCCCGTGGATGTCGCCCATCGTGCCGCCCGCAATCCGCAGACGGCCGCCGGTGGCATTGCCCGTCCCGGCGTTGTAGCCGCCGTAGAGATTGCCGCCGACACTGCCGCCCGTGATGTTTACTTCACTGTTTGTGACATTGCCCGTGGCCGTTGCCTGTGCGATATGCCCGCCGTAGACGTTTCCGGTAACCGCGCCGTTCGAGATATTGACTTTGCTCTTGTCGACCGTGCCCGTCGCATTTGCGGCGGTAAGGGATGCGCCGTAGACATTCGTGACGGTGCCGCCCGTAATGTCCGCCGTGTTCTCGGTCGCATTGCCTGCGCGTGTGCGTACGTCGGCACCGTAGGCATTGGCGACCGTGCCGCCGGAGATGGCGACGGTATTCTTTGCGGCATCGCCCGTGGTGCCGCCGGTCCTGTTGTTCTCCACCAGTCCGCCGTACGCTGCCGTGGTGAGGCTGCCGCCCGTGACGGTGAGCTTATTGTTCTCGACCTTGTGCCCGACCTTGGTGCGTCCCGCCCATGCTTCGCTGTGCGTGCCGTCGGCTGCGGTATAGGTCGCCGCACTGTTGTCCTTGAACTGATATCCTTCCAGCGTGATGTACTGCGTCGCCGTTGCCCCATGGCTGTCCGTGTCGATGATGTACTCGAATTTGTCCGTTATGCTGTCCTTGGCTCCCGTATAGC
>ERZ773035.1665-NODE-1665-length-15762-cov-4.206086_pt1 | contig 15762 bp, 16 predicted proteins | sample MGYA00511487_ERZ773035 | MGnify/ENA primary metagenome ERZ773035 (study PRJEB29015, sample SAMEA2737985) | human oral metagenome | biome: human oral; feature: human-associated habitat; material: dental | place: China | collected 2024 ...
TAGTACGTTGATGGCCGGGTAAATACGGCGGTCGGAGATGTTGCGATCAAGGACGATCTCGCTGTTGCCCGTGCCTTTAAACTCCTCAAAAATAACCTCGTCCATACGCGAGCCCGTGTCGATGAGTGCGGTGGCGATTATAGTGAGGCTACCGCCGTGTTCGATGTTTCTCGCTGCGCCGAAAAAGCGTTTCGGCTTATGCAGTGCATTTGCGTCCACGCCACCCGTTAGCACCTTGCCGCTTGGCGGAGTTACGGTGTTGTACGCGCGCGCTAGGCGGGTGATGCTATCAAGCAGGATGATGACGTCCTTGCCCATTTCTACGAGGCGTTTGGCCTTTTCGATGACGAGCTCGGCTACGCGCACGTGGTTCATCGCAGGTAGGTCAAACGTCGAGCTAAACACTTCGCCCTTTACGCAGCGCTGCATGTCGGTGACCTCCTCGGGACGCTCGTCCACGAGTAACACCATGAGATGCGACTCGGGGTGGTTGCGCGCGATGCCGTGGGCTAGCTCTTTCATGAGTTCGGTTTTACCGCTTCTTGGAGGGGCGACAATGAGGCCGCGCTGACCCTTGCCAAGAGGGGTAAAGAGATCGAGCACGCGGCCTGTTAGCTTCATCGGATCATACTCGAGGCGAAGTTTTTCCGTAGGGAAAAGCGGAGTTAGGTTGTCAAATAGCGGGCGCTCCTTAGCCTCGATTAGCGGCATATAGTTTAGCGCTTCGATCTTTAGCAGGGCGTAGTATTTTTCCTGATCTTTTGGTTCGCGTACTTGACCCGTCACGATGTCGCCCACGCGCAGGGCAAATTTGCGAATTTGAGAGTTTGAGACGTAGGCGTCGTTTGAGCTGTCGCTGAGGTTCGCGTCTACCGAGCGCAAAAAGCCGTAGCCCTCGCTCGTGATCTCTAAAATGCCCGTGAAAAGTATAAATCCGCCTTGTTTTGTTTGGGTTTTTAAGATCTCAAATATCAAATCTTGTCTGCGAAATTCGCGTGGATTCTCGACGCCTACGCTGTTTGCGATGGCGATAAGCTCCTCTAGGCTAAGAGTTCTTAGCTCTTCGATTTTGTGTCCGTCGACGGGGATGTGGGTGCGCGAGTTTGGATATTTTTTGATTGTTTTTTGATTTTCCTGCGCTGAATTTGCAGGCTGGGTTGCGTTATTTTCCATCGTGTCCTCTTTAAAATTACGGAATAATTTTGTAGATAAATTTAAGTTTCAAAAGAAGTTTTGAAAGTCGCATTTTATAAAATTTTGGCTTTGATGTCAAGAAGTGATATAATCTCGCCAAAAATGAAAAGGAATTTCAAAATGATGGATTTTAAAGACGGCAAGCGCGAAAAAACGATAATAAAAACCGCGTTTATCGGCATAGTTACAAATTTTTTCTTAGCTGCGGCGAAAATTTTTATCGCCATGGTCTCAAACTCGGTCGCGCTGATATCAGACGCCGTAAATAACCTCAGCGATGCAGGCTCAAGTATCATCACGATATTTGGCTCAAAACTAGCTAGCAAGATGCCAGACGAAGACCACCCTTACGGCTACGGCAGGACTGAGTATATCGGCGGTCTTATCGTTTCGGTCATCGTGCTGATGCTGGGGTTTCAGTTTCTAAAAACTTCGGTAGAAAATATCTTCGCGCCCGAGCCTACAAATTTTACGATGCCGTTTTTGGCGTTTTTGTTCTGCGCGATATTCGTCAAATTTGCGCTTGGCTTTTACTACAAAAAGATCGGCAAACAGACCAAATCTATCTCGCTTAGAGCCGTAGGGCAGGAGGCTTTGGGCGATGCGATCATATCGTGCGTGATCTTGGTTTCGGCTGCGCTGTCGTACTTCGCCGATATCCAGATAGACGGCTACGCGGGCGCTTTGGCATCGCTTTTTATTATCATAAACGGCGTGCTTTTGATAAAAGAAACCTTCGATAAAATCATCGGCCAGCGCGTCGAAAAGGAGATCAGCGACGAAATTTACGCCGCCGTAAATCGCTGCGAGATTGTACGCGGCGCATACGACCTGATACTTCACAACTACGGCGCGCAGCGATACGTCGGCTCGGTAAACGTCGAGATAGACGAGCATTTGCCGCTTAGCGAGGTTTCGCAGAGGCTAAACGAGCTTCAGATCGAAATCTATAAAATTTACAGGATTTATCTGGTTTTTGGCGTTTATAGCGTAAATTTGGGGCAGGACGGGAGTCGCGCCTGCGTGGCGAATTTACTCTCGCGATTTAGCAGCGTGCGCGGATTTCACGCATTTTTCATTGATAGCAAGAAAAAGAGCGTGAGGTTTGACGTAGTGGTCGATTTTGCCGAGAAAAATCTAAGCCGGCTACGCGCCGCGATCGAACGCGAAACGGCGCTAAGCTTTCCCGGATATAAAATTTTCATCGTGATAGATAGGGAGTTTGCGTGATGGTTGGAGTCAAATTCGAGCGGTGATTACGCTATAATCATAAAAATTTAAAGGATAAAGTATGAACAAATTTATTTTCGCTTCGCTGGCTTGCGCGCTTTATTGCGGTGCGGCGTTTGGGGCGGACGCGCCGGGATTTACGGCGGGTTTTAGCAGAGACGATACCAAAAACATCGTCACGGATAGCGTCTATAAACTGATGTGGCAAGACGGCGAGGAGATATTTAAAGGCGATTACGACGAGGCGGTAAAATACTGCGAAAATTTAACCTTCGCGGGCTTTGAGGACTGGCGGCTACCTACGTTAAACGAGCTTTTAAGCATCACGGACGATAGCAGGTTTGAGCCCGCTATAAACAAAGCCTTTAAAAACATCGCATACGAGACGAACGTCAAAGGCGAGAAAATTTACGACTGGTACTGGAGCTCTACTAAGTATGTTAGCGACTCGTATTTCGTGTGGGTCGTGAGTTTCGAGAATGGAGGCGATGGCTGGGGCGCTCTTTATTTCCGCAACTTCGTGCGGTGCGTTCGGGACTATTGATTTTTGAAAATTTAGATAAAGGAAAAAGTATGAAAAGATATATAGCCGTTTCTTTGCTACTTTGCGGACTGCTAAACGCAGAGGCGCTAAGCCCTACGTGCTACCGAGATAACGATAAAAACGTAGTGGTATGTAGCGACAAAAAGCTGGGAAGACTAATGTGGCAGGACAAGAATCAAATTTTTCAAGGAACATGGGAGCAGGCGCAGGAGTACTGCAATCTAGTAAACCTAGCCGGATACAAGGACTGGCGGCTGCCTACGAGAGTGGAGCTACTAAGTATAACAGATAAGAGTAGTTATGGGTTCGCTCCAAATACGGCTTTTAAATACACAGTAGACTTCGATGATCCGCACTATTGGAGCCAGACTAAAATCGCCGACTTCTCGTCCGGCGCGTGGCTCGTGGATTTCAGGAACGGATACGATATCTGGGACTTTGTTTCTAGTCTCGGCTTCGTGCGGTGCGTGAGAAACGATTGATTTGGCGGATTATGCGCCTTAAATTTGTTTTTTATAGTTAAATTTGAGGCTGAAATTTAACGAGCCGAATTTTATTTAAACTCGCGACTCGTAAATTTTGCGAGGCTCAAATTTGCAAGCATTAAAAACTCTCTCGTAAATTTGCCAGCGTTTTCAAGGTGCTGGTTTTGGCTAAATCTGATCAAATTTATGATTGCGCTTATGCGTGAGCAAAACTTCTCAAATTTACCGTCAAATTCGGACGCAGGCGAAATCCGCGGCAAAGCTCGTAAAATCAAGCGAGGCTTTAGAAATTTTGCGTATAATCTAAAATCTTAAAATGAAAGAAAAAAGTAATCGATGGGCAAATTTAAGTGCGCGCATTGCAGGGGCGAATTTGAGCGCGAGGCGCTGATAGAGCGCGGTGGAGAGCTGTTTTGCTGCGAGGGATGCGCGGGAGTTTACGAGATACTTAACGCAAGCGGACTGGGCGAATTTTACGAAAGGCTTGGTAAAACTACGTTAAATCCGGCTCGGGACGCAAAAAATACGGCGCAAAAGTCGCAGGAAGACCTTGCGGCTATTTATCAAAACTACGTCAAAAACGAGAATGGATTTAACAAAATCTCGCTCATCATCGAGGATATACACTGCTCGGCTTGTATCTGGCTAAACGAGAAGGTTTTATTTGCGCAGAAGGGAATTTTAGAGGTAAATATAAACTCGGTTAATAACAAAGCCCTCATCGTCTGGGACGAAAACGAGGTAAATTTGGCTCAAATTTTCGCCCTCGTCCGCTCTATCGGCTTTGAACCCTACCCATACGACGCGCAGACTCAGGAGCATAGACTCGCCCTGCAAAAGCGCGAATTTTACGCGAGGCTGCTGGTGGGCATTTTTTGCACGATGAACATCATGTGGCTGGCCATCGCGCAGTACGGCGGCTACTTCACGGGCATGCGTCAGGACGTGCGCTCTATCATAAATTTCGCCGAATTTATCCTCGCTACGCCGGTGCTTTTTTACACGGGAAGCGGGTTTTTTAGGGGTGCTTGGGGCGCGCTAAAAAACAAAACGCAAAACATGGATAGCCTTATCGTCACGGGCACGCTAGCAGCTTATATTTTCTCGATATACTCGATGTTTTCTAGGCGCGGCGAGGTATATTTCGACTCGGTCGCGATGATAATTACTTTCGTATTTATCGGCAAATATCTGGAAGTCTTGAGCAAGAAAAAGGCCGCCGACACGCTTGATAATCTAAACTCGCTAAATTTAAACTCCGTTAGCGTCAAAAACGGCGATGAGATAACGCTAAAAAGTGCGCAGGAGGTGAGGGTGGGCGAGCTCGTGGTCGTGAGAGCGGGCGAACGCGTGCTACTTGACGGCGTCGCCATCAGCGGCGCGGCGAGCTTTGATCTCTCTAGCCTTAGCGGCGAGAGCGCGCCTGCGTATCTGAGCGCAAAAGAGGGCGAAAACGAGATAAAAAGCGGCTCCGTGTGCGTGGATGGGGCGCTGGTTTATGAGGTCGGCGCCGTATTTAGCGAGTCGGTGCTAGCGCGTATTATAAATTTGCTCGAAACCGCCTCAGCCAAAAAGCCTAAAATTCAGGCGCTCGCAGACGCTATCGCGGCGAGGTTTTCGGCTTCTATCACAGCTCTGGCGCTAGCGACGTTTGCGTTTTGGTTCTGGCGCACGGGCGAACTCTCCGCCGCGCTCATCGTCGCGATATCAGTCGTGGTGATCTCGTGTCCCTGCGCGCTGGGACTTGCTACGCCCGTTAGCACGCTCGTTGCGCTTGGGGCGGGCTTTAGGCGCGGGATACTTTTTAAAGAGGCGCGTATCATCGAAAGCTTAGCTAAGTGCGATACGGCCGTGTTTGATAAGACCGGCACGCTCACCTCGGGGCGACTTAAGGTGAGTAAATTTACGCACTCGGACAAATTTGATGCAAGCGCGCTTTTTTCGTTAGTTAGCGGCTCTACTCATCCCGTTAGCCGCGCCGTTGGCGAGTACCTGCGCGCAAATTTTAGGGATTTAAAGATTTTAGAGTTAAGCGGCTTTGAAAACATCGCAGCACGCGGAGTAACAGCTAAATTTGACGGTATAAATTTAGCCGGCGGGAGCGAAAAATTTATGCGAGAGCTGGGGCTTTATAGCGGCGAAGTGGTGCGCGGTACTAGCTACTTTTTTGCCGCAGACGGGCAGATCGCGGCGGTGTTTGAGCTAGAGGAGAGCCTAAAAGAGGGCGCCAAAGAGTGCGTAGACGCGCTAAAAAACGCCAAAATGCGCGTAGCGATGCTAACGGGCGATAACGAATACGCCGCAAAGCGCATAGCAGAGGGGCTAGGCGTGGGCGAAACGGTCGCAAACGCACTGCCGACGGACAAGGCCGCATACGTAGAGCAGTTGTCAAATCAGGGCCGAAACGTGCTGATGATAGGCGACGGGATCAACGACGCCGCCGCGCTCGCGCTCTCAAGCGTGGCCGTGTGCATGGGTAGCGGAGCGGCCGTGAGTATCGCAAAAAGCGACGTCGTGCTGATGAGAGATGACCCCGCCGCGCTCGCGGCTGCAGTGAGGCTCGCTCGCAGGACCTACCGCATCGTGCGGCAAAATTTGGCCTTTTCGCTCGTTTATAACGCCGTGACGATACCGCTGGCGATGGCCGGCTACGTCGCGCCAGCCGTGGCCGCGCTATCGATGTCGCTAAGCTCGGTCGCAGTCGTGATAAACGCACTGCGGGTTAGGAGCGAGCGATGAGCGGGGCGGTCGTGGCGATGATGATCGGGGTTTCTACGCTGCTTGGCGCGTGCGGGCTGGCGGCGCTGCTATGGGGGCTAAAGACCAGGCAGTTTGACGACGAGCGAAAGTTTTTGGACGGGACGAAATTTGACGACGAAGATGCGCTAAATGATGCCTATGAGCTGGAGCTTCGCCATAAAGAAAAGGGCTATAAGCCGCCAGAGTGATGCGAATTTACGCTCATGTTTGGCTCGTCTTTACCGCTAAATTTGTAGGATTTTGGTCGTAAAATTTGCCGCGAAATTTGATTTTGAGCGTGGGCGGCATTTGGGGTAAATTTGCGTTTTTAAATTTGACGGGGCGTATTTTTACGGCAAATTTAAGCGGTAATTTTCAATCCTGGGTAAGACTCGGCGTGAAATTTGACGAGCTACGCGGGCACGTCGCTGCGCAGCGCGGGTAAATTCGGGCAAAATCGGGCGTTTTTGCATTCGCCGCAGTTATTAAAATTCGTAGGCGGCGGGTTAAATTTCCCGTCGCGCTTAAAATTTCGGATTTTACGCAGCGGTCGTTAAATTTAAGTCGATGCAGCTTTACGTATCGGTTTTAGATATAGTCGTAATGCCGTAAATCTCGGCGCCACCAATTTTTTTGCGGGTCGCTTCAGCGGACTTTTGATTTTAATATGCTTTTTAGCGAAATTTCGCCGTATATATTTTGAGGTATTGCCTACGATGCGCTCTTATTCGTGTTTGCGATTATCGACAGCTAGTGCGCGGACGGGGCGAATTCGCACCTAAAGCCTTTGCCCGCAAATGAGCGGGGCGGCGAAAATTTAGCCTTTTGTAAAAATCCCTTCGTAAATCTACTCGCTCTAACGATATTTTTGCGGCCGATTGGCACGCTCACCGGAAACATCGCGTCGCTTGGAGTTTAGGCGGCTTGAAGCCGTTAAATTTAATTGCTGTAATCACCGAGCGGGCATGGCTTGGTGCTCTAATTTTTTGTTTTCGTGCTTGCAAAAGTTCGCTCTCACAAGCCCTTTTAATCCACTTTTAGCTTTTTAACGATATGATTCCGCAAATTTTAACAAAGGAAACAACATGAAAACGCTAGTTATCTTATCGCACCCAAATCTCGCCGCATCGCGCATAAACAAAGCCTTGTCACAGGTAGCAAAGGCTGCTGCGGACGTCGAAGTGCGCCATTTGGAGGGGCTTTACGGCTTAGATATCGCGCGCATAGACGCCCGCACAGAGCAAGACGCGCTAGCGGCTGCCGAGCGAATCGTATTTTTGTACCCGATGCACTGGCTAAACGTGCCGCCTATGCTAAAAGCCTATATCGATATCGTCTTTTCGCACGAGCTGGTGGGTTCCGGCGCGCTTAAAGGCAAGGTCTTGCAGCTTGCGCTAAGCGTCAGTACCCCGCTTAGCGAATACTCTAAACAGGGCGCGATCGGCTTTAGCTTGGATGAAATTTTAACACCGCTTAAGATCGCGGCAAACTACTGCGGGATGGACTTTGCCGTGCCGTTTATCAGCAGCGGATTTGAGCCCGGCGAGTTTGGCGACGATGCCGTAGATGCCGCAGCCGCGCGCTTTGGCAAGTTTTTACGAGGAGAGCTAAGTCCTAACGAGTATCAAATTTAGTTTTGCCGCCTGTAGTTACAAGCTCGTGATTTTAAGTGAAGCCGCCAGCCCGGTTTTTAGCTAGTCGGCGCTGGCGTATATAATAATTTTGCTCGAAATCGCCGCGCTCAAAGTATGATTTAAGCATTGCGAACGAGTAAAGTCTATGTGCAAGATTGACGCGGTCGCTTCGTAGTTCATCTCGTCGACCGCCGATATTTTTTATGTTAAAATCGCAGGTGTTATTTCAAGCTATCGATATACTCGCTAACTGCCGCCATATCCTCGTCGCTTAGGTTTTTGGCATGTAGTTGCATGACTTTGCCCATACCAAAGGCGTTGTTTGAGCCCTCTTTGTAGTCTTGTAGCGCTTTTATGCGGTCCTCTTTGCTGATGCTAGCTAGCGCAGGCACTTTGTTTGCGTATTTTACGTCCGCTTTTTCGCCGTGACAGGCTGCGCATTTTTTGTAAATAGCTGCGCCGTCGGCCGCAAGTAGAGATAAATTTAGCGCCAAAACGGCGGTTGCAATGTGATAGATTTTCATCTTTCGTCCTTTTTGATAGAAATTTAGACGAGATTATAACCCTAAAAGCTTAAAAGAAAAGAAATTTTATAAAAAAGTTACTAAAATGAAGCGCGAAATAAAAAGTAGAGAAAAATCGGCGGAAAAACTCCGCCGAAAAGGGTTATTTTAGAGTAGGGATGTACTCTGATAGAGCCGCGATGTCATCGTCGCTAAGAGGTTTTGCGATAGGTTTCATCATAGCTGCGCTTTTAAATTTATCTAGAGTGCCTGCTTTATAGCCTTTTAGGCTCTCGGCGATCTCTTCTTTTGAAAGCGTGTTAAGCGCAGGAACTTTGTTTAGATACGCTTTTTCCGCTTTCGGTCCGTGACAGGCCGCGCATTTTTTGTAAAGTGTTGCGCCGTCAGCGGCAAATAGGCTGCCCGCTAGCAATGCGGCTGCACCTGAAACAACGATTAGTTTTTTCATTTTATATCCTTTTGTGGAGTTGTGACGGGCAAATTATAATACAAAAAGCTAAATTTTACATTAGTTTTTCACATTAGTTTCTAGTGCGGCGCGGGGGGCGATTTTCGGTTAAATTTAGCTTTTTTTTGTATAATTTTCGACATGGATAAAAAAGGGTTTAAAACGGCGCCCAAAAAGGCGCTATTTCTTGATCGCGACGGCGTTATAAACGAGGATGCGGGCTATGTTTATAGACGCGAGGATTTCGTTTTTAAAGAGGGCATTTTTGAGGCTTTGAGGGAGTTTGCCAAGGCTGGCTACGCACTAGTCGTGGTGACGAATCAATCAGGCATCGGACGAGGCTACTACACGCTGGAGCAGTTTGATGAGCTTTGCAGGTTTATGCTGGGCGAGTTTGAAAAAGAGGTCGTAAAGATAGAGAAAATTTACTTTTGTCCGCACGCGCCGGAAGCTGATTGCCTTTGCCGTAAACCAAAGCCAGGCATGCTGCTAAATGCCGCAAACGAGCTAAATATCGACCTTGCGCGCTCAATCATGATAGGCGATAAGGATAGCGACGTGCAGGCGGGGCAGAGTGCCGGCGTCGGGGTAAATTTAAAGCTGGACGACCGTCTAAAAAGCGTGGCTGAGGCGCTAGAGTTTTTAAAAAAAGAAGGAAAAATATGAAAGATATAAAAAGAGTCGTAATCACGGGCGCGGCGGGCTTCATCGGCTCAAATTTGGCGCATTATTTCGATGAAAATTTAAAAGACGTAGAAGTGCTCGCCGTGGATAAATTTAGAAGCGACGAAAAATTTAGCAACGGAAATCTAAAAAGCTTCGGGCATTTTAAAAATTTACTCGGCTTTTCGGGCGAAATTTACGAGGGCGACATAAACTGCGCTAAAACGCTAGCTATGATCGAGAAATTTGCCCCGGGCGCGATCTTTCACGAGGCGGCGATCTCGGATACCACGGTGACCGAGCAGGGCGAGCTAATGAGGACGAATCTAAATAGCTTTAAAGATCTGCTAGATATCTGCGAAAAAACGGGCTCGCGCATGATATACGCAAGTTCGGGCGCCACGTACGGTAACGCAAAAAGCCCGCAAAGAGTCGGCGAATGCGAAGCGCCAAATAACGTTTACGGCTTTTCAAAACTAAAAATGGACGATCTGGGACGAAAATACGCTAAAAGAGGCGTAGCTGTCGTGGGGCTTAGGTACTTTAACGTTTACGGCGCAAGGGAGTTTTATAAAAACAAAACCGCCTCGATGGTGCTGCAGTTTGGTCTGCAAATTTTAAGCGGGAAAAATCCGCGCCTCTTTGAAGGCAGCGACAAAATCAAGCGCGACTTCGTCTATATAAAAGACATCGTGCAGGCAAATTTGCTCGCCCTAAACGCTGCTAGCGGCGTGTATAACGCGGCTACCGGCATGGCAAGAAGCTTCCAAGAGATCGTAGATATCTTGCAGCGCGAGCTGGGGTCAAATTTGCCTTGCGAATACATCCCAAACCCGTACGCGCGCTCCTATCAGTTCCATACGCAAGCCGATATCGAGCCGACTAAAAAGGCGCTGGGATATGAGCCTAAATTTAGCCTGGAAGAGGGCATAAAAGACTACGCAGCCGAGATAAAAAGGATATACGAGGAAGAGATAAATGCGTGAAGTACGTGCTTTGGTTGCGGGCGATCTGATGCTCGATCACTACATCTGGGGCAGCTGCGAGCGTATCTCGCCCGAAGCTCCCGTGCAGGTGGTAAAGATAAAAAACGAAACCAAACGCCTAGGCGGAGCGGGCAACGTGGTGCTAAATTTGCTTTCATTAGGCGCAAAAGTGGGCGTCATGAGCGTACTCGGAGACGACGAGACGGGCGACGAGATCGAGCGGATATTGTGCGAGCAGGGCGCTAGGGCTGAGTTTATAAAAAGAGAAAAAGGGCGCATGAGCTCGATAAAAAGCCGCGTGATGGCGACGCATCAGCAAGTCGTGCGCATCGATAAAGAAAGCGTCGAAGCCGTAACCTGCGAGGACGAGCTGGCGGCAAATTTCGCTCGCGCGCTAGAGAGCTACGACGTCGCGCTGCTATCTGACTACGGCAAGGGCGTGCTAACGCCGTCGCTGTGTCAAAAGCTGATAAAAGCCTGCGCGGATGCCGGCAAACCCGTGCTAATCGATCCAAAAGGCGCGGACTACTCGAAATATAAGGGCGCTACGCTACTAACGCCCAATAAAAAAGAAGCGGGCGAGGCCGTGGGCTTTAAAATAGAAAACGACGAGCAGCTTTTTACCGCGCTAAATTTGCTAAAAAACGAGTTAAATTTGACCCATTCGCTAATCACGATTTCAGAGGAGGGTATCGCGCTTTTAGAGGACGCTCAGGCGGTTAAATTTCCGGCTCTGGCAAAAGAGGTCTTTGACGTCACGGGCGCGGGAGATACGGTGCTAGCGACTCTGGGCGTGATGCTAGGTGCGGGTGAAGGTATCAAAAAGGCGATCGAGACGGCAAATTTAGCCGCCGCGGTCGTCGTGGCTAAGGTCGGCTCGGCCACGGCTAGCTTTGAGGAGATAAACGAACTCGTGCGCCGTAAAAATGCGGCCGGCTTCGAGGAGAAAATCAAAAGCGCGGACGAACTGGCCGCGACGCTGGCAAACCGCGGCGAAAAGCGGCTGGTCTTTACAAACGGCTGCTTTGATATCCTGCACGCGGGGCACGTGAGCTATCTAGCGAAGGCGCGGGAATTTGGCGATATACTAGTCGTCGGGCTAAACTCCGACGCCTCGGTGCGTGCGCTAAAGGGCGACACTCGCCCCGTAAACGCGCAGGCTGATCGAGCTACCGTGCTGGCGGCGCTTGGGGCGGTTGATTACGTTACGATATTTGATGAGCTCACGCCTCTAAATTTGATCGAAAAGCTGCGTCCCGACGTGCTCGTAAAGGGTGCCGACTACGAAGGTAAAGAGGTCGTCGGCAGCAGCGTCGTAAAAGACGTGCGGCTGGTGGAGTTCATAGTGGGCAAAAGCACGAGCGCGACGATAAAAAGGATAAAAAATGAAGACTGAAGATATGATAAAAAGCGAGCTAGAGGGGCATCTAGCCACGATAAAGGCGACGTTTGCGCTGGAAGCGGATATCAAAAAAGCCTGCGAAACGGCGGTAGCGACGCTAAAGGCGGGCGGTAAAATTTTACTTTGCGGAAACGGCGGAAGTGCAGCAGACGCGCAGCATATCGCAGCCGAACTAACGGGTCGCTATAAAACCGAGCGCGGCGCGCTAGCCGGCATCGCGCTAACGACCGATACGTCTGCGCTCACGGCGATCGGCAACGACTACGGATATGAGTTTGTTTTCTCGCGTCAGCTAGAGGCTCTGGGCCGCGAAGGCGATCTGCTCATAGCGATCTCTACTAGCGGAAACAGCGGCAACGTCGTAAAGGCGCTCGAGCTAGCGCGAAAAATCGGTATCAAAACGATCGGACTAAGTGGCCGTACGGGAGGCGCGATGAACGAGCTTTGCGAGCTAAATTTGGTCGTGCCGTCAAACGACACGCCGCGAATCCAAGAGATGCACATAATGATAGGGCATATCATCTGCCAAGCTATCGACGATGCGTTTTAAGCTAAATTTGAAAGCATTTGCGGCGGCGGAGTCAAATTTAACCCGCCTTGCCGCTCTCTAACTCCGCCTAGCGCGCAAGCAAATTTAATCACCCATGAAAACCCAAGCTCCAGCCTACGCCGTCATCGATCTAAAGTCCTTCTACGCCTCGGTCGAGTGCGTGGAGCGAGGGCTTAATCCATTTAAGGCGAATTTAGTCGTCGCCGACGCCAGCAGAGGCGAGGGTAGCGTGTGTTTAGCCGTTAGTCCCGCGCTAAAGACGCTTGGCGTAAAAAACAGATGCAGGCTGTTTGAGATCCCTAAAAATATCAAATATATAATCGCGCCGCCCAGGATGCAGTTTTACATCGACTACGCGGCTAAAATCTACGGCATCTACCTAAAATACGTCGCCAAAGAGGACATCTACGTTTACTCCATCGACGAGGCCTTTATCGACCTTAGCTCGTATCTAAAATTCTATAAACTAGAAGCTAGAGCCATGGCAAAGATGATAATGGACGACATCCTAAAGACTACGGGTGTAACGCCTACCTGCGGCATGGGGACGAATCTATACCTAGCCAAAATCGCCCTTGATATCCTAGCTAAGCACAGCGAGGATAATATCGCCTTTTTAGACGAAGCTCTCTATAAAGAAAAGCTCTGGACGCATCAGCCGCTAAATGATTTTTGGCGTATAGGCAAGCAAACTAGGGCAAAGCTTGAGAGATACGGGATATTTTGCATGAAGGATATGGCAAACGCTCCTTTTAGCCTGCTAGAAAAGGTGTTTGGTATCGACGCGCACATCGCGCTAGATCACGCAAACGGCATCGAGCCCACCACTATAGCGGGTATCAAGGCTTATAAACCCTCTACCAAATCCTACTTTAGCTCTGAAATTTTACCCAGAGACTACGAGAGGCTGGAGGCTCTAATCGTGCTAAAAGAGATGACCGATAGGCTAGCTCTAAAGATGATAAACGAGGAAGTGCGAGCTAGCGGACTCACGATAAACATCAAATTCGCGGACAAAAACGAACCCGCGCAAAGAGCCACGGTAAGGTTTAAAACGCCTAGCAATATCGCTAGCGTACTCATGGACGCAGTGCAGGAGCTTTATCTAAAAAAGATAAAAAACGCAGGCCTCATCAGGCAAATCGGCATATCTGCAAACGACGTCGTGAAGGAAAGCAAAACCGAAAAAAGCCTCTTTGAAAAAGAAGACGCAAAAGAAAAAACGGTGCTAAAAACCCTAAATAAGATAAAAGAAAAATACGGCAAAAACTCCATCCTAAGGGCTATCGACCTATTGCCCGAAGCCACCGGACAAGATAGAAACAAAAAGATAGGAGGGCACAAAAGCGGTGAATAAAGATAGAGCCAAAATCTTTAGCTCGTTTAATCCCCTCTCGACCCTAGAAAAAGCCCTAAAAGCGCAGGAGCGAGAAAAGAGTGAAAAGCTCGAATTAGACGAATCAAAGATAGAAGAAATCCTAAATAAAATAAGCAAACTAAAGCCCGCCGACAAGGTAAAAATCACATACCACGACGGGCAGGGCTACGCGAATATAGAGGGGCTAGTCTCAAACGTAAATTTGATGGATAAAAGTTTAACTGTGGTAAAGACGAGAGTTAAATTTGACGATATTTACGAGGTTGAGGTTGTTTTGTGAGGCGGAATTTTGCGGTGTGCGAGACGATATGTACGGCACAAATTTTACTTTGCCCCCGCTTTTCTTGACGGCTAAAATGCAGCGAAATCCTAAGCGCGCTAAAAATCGGTATAGTAAAATTTGCCTTGATTGATCGGCCTTGCGCTATTCCAAAAGACGTGCTTTGCGTGCGTTAAATTTGATCGCGCGCCGTTTATAAAAGCCATTATGAGTAGCGGGTTTTTTGCTGATTTGCAGCCATTTGAGAAAAACCGCGCGCTCAAATTTCTAGTTTTTTACAGCTTCGGAGAGAAATTCTCGCTCGATCGTTTGGATGACGGCTTGCGGCGAGAGATCCTTCATGCAGGCGTGGGTTTTTAGCGGGCAGACTCGCTTCATGCACGGCATGCACTCTAGATTTAGCCGCAGGATACGGGCGTTTTCGTTACGCCACGGACAGGTCTGCGTAAATCTCGTCGGTCCAAAAAGCGCGATCGTGGGCGTCTTGTAGGCCGCGGCGATATGCATCGGGCCGCTATCGTTCGTGACGAATATACTGCCGCTTTGCCCTATGCCACCGATATTTTCGCATAGCTCGCGCACGCTCGTTTTGCCCGCTAGATTTTCGCACTCCGCGCCGTTTTCGCGTAAAATTTGCTCGATCTGCTCGCACATATCGCGCTCACCCGCGCCGCCGAAAATCATAATCTTAAATTTATCTTTAAAATGCAGCGCCACCTGCGCGAAGTAGGCCGGATACCAGCGTTTGGCGCTTCCGTAGCTAGCGCCCGGATTTAGCCCGAGTATGGGCGCGTCAAATTTACGCGGCTCAAAGTAAAGCTTTAACTCGTCGCCTGCGCGTTTTAAATTTAACGCCGCTTTGACGAATTTTAGGTATTTTTGCACCTGATGCGCGCCGTCTTTGCTCTTTTGGAAAATAAATTTTCGCCCAGCCCGCGCTCCGAAAAGCAAAATTTTACTCGCAAACGAGCTTCTAAAGCTAAACGCAGCGTCGAATTCGCCCAGATTTCTTGCCTGCCAAAATAGCCGCCAGAGCCTAAATTTAGCCTTTTTACTGCTGTCAACGATGACGCGCTCGCAGTTTGGATGAGCTTTAAAAAGCTCGCACGCCGCAAACGAGCCGAAAAATACGATTTTGACGGGCTCGTCGGTCAAGTTTTTTGGATTTTGATTTTCTCGTGCGCTCGCCGTCAAATTTGCGCTGCCGTCCGCGTCAAATTTATCGTTCAAATTTACCGTGCCGTTTTTAAAAATTTGAATTTCTTGCGTCACGGCGCCGAAATTTTGCGATAAAAAGCTAAAATCTCGCTCGTTCAGGTCCTCAAATTTACCCGTCAAATTTCCCGCGCCAACCGCCGCGTGCTTTGTGATAGCCTCCACCGCGGCGCTTGCCATCACGGCGTCGCCCAGCCAGGTCGGTAGCTCAATCAAGATTCGCACGTATGATCTCCAGCGTCGCACTCGCGTTTTTTTCGATGCTAAACTCGCTAGCAAGCGCTAAATTCCGCTCTTGGAGTATTGCCAGTCGCTCGTCGTCGTTTAGGATCTCGTCAATCAGATCGCAGATGTCGTAGTCTTGCGGCGAGCTCATCACAAACTCCTCAGGTAGTATCTCCGCCGCGCCGTTTTGAGCGGTCGTGATAGCGACGCAGCCGTAGCTAAGCGCCTCTAAAACGACGTTTGAAAACGGCTCGTACGCCGTCGG
>ERZ773035.1668-NODE-1668-length-15715-cov-2.823180_pt1 | contig 15715 bp, 8 predicted proteins | sample MGYA00511487_ERZ773035 | MGnify/ENA primary metagenome ERZ773035 (study PRJEB29015, sample SAMEA2737985) | human oral metagenome | biome: human oral; feature: human-associated habitat; material: dental | place: China | collected 2024 ...
GTCATTCTTCATGATGCAAAGGTAATAAATACTTATGAAATTATGTGCTTAAGAGTATAGACTTGCAACTGGGTTTTAGGACTGACCCGAAAGATACATGCGCTGAATACGATTGATAAGATAAATAAAGCTTGTTATCATGTACCATACATTAAAACTCAAAAAACTACTTATCCACGAAATATCCTCATGCTCCCAATAGGTGTGTTCAGTTCAACTCCAAACATAGCTAATACCCTTTCTTGTAATTACCAAAAACCTTACTCCCTCCACAGCCAAAGAAATGGAATAATATTCATTTGTTTACCAATTATTTCCTATATTTGCAAAAGAAAGAAATACCTAAACGGAATGGATATATACATTATAAAAAAGAAGTTGGGCAGTAGAAAAGAATTAGGAAGGCACCCTGTAGAAGTTGATGAAACCGTCAATACGCTCGGAGCCCTACTCTACATATTAACCCTACAAGGTCTAACAGAAGCGCAGACCCCAAAAGAGAACCACGCTTTATCCGACAGTGAGATAGCTGGACGTAGTCATTGTGTAGGACTTCCTGAAGCTTTGCTGAGAACTATGGCGAAAACCACGACACAATGGCAAAAGCAATGGAACGAACAAAGCAGGCATACGATGATGGTCTCTTCAGAGTATTTATCAATGGTGAAGAAGTAACGGAATGGAATGGCCCCATCACCCTCTGCCAAGGAACAGAAGTCATCTTTCTCAGACTCACAATGCTCACTGGTCTTTATTTTTAAGGTTAAACTTAGAGAGAAAATTGTGAGAGGGAAAGGCTTAGATTCAGCAAAGATCACTACTTTATAAGTCTTATTAACCAGTAAATTCGCATTGGCTGGAACGTATTTACCATCTAAGAACTTATTGAAAGGAATAAAATATGAAAACAAAGAAGGAGTTACAGGAACACTGTCAACAATATATCAATAGCATCAACCTATCCCAATGCAATATATGGGAGAAAAGATTTGTAAACTCATGCAAGGAAGAAGACTATCAATTCAATTACTACCAAAATGTTTTTTACAAAGGTTATGACGAAGAGAAGATTCCTTTCCGTACCATTAAAGAACTTATTTCTGCAGGTGCAAACCTCCCTCACATTCTTCCAAAGAACTATTCCCAGCTTTTAGAACTACATTTAAAGCAGCTTAAAGAACTCTCTCATACGAAAGGTATCTATCGTATAGATGTAAGAAAAGACATTGATTTACAGGAGATAGCATATGATATATCTGACACTATGCGTGCCTTCTTTGCCGCAGCTGCCTACGGTCTCACGATTGACGAGCTAATCCGTGGACAATACCCTGATATAACCAGCTATTACCTTTCATTTACTCCTGTACTTACAGCTGCCATCCAGCAGGGAAAATCAGAAACTATTGAGGCAGTAAAAGAGGTACTAACCAGTGAAAATAACGTCGGAATCCTTACGCAAAGCCTCATCACAGCCATAGAATCTAATAATAACGAAGAGTTGCATACCCTCCTCCTCAACGTGCTGAGGGCTGCAAAACTACAGGAGGGTCTGCGCCAGAGTATCGTAGAATGTGGTAATGAATATAGCCTGTCATTCTACAAACGAATGCTGGATGTCATTGCCGAAGAAGGACTTCTGCGTTATAGTTCCGTTAGACGATCTGTTCAAACATGGGCTGGCATTGGCTACGAGTCTGTTTCCGACAAGGATATCAAAACTATCTTCGAAGGTATTCATCTATTCTTGACCCATCCAGAGGAACGAGTAAAGGCCTATACGGGTCCGAATGCACTACTCGTTTACATTGCTTTATATACGGCTGGTGCTGAGGACTTCTGTATTGCACAGCGTGATGCCTTACAGTTAATTGATGGCGACACCCCTCTCCAGAACCATATTGCAGCCATCTACTATCTTGACCGTTCAAGTCATTTCAAAGTTACTGACCACTTCGAGTTCTTTGCAAAGCATCTGGATGATCCTTTCACAAAGGCTTTCTTCATAGAACAATTAAGTTGTACAGCCAGGGAGGATAAGTATGAATATGGAAAGGTTGACTGCGTTTCGGGAAAGCAACGTGAACTTTTCCAAAAGTTTTTTGATAAGATTGCGAAATGGGAGAAGGAGGTTAAGAATAACACGGACTTCACCTTCAAAGGCTTTGAATGGCTCAATATCCGTCTTTCACGCGAACACTTCATCAATGCTCTGTGGGTACTTGCCAGCCAAATGAAGACACAGGAAACGATTGACCATATCCTTCTTGAGAAGATGCCTAACTGGGGAGTGCACTTCATAAGATATTATAACTATAACCAAGAGGATGAGAAAAAGAATCCTTTATACACCTTTATGAAGGAATATTACCCTTTAGGCAGTCCTGAAGCACGTCGCCAGTTCCTTGTTAAGAATATCTTTGGCTATGAGAAAGAGGGCTTTGACTTCCTCTTGGCCTTCTTCTACAAGGAAGAATTTACCACAACAGATGTCAAAGATATAGAGAAGAAACTAAAATCCAAGGTTTCTGACACACGAAGTATGGCTGTTCGTGTACTGCTTACGTTGCCCTACGAACAGCTGAAAGCATCATACGAACGTTTGCAGACAACGAAGGGAGACTATATAACAGCCGCTTTGACTGAGCTTAGGGAAGGTAGCAAACAGCTTGCAAAGGACTTTGCTCCTACAAGTGAAGAGGCAAATACAACTGCTCCTACAACCTATCCCGGTGCAGAAGGTGGTTACGGTCTGTACAAGGTGGGAGACATTCCGACTATTAAGCTATCCGATCCTTTCTTGACAAAGAATGATTCGCAGTCATTCCTTGGCAAGCTATTTAATAAGATTACCGGTAAAAACCGTGCAGATGCAGGCTCTGTCTTTACCTACACCATTGACGAACTGCGCAAGCTATACACCGAACTGGAAAAGATTATAGAGGACAATGCAGACAAGGAGTATAAGAGCTATTGGGGAGGAACCCAAACAATTGGTGACAGTTATCTTTCCTTTACGTCTGACGAGCATACCCCTGACGCACTCCCTTATCCTGAACTCTGGAAAGGTTTTCTTGCGGCTCATCCGCTCAAAGACGAGGACCTGTTAGGTATAGATATAATGCTTTCTGTACTTGATGACAGCTATAGCAGAGAAATTGTGGAACTGGATGCAGACAACTATCCATTCAAAAATGTGAAAGACATTGAAAGTTGGAAGTATACCAGCCATTTCCAGCTTATCATACAGACTTTACTCGATAATTTAGGAAAGAAGAATCCTTCCCTGATTTTCCGTCAAACCTATACCCTCCTCGCACTGATATTCTTCCACTGTCCGACTAATAAATACATAAGAAATTTCCGTTATGGTTCAAACGATGATGGACACGTGTTCCATAGCAGGCTCTTTCACATGGCAATGAGGTTCGCAGAAAAAAACTGGAGGACAGAAGAAGATTTCAAACTCCTCGCAGATATGACAATGGCAATGTATGGGAAGTATGCGCCAATAGCCCGAATGGATAAGAACCTATACTATTCATACTATACAATCGATGCACTCATATTGTCGCGTTACAACCTTCAAGGTAAGCTGTCTGACGATGCCTTTATGGAGTTACTGCTGAATGACGAAGGAGAAGAACTACGTAATGCAGGAGATTATATCTATAATACACGAGGTCACCGACTTACTTTACAATATGAAGATGATAAGAATGTTGACGCACGTTACGGCAAAGAGACTTACAAGAATCTGGAGAGAATCATCAACAAGATAGCTCAACACCTCTTCAAGATTGAGATGACTCGCCTCAATGCACCGACAACAGCCTCTAATATCATCATCCGTATAAGTAACGCAATGGTGCTGCAGGGTGCTGAATATATGGTTACGGCAATGAAAGCATTGGGCAAAGATCACCTGATAGCAAGTAGCTACGGCACTGAAAAGCGTGCAGTGCTGACCGATATCATTGAGCGTACCTTCCCACTCGACACAGATAAGCCTGAAATACTTAAGACAATCAAAGACGACAGACTCTTAGAATTGGCGTATTTTGCACCGCAGTGGGTTCCACTTATCAAAGCGCATCTCAACTGGGAAGGCTTCGATCTTGCCTATTACTACTTCATTGCGCACACAAAGGAGATGGGCGAAGATGAGAAGAGGGCAGCAACGGCACTCTTCACCGACCTCGACCCAGCTGATCTTGCCGATGGAGCCTTTGACGAAAAACTCTTCCACGAGGCTTACACTGTGGTTGGAGAAAAGCGTTTCGACTTGTTCTACAAGGCTGCACGATACATCGGAAACAGCAACTATCACAGTCGGGCACGTCGCTTTGCAGACACAGCACTCGGCAAGATAGACGAAGAAACCATCACAGAACAGATACACTCCAAGCGCAACAAGGATGCCGTATGTTCATTAGGACTGATTCCAGACAAGAGCGACAAGGCTTTGCAACGACGCTATCAGCTTATACAAGCCTTTCTGAAAGAGTCTAAGCAGTATGGCGCACAGCGTCAAGCATCAGAGAAGAGGGTATGCGAGATTGCCTTACTCAACCTCTCACGCGGTGCTGGATATGCTGACCCGATACAGCTAACGTGGCGTATGGAGAGCCAGCAGGTGACTGACAACGCTGCTTTCCTACAAGGAATAGACGTGGAGGGATACACACTGAAACTACAGTTAGCAGAGGATGGTACCAACAAACTCATCATTCAACAAGGCGAGAAGGTGCTGAAAACGGTACCTGCAAAGATTAAAAAGTACCCTGATTACCTCAATATTGCCGCTATGGGCAAGGAGTGGACAAAGCAGAGAAAGCGTGCCCGCACGATTATGGAGGATATGATGATACGCCAGACACCATTACGTCCACAGGATGTAAAGGTGATTGCTGAGAATCCTATCGTCAGTCCGATGTTCCGCTTGCTACTCCTTCGACAAGGAACAACCACAGGTTTCTATACCGACGAGGGACTGGAGACGCTCAATGGCGTCCAAAAGATAAAAGCAGACGAGCCCATTACCATTATCCACGCCCAGCAACTCTATGCCGACGGCACGTGGTCAGCGTGGCAAAACTTCGTCTTCAGTAAGAAGATTGTACAACCTTTCAAACAGATATTCCGTGAGATTTACATCCCTACACCTGATGAAGCAGAACAAAACGAGTCGCTTCGTTACAGTGGATATCAGATTCAGGTGAAGCAGGCAGCAGCTGCATTGCGTAGCCGTGGATGGAGTGCAGACTATGAAGGAGGGCTACGCAAGGTATTCTATCGCCAAGGTATCTCTGTTGAACTCTATGCACAAGCCAACTGGTTTACTCCTGCCGATATAGAAGCACCAGCCATTGAGTATGTCTACTTCTCATCTACACGCACTTACAATCGACTGAAGATTGCGGATATTGACCCTATTCTCTACAGCGAAGTGATGCGTGATGTAGACATGACGGTTAGCATTGCCTTCGTTGGTGGTGTCGACCCAGAAACGGGACACTCAACGAAGGAACTGCGTGCAGCTATTGTCAAGTGTACTGCTGACTTAATGAAGTTTAAGAATGTAACGGTTTCTGACAACTTTATTCATGTCAAAGGCTCACTTGCCGACTATACTATCCACCTCGGTTCGGGCAATGTGCGTCAGGTTGGTGGCGTAGAGATTCCTATCATTCCTGTACACAGTCAGCACCGTGGGAAGCTCTATCTCCCATTTATGGATGAAGACCCCAAGACCGTGGAGATTGTTTCCAAAATGGTACTCCTTGCAGAAGATAATAAGTTAAAAGACCCAACAATTCTGAAATGGATTAAACAAGAATAGCGTTATAACCTATTCCTAATAACTCTATCTATGGTAAAGCATAGCCAAAAAGGCTATCCATAGCATTGTGTTTAGTGCTCTGCACCATTGGTGCTAACGCCTCGCACCAATAGTGCGGAGCATCAACACCACACGTGCGGAGTATCAACAGAATAAAAGAAGATGAGAAACTGACTTCTTTTTGACCTGATTCTTGCATATAATAATATGCTAATAACTAACGTATATAGGAAGAAAAATATTAAACCCAAATATCACAAGAAACGGTCATTATAAACAATGGGTCTTCAGGATTTTGGAGTGATAAGGTTTGCCATTTGTGTTTAAAGTTTGAAGCAATGTCACACGGAGGCACGGAGAGGACGGAGGATTATTAAAACAAAGCAATGGAAGTAACGGAGGCACCGTCGGTGCATAGAGCGACGGAGCTTGTTTGCCAATTCTATTAGCAATTTATATACAAAGCGTTTACCTCAAAATAGTTATCAAGAATCTGTACGCTATACCTCCGTCGCTCTTTGTGCCGTCGGCACCTCTGTGACATAGCATTACCTCCGTCGCTCCGTTACTCCGTGTGCCTATTATATAAGACTTTTAGTTATCACTCCATATTTCGGAAGATCCTTATTTTTCACAGTCCACAAAACCCAATAAACCATAACTAATAATCAAGATTATGTAATCTTTATTAGGGATAAGGAAACTTAATCACACAAAAAATCAACAATAAATTACTTATAAATGAGTATTGCCACCTTAACAAGAAGCCAGTACCTTTGCACTCGAAAAATTTTACAGACCGTAATAATAATGATGTTATATAGAATATTAAATAAGGTGATAAGTCTGGCGGAAGACTTGACCTGCCGAAAAGTAAATCAGAAATATGTGTTAAAAGAACATATTTGTATTTATTTACATGCGTGTATAAGATGAAAAATAAAGAACAAATGATTAGTTTATTTTAACCAAATCCACTTGCTTTTATTCTTATTAAAGAATATATTTGCAGCAGATAATCCAATTTGGCGCGAATAAGATAAATACCATCATTTAAAGCTTTTACCAATATTCTATGACAGTAAAACAAACACTTTTTTAGAGCAAAAGTCTAATCAATATTATATTTTATCTAATAAAACCCTTGAAGAGTATGGAATTAAAAAAGACACTCTACTCCCTAATGTTAGGCGGCATTCTTCTTTGCTTGTTCTCATGTGCAAAGGAAGACGAATTTGAAATGCCAACACTGGTGCTTTCTGAAAACACCATTGCCTTTGACAAAGGCGTAAGCGAAAGAAACATCAGTGTAACAACAAATCAAAACAGCTGGATTGCATCGTCTCCACAGGAAGGCGACTGGCTCTCGCTGGTTCAGGACGGTAACGTACTGAAGGTGAAGGTAACTGAAAACAAGATTGGAACAGAGCGCACAAGCTATGTACTCGTTAACGCCCACGGCGCATCTGGTAAGATTGCTGTGACTCAGAGCGCAGCTGACGTAACGCTTGACGTGGTTCCAAATGCTATCTATCTGCCACAGACAGGTGGTGAGAAGACGATTGACATTACGACGAATTCATCTGTCTATGACGTAACAACCAGCGAAGAAGTTAGTTGGCTAAAGATTGTCAAGTCGGAGGAAGAAATCAAACTGATAGCTGAGCGTAACGATACCTATCAGAAACGTGAGGTGAAACTTTACGCCAAGAGCGGTAGTGTTATCCGTGAGATTGTTGTTTCTCAATCAGGTATTCAACGTTACCTCCTCCCTATTCACCCTGGTGTACCACAGGACGAGCATAAGATTATGGACTTTGAGTTGGGTCGTGGTAGCTACCTGCGCGAGTACCAAACAGCTATGCCAGCTTATGGACTTGAGGAGACTTACACCTTTATCACTGCTTCGCCTATCTTTACTTTGATTCAGTATTGTAGCACTGATGGTATTAATCCGTCACAGATTATCATGATTGGCGATGGTAGAAAGGCGATTGATGCCGTGAAGGACAAGGCTTTCGATAAGTTCTTGACAGACAATGGCTATGTGCGCAGCAACTCGCAGTCTGACAGAGAATATACCAATGATAAGGATTTACTCTCTTTGAAGGTTTATATATCAGAAAAGGAGAACAACGAAGGAGTTAACCTCACTTTCACACCTATCATGAAGCAGAATGGCGAATACAAGACTTTCAGTAAGTTACCATTCTATCCTCTTGAGCTTCTGCAGAAAGACAACGTGAAGTTGGCACAGATTGAGCAATACGAGCAGAAGGCTGGTAGTACAGAAGAAGAGCGTAGCCTCAACGAACATAAGAATACTGAGGTTTCACAGATTCAATATAAACTGAAGGCAAGTACAGACCCTTCTGCAGCCTACGGACGTATTCACATCTTCTACACAACGGATAAGGATGGTGATGCACCAGACAATTTGGGTAGTGTTCAGATTGGTGCATTACTCTTCAAAGACACCAACCTCGGTGTATGGAAGTATGGTACTAAATGGGTTGCAACCAAAGAAATCAAGAAGGTATTGGGTGATGAGGGCTTCTCTTTCCTCCGCACATCAGGCAACAACCACTTCTTTGTACGTGAAAGCGACCACTTGGTTATTGATGTTACCTGCGTGTTAGACAACAATATGCCAGTACTCGCATTGCTTTACAGCTACGATCCATCCGTATCGGGTGCAAGTAGTAAAGCCGTAAAAGCACAAGCTAAGATGATTAGAAACTTCGCTGCTGCCAAGAAGGCTTTGAAGTTCTAAGCAAATTGTTATACCTTATTTAAATAATTACATGATATGCGTATAATCAATATACATAAGCTGCTTCAGTTCTCCTTGCTATGCCTATTGTTAGGAATAGCAGTTGGATGTGCTGAGAATGACAGCTTTGAACAGCCCTATCTGAATGTTTCAGAGAAGGAGATTTCTTTCTCTAATCAGATTGGTGAGAAGACAATTACCGTAAATACGAACTGTAAGGAGTGGATGGCTACGACACCGAAGGCATGGGTACACCTTACACAAAGCGGAAACGAGATTGCTGTACACCTCGATCCTAATACTACAGGTATGGAGAGAAGTAGCTATATCCTTGTTGATGGTGGACTGGCTGTACAGAAAATCACGGTAAATCAGAGTGCTGCTGACATCACATTAAACTTAAACAATGGTGAGGTAATTCTGCCTCAGGCAGGTGGTACGACAACTGTCGACTTGAAGTTGGATGCTACTTCCTATGATCTTACACAGAATGAGCAGCCAGAGTGGGTGCAGGTTATCAAGAAAAAGCATGGTTTGAAGTTTATTTCTAAGCCTAATTATAGCACTACGGAAAGAACCACAAAGCTGACAATAGCCTTTGCTGGAAAGAACCATGAGGTGGTTGTTAAGCAGCCGGGTGTAGCTACTTTTATCTTGGCTTGTAACCCAGGTAACCCTTATAGCCTGCATAAGATGATGGACTTTGAGTATCGCCGTGGTAGTTTCTTGACGGAATATGGCGGTCCTGACGAGGTAAACGGTATCTTTGAAGAGAGTTACTTCTTCAAGACTCCTTCGCCTTTGTTCAAGGATGTGGTCTATGTACACGATACAAAGTATTCTGTTCCAACGCGTATCTACACACGTTCACTGACAAGAGAGGGTGTTAACGCTGTTAAGTCGCAGGCTTTCCAAGAGTTTATGAGAGCCAATGGATACACAAGGGACGAGAAAGACACGAATCATTATGTCAATATAAAGGAAGCTTTCACAATGGATGTAGACATTAGAGAGGAGAACAACAGTGTTGTGTTATTCTTCTATCAGATGCACACACAAGACCGTAGCTACCCTACCTTTAGTAGTCTTGACCTTGGTCCTATTGACCTTTTGAACAAAACTGACAAGAAGATAAGTGATGTAGAAGCTTATGAGGCAGGTAAGAACAGTGAGGAAATGAAGCGACAAATGTCTAAGAGTAATGAGGTTGAGGCTCTTCTCTACAAGACAAATGACCCTACACTGATTGCACGTACTTACTTCTTCTACCTTCATAGTGATGCGGCTGTGCCACAAGAGAAGGCTGGAAGCGTTGAACAATACAGCTTGTTCTACAGTCAGCCGAACTTAGGAATATGGCAGTATGGTAATGAATGGTTCGTAACCCATGAGTTTGACAAACTGCTTACCGCTAACAACTTTGAGTTCGTTGGCTACAATGGTAAGCATCATGTCTATGCGCGTCGTTCTGACTATCTGACCTTGGCAATCTCAGGTGGAGAATATGCTGACGTCAATAATGGTAAGGCAGTCATGCAAATTACTGTTCTATACAAGCCAACTGTCTTTGCAGGAAGTAAAGAACAACGTCTGGCAAAGGTAGAACGTATGCTCAAACAATACAATCCAAAGAAATAAAATAAAGGAACATTGATGAGAAAATCGATTATATATCTATGTGCGTGTGCGCTCTCTGGCATGATGGTTACTACCTCATGCCAGGATAGCTTGGACTCGGATGCAAGCGTTTCTAACACACGCTCTGTCAATATTGACAAAGACCTTTTTGCCATAAAAGGCTGTATTAACGTGAAGTTGGCAAAGGGTACAAACGAATCTATACCTTCAACGCGTAGTGGTAGTGTGGAAATGCAGAGCGTCCCATCGGCTATGACTTCTGCAATGCAGTATTCTGGAGCTTATAAGATGGAAAGAGTCTTTAAGCCAGCTGGTATCTATGAAGCACGAACCGTAGCTGAAGGACTCGACCGTTGGTACACAATCTATTTTGACAAGAGCAAAGATGTGGCTGCTGTCTTAGACCAATTCAAGAAAGCTGAGGGTGTTGAATGTGCTGAACGAGTACTACCAATGGCAAGACCAACGGTTAAGATGACTCCTTATAGCGCTCCTGAAGCAAACATGCAGGGTACAGGAAGCAACTTTGACGACCCTCTTCTTGCAAAACAATGGCATTACTACAACAACGGTACTATAAATCCACGTGCTGTAAAAGGGGCTGACTGTAACGTTAAACCTGTTTGGGAAAAGTACACAACGGGTAAGAAGAATGTTATTGTGGCCATTGTCGATGGTGGTATCGATATCACTCATGAAGACTTGATTGACAACCTCTATATCAACGAAAAGGAGAAGAATGGTCAACCTAACGTCGATGATGATGGCAATGGCTTTGTTGATGACATCTATGGTTACAACTTTGTGACTGCTAAAGACGTTGTTGGCGGTACTATCGAACCCGATGATGGCGGACACGGGACCCACGTTGCGGGTACTGTTGCTGCTCGCAACAACAACGGAAAGGGTGTGGCTGGTATCGCAGGTGGCGATGGTTCGCCAGATAGTGGTGTACGCTTGTTGAGCTGTCAGATATTTAGAAACAAAGACGAGCAGGGCGATGCGGCTGCTGCCATTAAATATGCAGCTGACAACGGGGCTGTTATCTGTCAGAACTCATGGGGATATTCCTCTACTGCAGGTGTCACCTCCATGCCACAGTTGCTGAAAGAAGCAGTGGACTACTTCATCAAGATGGCTGGTTGTGATGCTAACGGCAACCAGCGTCCAGACTCTCCAATGAAGGGCGGTGTCGTAATGTTTGCTGCTGGTAATGAGAACAAAGAGTTCTCTGCTTACCCAGCTTGCTATGCACCAACAGTTTCTGTGGCTGCTATGGCATGGGACTTCACTAAGGCAAGTTATAGTAATTACGCTAAATGGGTGACCATTACGGCTCCTGGTGGTGATCAAGACCGATTCGGAACAGAGGCTGGTGTATTGAGTACTGTACCAAAGAAGAAGGTTGCATCAGGTTATGCTTACTTCCAAGGCACATCAATGGCATGCCCACACGTGTCAGGTATCGCAGCACTCATCGCCTCTTACTTCGGTCGTCAGGGCTTTACGAATGAAGAATTAAAGTCACGTTTGATTACTGCTTACCGCCCTTATAACATCGATGAACAAAACCCAACCTACAAAGGTAAGTTAGGTAAGGGTTATATCGATGCTGAAGCAGCCTTTGAATCAGACACAAAGATTGCCCCAGAGAAGGTGGGTACACTCACGCTCAAGCCTGATTTCGTAGACATCAATGCGGAGTGGAGCATCGCTAAGGACGAGGATAAGACCGCAGCCTTCTATCGACTCTACATTGCTCAGGGAGAATTGACAGCTGATAAACTCAAGAATATGACCTACAGAGAGATCAATGGTATGGGACATAGCTTGGGTGAGACACTTAAGTATGACTTTGATGACTTGAAGGACAACACTACCTATAGCGTTGCTGTTGTAGCTGTAGACCGTTGGGGCAACCTTTCTGAGCCAATGATTCAGAAATGTACAACCCGACTCAACCATGCTCCAGAGGCGACAAACTTCCCAACAGAGGCAATAGAGGTCATGGAGAACGATCGTAAGTCTTTCTCTTTCAACGTTGCTGACCCTGATGGTCACAACTGGGATATCAAAGCTACGGGTGAGACAAAGGGCGTTTCCTACACTGTAAAAGGCAATACTGTGACCGTCAACCTCGTTCCTGTGCTCGAAGCTGGTAGTTACAACTGCACCTTTGTACTCTCAGATGACTTAGGAGCAAAGGCAGAGAAGAGTTTTACATTTAAGATTGTGAAGTACATCCCACCACAACTAACAAAGCCTTTCGAGAACTATATCATTGGATTGGACGAAGGAGTAGTAACGATTCCATTGACAGGTCATTACACACATAGTAGCAACGCTCAGCTTACTTACAAAGCCACAGCTGCCAATGGTAGTATCGCTACAGCTACTATCAGCAATGACAACCTTCAATTGAAGGGAATGGCAAAGGGTGTTACACGTATCAGCATCGCTGCTACAGACGGTCGTGAGACATCTTCTGATGGCTCTTTCCAAGTACGAGTTGTTGAAAAGAAGTCGGCTCCTGTCTATGCCGTCTACCCTATTCCAGTACAGAGAGACATCCACACCCTACTCAATCCAGAGATAAAACAGGCTGAACTCGTTATCAGTTCTACTGTGGGTGAGCGTCTGATGAAGGCTACTGTGACTCCAGACAAGAACAACGTAGCCACACTTGACCTTTCTAAACTGAATCCTGGAACGTATAAACTGATCGTATATACCAGTAAGGGCAACCATACCCAGATGTTCATTAAACGATAAACACAACAAGTATGAATACAAAACATATCATTCTCATGGCTTGCGCAGCACTCCTCGGTGCTACGCAGGCTAATGCTCAGGGACAAGATCTCTCGATATTAACAGCGAATACCGATGCCCGAACAGCCGCTATGGGTAATGCTTCGGCTGCTGCTGAGGGCATGTACCTATACAATAACCCAGCTGCTATCTTCGCAACAGATAAGAAGTTCACTGCAGATGCTGCTGCCGCTCTCTTTGAGAAGGCAGAGGGTGCTGATGGAACCTTTGGCATTTACGCGCTTTCTGCAGGCTATAAGTTGACTAAGCGTCATGCAGTCTTCGCTGGTTTCCGTTATGCTGGAGGACTAAGTCTAAAGGGTTCCGACCTCTTGGGCAATCCAACCAAGGACTATAAGCCTTATAACTGGACCCTCGACTTGGGTTATACCTATTTCTTTGGTAAGGGATTCGCTGCCTACGCAACAGGAAGTCTTATCTATAGTCATCTCTCAAAGAATGCTACGGGAGCCGCTTTCTCCGTGGGCGGAGCCTATCAAAACAACGAGTTGACCCTTGCTAACAAACCAGCTAACCTTATGCTTGATGCGAAGGTGGGTGCAATTGGTCCTCAACTCGACTATGGTAATAAGCACAAGACGACGCTCCCAACCTATCTTGCCGTAGGTGGTGCGCTGTCTGTAGAGGTAGCAGAGAAGCATCAAGTTGCAGCAGCCTTGTCCTCTCGTTACTTCTTCCAACCGTCAGAAGCCAAACTCTTTATGCTTGGTGGCGGACTTGAATATACCTATAATAAGATGGTATCAGTGCGTGCAGGCTATGAGTATGGTGACCATGACCTTAGCCATGTCACTATGGGTGCGGGCTTTAAGTATCACGGATTACGTTTGAACGGAGCTTATAACCTAAAGACAGCAGACACAGGAAGTAGCTACTGTACCATAGGTATTGGCTATGATTTCTAAAACAAGGACAAACGATATAAATCATTTAATCAAAAGTAACAGTTATGAAAAGAACTTTATTCTCAATTTGTGCTTTAGTACTGAGCCTTACAGCTTCCGCTCAGATAATAAAAGACACACCTAAAGGTAAGCTGATTGAAAACCTGTATCGCTCAAGCAAGTCTTGGGTTAAGAAGGGTTGGACAGGTATACAAGCAGGCAGATATGAAGGCTTGGTTTCTAAGATTGTTATCGGCGAAGATGGCTGTATTTACATTTACAATCCACTATCAGGCCTCGACAGTAAGTCATGGTTGAAGCTTGAGAGACAAGCTGATGGCAAGTATAGAGCAACGCTACCACAGGCCATTTATACTGACGACCTCGGTGGGGACGATGATGAGGAGGAAAGTAGTGAGCGTATTATCTCTCTTAATCGTTTGGTTTCTTCTGATGATGGAAAGAATTACGAGCCTGTTGGCACAGCAATGAACTATGTTGATTTCACTTGGGAGAACAATAAACTCGTGATGAAAGGTATGGGTCAGAAAGCGAAAATATGGGGTGCTGCCTTTAATAATAAGTGGGAAAGAAACTATGGTGGCGACTGGGCTCTTACGATTGAACCACTTAAAGAGCAGCTTATTACACCACCAGCTACAGCTACAAAGAGCCAGTACACCGTTACTTCTAAGTCTGATCCTTCACCACGTATTGTTGAAGTAATGACCGATAATAACGATATCTATGTCAAGGGCTTGTTCAAGGCTGAGAAACTTGCAAACACTTGGGTGAAACTTACCAAGCAAGGCGACAAGGCTGTCATGTCTACTAATCAGTATTTGGGTATTACCCAGAAGACAGACTTCAAGAAATACGATAGCGATAAGTCGGAATATCACACCTTTGCTGCAGCTTTCGAGAATGAAACCAAGGCTGCAGAGAACCTTGAGTTCAGCATTGATGCAACTGGTAAACTGACTACTTCTAAGATTCTTAGAACTTCTTTAGGTAGAGCAAGTGAGGATAACACTACTGGTGAAGACTACGTAGAGAGCTATGAGGGTCTTACCTTGACTCCTTATGTTCAGAAGGAGGTTGGAGCCCCAGCGACACCAGAATACTTCTATTTAACATCTACTCCAAACTACGACAACACTTCTAATGAGATTAAGTTAGCATTCTATGTAAAGAACGCAGATGTTAACGGCAACGTTCTCAACCCAGAGAAGATGTACTACAATGTCTATGTTAATGGCAGTACAGAACCTTTCAAGTTCAAGAAGACTGAAAGTCTGTACCGTGACATGCATGAGGACGAAATGACTAATATTCCTTTCAACTACAAGGACAAGAGAAATTATGACTTCAAGGTTATCGATAACCTACGTATTCTTCACTTCTATGATAGTTCTATCACACGCCTCAAGGTCGTAATGGTTTATGAGTCTGACGGCAAGAAGTATTCAAGTGAGCCAATGGTTGCTACACTTCCTACCGATGGTATCGAGAGTGCAAACTTCAGCAAAACTACAACAGAAAAGTATTATACTGTTGATGGTCGTCAGATCCAGAAGCTACAGAAGGGTCTTAACATCATCAAGTCTTCTAATGGCACCACACGTAAGGTGGTTGTCAAGTAAACAAGTAAACAAGTTGACGAGTAAACGAGTTGACAAGTTGTTTGTATAGTTGGCAAGTGAACAGGTTTACAAGATAATTATATAGTTGGCAAGTAAACGAGTA
>ERZ773035.1671-NODE-1671-length-15681-cov-4.784974_pt1 | contig 15681 bp, 8 predicted proteins | sample MGYA00511487_ERZ773035 | MGnify/ENA primary metagenome ERZ773035 (study PRJEB29015, sample SAMEA2737985) | human oral metagenome | biome: human oral; feature: human-associated habitat; material: dental | place: China | collected 2024 ...
TAGGACCTAAAGCAACAACTATAAAAAGTCCTAAACTAAGAAAAAGAAAAGAAGCTCTAAAAAGTGGACCTCTTACAGTCTTATCAAACAAACCACCAAATTTTTTTGTACACATAAGAATAAAAATTACAAGAGAAAGTCCTAAAATAATTGATTGTTTAAAAGCTTTATCCATAACTTTAGCATTGTCAAATCTAGATATGGAACTAATAAAATTAAGAGAACCTATCATTACCAAAATGAAAAAAAAGGAAATGATATTATTTCTTCTCTTATTTTTCTTTTCTTTTCTTTATTCTTCATCAGTTTTTGCACAGGGGGGTGGTGCTGCAGGTGGTACAGCTGCTCCAATTTCTGGCTGTGGCCGTAATCCCAAGAGTATCTGCTATAGTAGCTGGAATACCGGCGGAGAGAATAATAGTCAAGGTGGTGGTGGCGAATGGGTTTATATTACGATGAAGGAACTGTTAGAAAGAGAATTAATTACTGACCCAGACTTTATTACTTATAAGGCGATTCGGAGAGGTCTCCCAACAATAATCGATCCAGATAGTGCTAGCCATTTAAACTATAAAGGTGACTCTCAAATAATTCGTGGTTGCGGTAAATCAGAAGGAGTTTATGTTTTTATTTCACATAGGTATATCAATAACGCTCCAGTTTTTACTCCAACTAATAATGCGTATGGTCCAAATAAATTCGCATATTTTCAATACCCCAACTATCCTGACAAGGCGAAAACTGGGCGAAACACTTTAAGCCCTGACAAAAAATATGTTAATCGTGCTGGTCAGTATCATGTAGAATATGATAAAGCCGAAAAAGAATTTCACAAATACCTTGACTATACAAAACGCACTGACCTCAAATGGGAAGATGGTGAATTCTCTTGGTTTTGCTCTTATGGCGATAAAAAACCGGACTGTGATCCGAATGATCCGACTTGTGATAAATATAAAAAACCAGACTGTGACCCAAACACTGATCCAACCTGCGATAAAAACAAAAAGACAAATTGTCCGCTCGATGATCCTACTTGTACTCCAAAAGACACAGATATTTGTAGTGCACTAGTCCCTGGTGTTATTGGCTCGTCTTACAAAGGAAATACCGCCGCACTGTCTCAAGTGGTCAATCTGTCCTATACGGGGACAGAGAATTATAAGAAATGGCAATCCTTTGTGCTCGCTCGGCCTGGCGACTCGATTCGTTTTCGACACGCTCTCTGTTATGCCGCACAGGGCGTAGGTCGTGATCTAGTTAAAAAAGCTGAGAACTATACAATCACGGCAGATGCGCCAAGTATCGCTAACAGATTTCGTCTTTACGCCTCGCGCAATGATAATGGCGACAACCGTTATCTCTTCAAAAACTCCGCTCTCGCAGACGGCAATGATCGAAATGTTTTAACACAAAACCCACATGCCATTACCGGAACTGGTATTATTTCTGCCGACTATGGTTTCTATACTGAATCACCAACCGACTCTCCTTCGCCTCCATACTCTTGCGATAGTACTGTCTTTACGCAGAATAATAATCGTGCCATACATAATGGTTTTCAGATTCCAGGCTTTGGCTATGGCGTTTCAAACTGTAATTCTGCAGCTCAGACCGGCAGTAATACCGAAGTAGGTAATAAAATATCTCAGGGAATTATCTATAACGATGTTAAATCTTGGGTTAGTTCGGTTACAAAGGTAAGCGGTGAATGTGGTTGTGATACAAATACCGCACATAGCGAAACCCAGACCGATAAAACTTTTGAAAATGCTGGTACTTTCCGCACTTATGATTCGCATGGCAATCCTATTGACCGTGGAGTTGTCGGGATTAGCGAAGATACGGATCCAGCCCTTATCGGACACCCTGGTAACCATAAGATTATTATTCCTGGTCAACTCCCAAGCCTAAAAGGTACATCTTGGGGTACTTTTAGCTACTCATGTAGTAGTGGAGGAACCTGTGATAAAGGTAATAAAACGAGATATAAGAGCGACCCTCGCTATATACATTATCCGGTCGCCTCTAAGGATTACGGCGAACGCAGCACTAACGCTAGTGTCGTAACTCCGTACAACTTCAATACTTATGTTACTAGTTCCATTGACGCTGATAACGTTGCCTTTAGCGGTGAACGTGTTAATATTAGTGGCTCTTATCATATCCTCTCTCGACAGAATAATATGGTTGCCAAAAATCCTTACGCTACCCATACTTCTGATAAAGAAACTTTCCGTATTTATGAACTGCTGATCCCTCCTCACACTAATCCTAATACTCTTTCGGGTAATGATCGCTCTGATCAAGATGTCTGTCGCTACTATGGTGCCTCTGACTGTCATCTTGTGGGGACTGTTAAAGGTGTTATGAACTCTGATGGTAATTACAATGGTAGTGACCACAATTCTGACATTTATTCACGCACCGTCCCAGATAATCGTGAATATGTCGGTTATAAATACTGTACTGCGACTTCTATCTGGCCTGCCTCTTCTCATAATAATACTGAGAATAATCTCGAAAATAATACGACCGGACCAGCCATCACTGGCGGTGACGAAACCAAATTTAATATTTCTGACCTTTCTTGTGTGACTATTGCTAAAAAACCGAATTTCCAGGTTTGGGGCGGTGGTATGTTTACTAACGGTAAGATTGAAACCGCAGTTAGTCGCAAGACTCCAGGTCAAGGCTTTGCATCTTATCCAAGTGTTGCCGAGAAGATCTTTGGTTCTTGGGATGAATACCACGTAATTGCTGGTGGTCGCGTTTCTGGTTTCGGTTCTGGTGCTTCATTAGGATATGAAAAAGGATATGGATATAATCTCCCAACCGGCGGGGCTAAGGTTTCTGATAGTATCTATAATCTTACTATTGCAAACCGCAATACTATCGGTGAGTCTGGTGTCTATGGTCTTCCATCTAGCCTACTCTCTCGTCTTAAGGCCAGGTATCGTGACAATGTTGCAAAAAATAGTAACCTCAAAATTACCACTCATGATACTGGTTTGCAGAATACTTATATTCGTGGCGACGTCAACCTTTCCCAGATCCAACTACCGGATCATAACCCTAAGACTACCGATACTCTCTTCCGTACTTATGACACGTTATATAAAACTATTACAACCAATGATAAGCAGAATAATACTCTTGTGCTCTATATTGACGGTACTCTTACTATTGACCAGAATCTCTGTTACGCTGGTTTTGGTGGCAATAATTGTCAATATGAGACTTCTACAAAACAGGCCACTTATGCTGATGTTTCTACCGAGTCCATCACTAAACTTCCTCAAATCCTCATCTTTGCTAAGAATATTAATATCCTCAGTAAAGTTAATCGTGTTGACGCTTGGCTGATCCTTGATGAGGATAACGCTTCAAATAATTTAAACACTTGTAGTGATGCAAATGAACCAACCGCCGAACAGTGTTCTGAGACTATCATTTTTAATGGCCCAGTCTTTGCGAAAAGTCTCACTTTGAAGCGTACTGGTGGTGCAAATCATGGCAGTGGAATGACATCTGGGATTTCTGCTGATCAGCGCGTCCTTGGTACAAGATATGCTAAGCATGCTGGTGGTTATTATGCCATCTCAGACGACGGCTCTGTTGCCCCAGCTGAAATCTTTAATCTACGTTCAGACGCTTACTATTGGGGAGTTGGCCAGGCTCAACGTTCTGGTATTGCTGAAGTTGTTTATCAAAGGGAATTAGCCCCTCGTTATTAAAAATAGTTCCACTTTATTTAAGCTATTGTTATTTATCCCTGCCTTTAGTGTCTGGCTAGCTCTCTTTACTTGTCAAAATAAAGTTCTTATGCTAAATTTAAATAAATTAGGTCAACACAAAAATGGATGTAAATGCACAGAAAACTAGTATGAAAACTCCGGCTAACAGTAATACTGAGCCTTTTACTGGTTCCAAAGTTCCACAGTCAGATCCTTCTGGCTTTGGCCTTGATCCACAGCAGTTACCGGAAAGAGTTGCAGAAAAGATTCAAAAAGGTGCAAACATTCTTATTGCTCTCTCAAAAGACCCTAATGTTGATGAAATATCAGCCGCCATTGCTCTAGCGATTGTGCTTGATCAACAAAAGAAACATGTCACTGCTATTTATTCCGGTAAGACACCAAACACCTTAGAGTTTCTTAAGCCTGAAGAAACCTTTGAAAAAGACACTAGTAGTTTACAAGACTTTATTATTGCACTTAATAAATCAAAGGCTGATCATCTCACTTATAAACTAGATGGAGATTATGTCAAAATCTATATCACTCCGTACAAGGGTCAAGTTAAAAAGGATGACCTTGAATATTCTTATGGTGACTATAATGTCGATCTTGTAATTGTTTTTAATGTGAATGCTGGTAGCGAGATTGATTCTGCACTCTCTGAATATGGTCGTATCATGCATGATGCCAGTGCAATTAATATTACATCCGGAGCACCAGGCCGTTTTGCTGATCTTGAATGGAGCGATCCTGAAAAATCTTCCGTTTGTGAGATGGTCTATAATCTTCTTAAAGAGCTTGATGTCACCGATGTCTCGCAAGAGGTTGCTACTGCTCTTTTAACTGGCATTCTTTCCGCCACTGAACGTTTTTCCAATAGCCGTACTAAACCGACCACCATGGCTGTCGCTTCTAAGTTGATGGAAGCTGGTGCCGATCAGCAATTAATTTCAGCTAATATCTTGAAACCTGAAACATCCGTTACTCCTAAAGCGTCTGATGCTTCTGAAACCTCTGTTACTCCTGATGCTTCTTCTGCGTCTGAAGCTTTAACCACTCCTGAAGCGCCTGTAGCTCCCGAAGTTCAAGCTGTACCTAATCCTCCAATCACTACAAGTCCTACAAATAATATTGAATCGACTGCTATCTCAAACCCTTCTGATAATACTGCAGTTGCCGAATCCAATTCTTCGGATTCCTCAGATGATCTTAAGGAGCTTGAACAATTAGTAAATCAAAATCTAGCTCAGACCGCTAATTCCCAAACTGAGCACAACCAGGTTTTAGCCGATCCTACTTCTCAAAGTATTATGAATTCCACGCAGACCGCTCCAGTCGCGGCTCCGCTATCTACTGGTAATGTAATGGATGAATTAGCCCGCATGACAGAGTCTATGACTTCCGCAAATGCTCAACCTTCTCCTGTATTTGCGCCACAGCCACCAGTCCAACCAGGGAATCAACCTGAACCTCAGTTTGTTTCTGTACCACAACCACCGATCAATCTCCAACCAACAGTCGCACCTCAGGTCTATCCTGATACTTCGTACCAAACAATGTCACAAACTGCTCCATCTCAGTCGCAATCTTTTTCTAACCCCGGTAATTTTGTCACTCCCGTAACTTCCAATCCTCAAGCTCCAGCTCAATCTTTCCCACAAATGCAACCACAGCCTTTTTCTCAAATGTCTCAACAACTTTCTCCTATGCCTACCCCACAATCACCAGTCGAACCACCAGTCCAACCAGGGAGTCAGCCGCAGGTTCAGCCGTACACTCAACCGCAGACTCAGTCACCAGTTCAATCACAAATCCAATCATGGAATCAGCCTCAGTCCCAATCCCAGTCTCAAACCTTCAATCAACAGCCAATACAAACTCAGGTTGCTCCAGTCAATCCCTTACCCTCTTTTGCTGATTCTGGTATTGCAGGCCATACTATTTCTGAACCAGTCATTGAATCAAACGAAGATATGAGCCGTCTTATGGATGAGGTACTTGCTGAACCTTCACCTATTCAAAACCCAGTCGGCTATCAAAGTCTAATCAGTCAGGGTGATTATATTAATCAATCTCTTGGGCAAGCCGCGCCACCAATTCCCGTGTCTCAGCCTAACCCTAACCCTAACCCTAACCCTAACCCTAACCCTAATTTTCCATTAGCTGTTGGTCAGCAACCCATTACTAATTACACACCAGGGCAGAATATTGCCACTCTTTCCGCGCCAGCTATGCCCACTATGACGCAGGAGACCAATTATCCTACTCCCGAATATACGAATAATGTTCCTGAATATGCGTCTCTAGCAGTACCCACAATGCCAGTCCAGTCAGCTCAGTCAAATTCGGTTACTCAACTTTCACAGGAGTCTCAGCCGATACAACCTCAGCCTTCAGCCTCGCCTGTCGCAGGAGATCCAATGGCGAATTTTATTCAAGCTACTCCACCTGCTACTAGCACTCCAATTCCAGATTTTCTTCAGCCAGAGGCTTTTCTGCCTCCCGCTCCAAGTCCCGTAATTCCAAATCAGCCGGTTAGTACTTCCCCCTATACTTCCCAACCAACCGGTCCCACTATGCCGTTGCCTCCAACCACTCCAGAACCATTGCCAACCCCACCCATATATAATCAAGACACATCAGTTAGCGAGCCAAAAGCTGATTCGTCTCCAGTTTCTACATCTCCAGTTCCTAACACTACACCTCAACCTCAAGCTCCTACTTCTGAGACTACTTCAGCCGACCCGTCTGCCTTTCGTATCCCAGGCACTTACTAATTTTTGACAGACCAACGAGTTTTCATTATTATCATTAACAATGAATAATCAAGAAAATATTCTCGCAGAAGACATTATCCTAATTGATAAACCGGCTGGTCTCAGTTCTTTTGGTGTAGTTGCTCGAGTCCGTCGTCGTCTCTCTGAGCAAGCCGAAAAGAAAGTGAAAGTTGGCCATACCGGAACTCTTGACCCCTTTGCCACTGGTCTATTAATTCTTCTTTCTAATAAAGCCACTAAAATGTCTAATCAATTTCTGAAATTGGACAAATGGTATGAGGCGACAATTTGTCTTGGAAAGATTAGTACCACCGGCGATCCAGAAGGAGAGATTATCGAGCAGTACCCCCAGAGAATTCCCACTCTTGAAGAAATCGAAACGGCGGTCACCAGTTTTATCGGTCAAATCACGCAAACCGTGCCAGTCTTTTCAGCAGTAAAAATCAATGGGCAACGTGCCTATCAATTAGCTCGTCGTGGTGAATCCGTTATAATGCCAACCCGCCAGGTTGAGATTTATTCTCTTGAGGTACTTAGTTATAATTATCCAAATCTAGTCATTCGTACGCACGTCTCAAGCGGTACTTATATTAGAACGCTTGGTGAGGACATCGGTAAGGCCCTTGGCACTGGTGCTTATCTTACCTCACTTCGTCGTACTCAGGTTGGTAGCTATAAAGTCTCTAATGCTATCACATTAGCAGATTTTATGAGTGAAGAATAATAGATAAAGGCAATCTAATAGGTAAAGGCAATCTTGCCCCTTCTTCAGCTAGCGATCAAGTGCAGAATTATGTACTTGGTGGAATTATTGGCGGTGTTATCTACAACAAGGAAATTGCTATTTTGAAATATATTAGTATTCTTTTTATCTGGTGTATGCTGATACTCTCTTAAATTTATTAAAACTTGTTTTAAAGAAAAGTCATCTGTTTACCCTTGTAGAATCTGTCTTTGCGTGATATAATTCACTTAATATGATTACAAAAGAGAATAAAACTAAGGCAATTGCTGCTACTGCCCGTAATAAAAAGGATGTTGGTTCTCCTGAAGTTCAGGTTTCTATTTTGACTGAGCGTATCAAAGAAGTTACTGACCATGTTAAAGCCAATAAACATGATTTTATGGCTCGCCGTGGACTCATGCAGATGGTTGGTCGCCGCAAACGCCTGTTGAAGTATCTTGAGAAGACCGACTTCGACCTTTATAAGGGAACTGTCGCAAAACTCGGACTTAGGAAATAACCTAATAAGAAAAAAGCCCCATTATGGGGCTTTTTTTGACGTCTTTCTATTTTTTCTTCTTAATTTATTATTGTTGACTATAGTTTATAGCTTTTATTGCTTAATTTGAAATAAAAATCTTGGTTTCAAAAGTCATAAAAAAGCCCCACACGAGGTGGAGCTTTGGATTAGATCATAGCTTATGCATGCTTATCTCTACTGAAGATACCGACAATTTCGGGTCTTGTCATTCCTTCTTCGAAGGATGACTCAATAAAGTTATTGATCGCATCCCTGAAACGCAGTATTGAGGTGTTGATACTCTCGTTTATTTCTGTTATATTGGGACGTTTCATCTTTCTGATAACTTTCTTCTTTCGATTTGGGTTACTTACGCCTTGATTACGACGGACTTCTTTCCTATATTTGTCGTAAAACTCCTTACCAGTATAATGCATATGTACAAATCTGGCATCATTCATCAATTCGTAAATATTACCGGATACTCCTTCCCGACGAGTAATCACTTGATAGAGCTCCTTCTCCTGAAAATAGATCACGTCTGCCGTGTTCAGATAGAAGGAAATCCGCCTTTGACCAGGTACCTCTGTCTTGATTATCGTTACCGCTAGATCAACATTGTGATCTAATCTGATCTGTTTCCTGAGTGGTACAAATACCTGCTCAATCAGCTGAAAACAGAAGTGTCTCTCTTGCTCCTCTTGTATTGCGCAGGAGCTGTTTTCAAACCCCTTTAGCTGGAGTAGGATATCCATGGGCGGGATTAGCCCGCTAAAATCAAAATAGTTATGTATTGCATCTGGCATTTCTACAACCTTCCTTTTAATGTGCTTGAGTTATAACTCACAAAATGTATCTAAAATTTGGTGATCCTTTTTTCTACCCTCCCTTCATTCTAATGTAGCAGTCAGATTGATCACTAAACGTATAATACTATAACATAAAATATGAAATATACAAAATTTTAAAATTCAATGGTCTTTATAATAAATATTTGTATAAAAAAACAGTCTTAGACTAATTTAAAAAGGTAATAAGAGCAAAACTAATGTCAGGTCTCTTGGACTATATATCGGTAAGAAGTTTTTTCATGATATAATTAATACATAACAATAAAAGGGAAGACGGCGGATAAGTCCCCTAGAGCCTCAGACATAAGATTCTCTTTAGTTTATCATTTGGCTTACTAGAGTAGTTATCTGGTGTTTTCCCAGGAAAGGAAAAAATGGAAATTATTAATCCAACCGGTAAGCACACATTTAGTGTGTCCACCGATTTTTGCGGACGTGAGCTTAAAATCGAAGTAAATCGTGTCGGTTTTCGCACTACATCCTCTGTTCTTGTCTCATACGGAGACACTACTATTTTGGGATCAGTCGTTGTTAGTGAAAAACCAGTTGTACAAGATTTCTTCCCACTCTCCATCGATTATGAGGAAAAATTCTACGCTGCTGGCAAAATCTCAGGTTCAAAGTTTATCAAACGTGAAGGTAAGCCTGCCGATGAAGCTATTTTGGTTGGTCGCTTGATTGACCGTCCGATCCGTCCACTCTTTCCTAAAGGTTATCGTCAAGAAGTGCAAGTTGTTACCACTGTTCTTTCAATGGATCCAAGCTTCCGCCCCGATGTTGTTGCAATGATTGCCGCCTCTTCGGCTCTACTTAACGCCGGTGTGCCATTTGATGGACCGGTCGCAGGGCTTCGCATTGGTCGCATTAATGGTCAATTTAAAGCTTTTCTTACCCCAGAGGAACGTGAGAACTCGGATCTTGATTTAGTAGTCGCCGTCAAGGACCAAAAAGTTGTCATGGTTGAAGCAGGGGCTAACGAAGTTCCTGAAAATGTAATTATCGATGCAATGCGCTGGGCGGTGGCACAGGCACAGCCAGCTCTCGCCTTGCAACGAGAATTGAGAGATAAACTAGCTGTCACTGAAAAACCTTATGAACTAAGTCTACCGAATGAAGAGGTTACACAAAAAGTTGAAGCTTGGACTCTTGCCCACTTTAAGGGTGAAGATGGGAAGCGCGGCACTAAGATCCGTGGAAATGTTCTTGAACGTAAGCAGATTGCTGATACCTTACGAGACCAAATGGATGCTGAGTTTGCTCTCGAGCTTGGACAAGGCGAAACTGACGAAGAGAAAACTATAGACTATGATGAGCGATTAAAATCAGAATATCATGCCGCCTACGAACTAGCTATTCATCATGAAGTCCGTCGTGCCATCGTCGAAGACGGTGTTCGTCCTGATGGTCGTAAACTCAACGAGGTTCGTCCTTTAAGTTCTCAAGTTGCTATTTTACCTCGTGTTCATGGCTCTTCACTCTTTACACGTGGACTCACTCAAGCAATGAATATCGTTACGCTTGCGCCTCTTTCTTATGCTCAAGTTGTCGATACTATGGAAGTTACCGATGGTGAGCGTCGTTATATGCATCACTATAATGCTCCAAGTTATACTGTTGGTGAGACAGGTCGTATCGGTTCTCCAGGACGTCGAGAGATTGGGCATGGTTATCTTGCAGAGCGTGCACTTCTTCCAGTTCTTCCTTCCAAAGAAGATTTTCCTTATGCTATTCGTTCAGTGACAGAAATTATGTCTCAAAACGGTTCCACCTCTATGGCGGCCACCTGTTCGTCCTGTCTTGCTCTAATGGACGCCGGTGTTCCTCTAAAGAGTCCAGTTTCCGGCGTTGCTATGGGTTTGATGTTGGATGGTGATACTCCTCACGTTTTGACCGATCTTATGGACGCGGAAGATTTTGCCGGCGACATGGATTTCAAGGTGACTGGTACTAAGAAGGGAATCACTGCTCTTCAAATGGATATGAAAGTTCATGGTCTTTCAGTTGATATTCTCGAACAAGCTATCAACCAATCCCATGAAGGTCGCATGTTTATTCTAAATCACATGCTTTCTGTCCTCTCAGCCCCACGTCCTGAAATTTCGCCATACGCTCCTCGTATTGAGAAGATTATGGTTAATCCAGAGAAGATTGGTGCCGTTATTGGCAAAGGCGGTGAGATGATTAATAAAATTACCACCGATACTGGTGCCGAAGTTGATATTGATGATTCTGGTTTAATTACCATTTCTGGCACTGATCCCGAAAAAATCAAACATGCAGTCGATTGGATCAAGAGTCTTGTTGAAGAGCCAGAAGTTGGTAAAATTTATAAAGGCAAGGTTGTGAGTATTAAAGATTTTGGCGCCTTTGTCAATATCCTACCAGGTATTGACGGTATGCTTCATATCTCACAAATTTCCGATAAGCGTCTCGCTAAAGTTGAGGATGCATTACATATTGGCGATGAAATAAACGTACGACTTGAAGCAATTGACGATAAAGGTCGTCTTTCCCTCAGTATGCGCCATGTTGAACAATAAGTTTTTGGAAAATTTAATTAAAGTTTTTATCAATAGTTAATATTCATCTGACGATTTAAAAAAGAGATCTCAAATGATCTCTTTTTTTTATTTTTTCTAATAATTAATTATCTCGTCTTCTTTTAATTTTTTAAAAATCAACTATTCCGTTATTATCTTTTTTATTCTTATCCAAACAGTATAAAATAGATTTTCCATTTGGATCTTTTACGCCTTTATAAACTTTTTTCGCCTCATCGGAAACTTCTTTACAATCTGCAAAACCATTTCCTTCATATGCTTTTTTCCATTCTCCATCCGGTAAAGCACGATAATATGATGCATGCCAGCCACCATTACCGCTTTCAACGCGAGTTACTCCACGTGCCGGATCTGTAATTACTTCTCTCATATACCCCATTTCAAACTCTGCAAACAGATATGTTGCGTCTTGATTTGTAAATATGGATTTAAAAGTTGTTATGGGCCAACTATCCTTAATCTTTTGCCCCTCATCATTCTCACCTGTGGATTTGATAAAATTACGGTTCAGTGTAGAGATAAGGTCACTAATTTTTGTATCAATTGCCATTGGCTTTACGATTTCTTTTACTTTTGTATTATCCTTATCTGCATCAACAGCTTTTGTTCCTGTTGCAAGCTCGTATTTTGCAATCACCTCGTTTGCCTTTTCTAGTCGTTCTTTTGATGTCTTAGCTTCACTCTCAATCTTATTTTTTTGATTATTAATGTTAATAGCAAGATAAGCCAGACCGCTAATTGTTGTAATAGCTATAATACAAAAAATCGTAGTGATCAATTTACTCTTACTACGATTCTTATTTTCCTTAATATCGTTATTGTCTATTTTTATAATATTATTGTCATCATCTTGTTCCATAAATCTCCTTTATTTAACTATAGCATAATAAAAATATATTTTTTTCATACATTTTTAACAAAACAATTTCATCTTAGTTTCTATCTATAATTATTATGCTATAATCTGAATATGGTAAAACGTAAAAAAGGTCGACGTAAATCAACTAGGGAAATAACCCCAGAACATGAATTACCAGGAGGTTTTTGGCGTCAAGTATGTGCAGTGCTTATGGTTGCAGTTTCTATTGTTCTTGTTATGACATGGTTTGGTAGCGGCGGCACACTTCTTAATGATTTTCATAAATTTGGTTTTTGGCTGATCGGTTATGCAACTTATTCAATCCCGATCATTTTAGTGTATCTTGCAGTAAAGATTTTTCGTACAACCGATAATCGGCTGCCTGCCGTAGTCTGGGTTGTGTCTTTTTTGATGATTATTTGGCTCTCTGGTCTTTTTGGTCTGCCAACCTACGGTAATAACACAGCTCAAACTGGAGGTATTCTTGGCACATGGTTAAACGGTATGACAACACAAATACTTAATCCGAGTGTGGCTGCCTTTATTTATCTAGTTTTGATTTTTATTACCAGTATCTTTATTTTGCAAATTTCCCCCGCCACTGTTTTTCAAGATCTTGCGAATATCTTCAAAACAAGCAAGCGTGAAGAAGATATCGAAAATGCTAGAGTAGCTCGACGTGCTCAAGCTGATGATGCGATTAAGGCAGGGGCGCTTGGACCATTAAAAATTAAATCTAATGGTGTTGAAATAACTGCCGAAGAACTAAAATCGACACCAAAGATTGAAGTTAAAAAGCCTATAGAAAAACCAATTGAAACCGAGCCTGAACGTGCATTGATCGCTATCTCAGACCCAAACTGGAAAATGCCATCAACCGATCTATTATCTAAGAAACAAACTCCTCCAGATGGTGGTAACATCCAGCAAAATGCTTTTATCATCAACTCGACTTTTGCCGACTTTGGTATTGAAGTTAAACTTGATGGTGCAAACGTCGGTCCTCGAGTAACACAGTATACTATTCAGCCACCGACCGGTGTGGTTCTTTCGAAAATTGCTGCACGTGATAAAGAGCTTGCCTTGAATCTTGCAGTAGATAAAGTTCGTATTGAAGCACCTATCCCAGGCACCCGTCTTGTTGGCATTGAGATCCCAAATGTTCGCCCTGCTGATGTAACTTTGCGTTCAATTCTTGAAAGTAATGAATGGAAAAAAGAAAGAAATCCTCTAGCTTTTGCTGTTGGTAAAGATATTTCCGGCAATCCTGTGATCGCTAACCTTGCCAAAATGCCCCATCTCCTGATTGCAGGTACTACTGGTTCTGGTAAATCTGTAATGACAAACACTCTCATCTCTTCCTTACTCTATCGTAATGCCCCAAGTGATATGAAGTTAATTATTGTCGACCCTAAACAAGTTGAGATGGTGCAATATAACGATATCCCGCACCTTTTGACCCCGATTATTAATACTACAGAGAAGACTCTTTCTGCTATGAAATGGGCAGTTAATGAAATGGAACGTCGCTATACCTTAATGGCTGAAGAGAAAGTTAAGAAAATCGAGGATTACAATGAAAAACTTCAGAAAAAGTCCGCCACAATTGTTGATGAAGATAATCATGAGCAGCAACATGATGGTGGTAAAATGCCATACATTGTCATCGTGATTGATGAGATGGCGGATCTTATGATGCAGGCAGGCAAAGACCTTGAGCAACTTATTGTCCGTATCGCGCAGAAAGGACGTGCTTCCGGTATCCACCTTGTACTTGCCACTCAGCGTCCTGAAGTAAAAGTCATTACCGGCCTCATTAAGGCTAACGTCCCAGGACGTATTGCTTTCGCTGTCAACAACAACACCGATTCGCGTATTATGCTTGACATGGGTGGTGCTGAAAAGCTACTAGGTAAAGGTGATATGCTAATGCTCACCACTGAAATGATGGGTAAACCTCGTCGTATTCAGGGTGCCTTCGCTTCCGATAGTGATGTTGAAAAACTTACTAACTTCCTTCGCGAACAACGTGCGCCTGAATACAATAACGAAGTCATCTCTCAAGCCGTACAGTTTAAGGGTATTGGACCTACCGATGGTGGAGGTTTTGGCGATCTTGGTCGTAAATACGATCCAAACGATCCAGTAGTTCGTAAAGCTGTTGAGATCACTCTTGCAAAAGGCAAATTCTCTACTGCCATGCTTCAGACTTATCTCGGTAAGGGTCATGGTTTTGTTTCCGGTCTTGCTATTTGGCTTGAAGAAATTGGTGTAATTGGCCCTGCGAATGGTAATAAACCTCGTGAAGTCATGATTAAAAGCCTAGAAGAATTTGACCAACTTGCTAATGTCTAGATAGATTCTAATAAATAGATTTCAACAGGCTTTAGATTATGTCCTTGATCTAGTTAGTGCCCACTTAAATGGTATAAAAAATATAGCTTCCGAAAAGCTATATTTTTATATTTTTTATAGATGTTCAGTATCGTTTAAATCGTTACTTCTCATACAATCGTAATGTTTTTGTCCATCTGGTCGTTCTACGTCATGATAGATCTTACGGATTTCTGCGGAGAATTCTGAACACTTCATTATTCCTTGTGCGCCGAAAGCGAACTTCCATTCGCCATTAGGAAGTTCTCGATAATATTCTTCAACTCCACTACCACCTGCGACCACTTCGATTTCGTTACCCAAATTATCTTTTTGTTTATTAAAACCACCAACCTGTAATGAAGCAAAAGCATAAGTTCCGGTCTTATTAGTGAAGATTTGTCCACTTCTGATCAGTTTATTTTTTCCCATTAAGTCAAGTAATTGTTGATATTTTGTATCGTAGGCTACTAATTTAGTATTATTATCAGTTGTTTTATTTTCTTTTGCAATGTTTTGGCTAGATTTTACTGTCTCTTCTAATTTAGCTAGATTTTCTTGAGCTTTCTTTGTTTCTTCCTTAGATATTGAAAGATTATGGTTTAGTTGTTGACGTTGAGTTTGACTAGAAATAACCGTATAAGCAAGTGCACCCACCGCAGCTACCGTAGTTAAAATAAAGAGTGGGGTAAGTGATATTTTTTTCTTCTCCGCCACGACATTTTTTGTATCTGTATCGACAGGAGATTCGGCTTGGGCCATTGCATGTAGCGATTCTTCAGCCGGTTCTTGTTCTTGCTTCGGTTCTTCAATTGGTTTCAGGGGCGACTCTGTAGTAGATTCTAATGTCGACTCTTCAGTAGGCTCTGCTTTAGGTTTGAAAGAATTTTCCTGATTCATTTCATCTAATGAGTCGGTAGCTGAATCTACTACCAGATCGACCCGGTTATTAGCTTCGGTTCTTTCTGATGTATTTTCAGATGATTCTTTGGTTGTCTGGTCGGTGTCAAGAGATGTTTTGTCGCCATCCATAGCCGTGTTTTGATCTAAATTATTTTCGCTATCCATGTATTCTCCTTTTTTAGATTGTAGCATAAGTTTTATTAAAAAACATAACCTGTATCCCCTGGTTATCTCAAAAGATTAATAGTATGCCGCTATTACAGTAGACTCTTGTTCTCTGAAACTTGAAAAACGGGTCTCTATCTGGTATAATTGAATCATTATTAGCTCAGCAAGCGACAAGAGGTGTGCTTGCTTTAACCAAAGGAGTGCA
>ERZ773035.1675-NODE-1675-length-15662-cov-6.222336_pt1 | contig 15662 bp, 18 predicted proteins | sample MGYA00511487_ERZ773035 | MGnify/ENA primary metagenome ERZ773035 (study PRJEB29015, sample SAMEA2737985) | human oral metagenome | biome: human oral; feature: human-associated habitat; material: dental | place: China | collected 2024 ...
GATGACCTCCTGGAATTTCATGCAAACAACTCCTTCATCAAAAAAACCGCGTTCCTTTATAGAATACGCGGTTTTTGGAAAATGGCAAGTACTTACTTAAAATTATCCTGCAAACTCTGCAAAATTCTTGTCTGGCGGTCGTTCACCGGCTTCTGCCACTTTTCGTCATAGCCGGTCGAATCGTCACTGGGCAGAAGTGCGCAAAGAATGATAAGTATGATGAAGAACACCACGACGGTACCGATAATCTTGCGCTGGTAGGAGGCGCGGCGCTTCCGCACGCGTGCAAGACGCCGTTCCAGTTCCCTCTGCTTGCGCTCCCGTATGGACTCTACGGGACTCTTGGTGTCCCCGTATGGACTCTTTGCCATAACACACCCCCTCCTCTCTTTGCTCTGCATTAAAATAGGCTCTGCTCCTCGTATATGGGCTGCTGCATTTTTTGGTAGCAGTAGAGCGTCGCAAGCGTATCTGCGAGTGCTCCGTGTGCCTCGGTCATGCCCCAGTCATAGCGGTAGTACGCCGCACATTCTGTGAGCTTCCACCAACGGTAACCGCCGCGCCGCGCATCGGGAACCTTGCGGAACTCCGAAAAGGCAAGCATGACATCATGGCGGTTCGGATTTGTGATGCGAATGCCGGATTGTCGCAAAAGACGGATATCAAACTCGATATTGTAGCCGACAAGCAGGGTATCCGGATCATTGAAGATCTGCTCAAGCTGCGCCTGCTGCGCACGAATCGGCGGACAGTCTGCAACCATTGCGGGCGAGATCCGATTGATCTTCTCCGCATCCGGCCATGCCGTCTTACGCACGGGTGCGTACATCCCATCCACTACAGTCGTTCCGCTTCCATCTACGACAGCAAGCGTCAGCACCTCATCGTCACTGCGAAAACCCGTTGTCTCGGTATCAAAGACCAGAATTCTTTCTAGCATGAAAGTCCTTCCTTTTCTAGTCGTTTTTTCCTGGTTTTACGTGGCTTTCGTTGTAAATATTATATCGTATACAAAATCATCTGTCAAGAAAGTGCCTGTACTCTGCCGATTCTGTGAAGAAAAATACGCTGAAATTTCTGTTGCAAAAGATTTGTAATTAAGCTAGAATACTTCTATAAATATAGTTCTTATTTATAGAAAGAAACTATAAGTTTTATATATGATTCTATCGTTGAAAGGAGCAATCTATGAACGCCATAAAAATCCGGGACAATATCTACTGGGTCGGAGCCATCGACTGGTCGATGCGCAGCTTTCACGGCTACGACACGCAGCGCGGTTCTTCCTACAATGCCTACCTCATCATAGACGAAAAGATCACTCTCATCGACACGGTCAAGCGCGGCTTCGAGGAGGAAATGCTCGCGCGTATCTCCTCTGTCATTGACCCATCGCAGATTGACTACATCATCTCGAACCACGTCGAGCCGGATCACTCGTACGGCGTGCCGCTCATCGCCGAGCTTGCACCGAACGCGAAGGTCGTCACGAGCGCACCGAACGGACTGAAAGGGCTGCGCGCCTACTACGGTGAACTGCCCTACGAAACGGTCAAGGCGGGCGACACGCTCTCCATCGGCAAGCGCACGCTCGCGTTTGTCCCGACCCCGATGCTCCACTGGCCGGACAGCATGGTGACGTACTGCCCCGAGGAAAAGATCCTCTTCTCGAACGACGCCTTTGGTCAGCACCTTGCCTCCGGCAAACGCTATGACGATGAGAATGATCTCTCCATCGTCATCGAGGAGGCAAAGAAGTACTACGCGAACATCCTCTTCCTCTATGGGAGACAGGCGCAGACGGCACTCAAGGCTCTGCACGGACTCGACATCGAACTGATTGCCACAGGTCATGGCATTTTGTGGCGTTCGCATATCCCCGAGATCATTGATCTCTACAACAAATGGTCGCTCGGCGAGACCGAGGATCGTGCAGTCATCGTCTTTGACAGCATGTGGCATTCCACGGAGATGATGGCGCATACAATTCTTGAGGCATTCATCGACAAGGGCTTCTCCGTCGGCTATTACGACATCCAAAAGAATAAGCACGCCGACATCATGACGGATATACTCACGAGCCGTTATCTCGCCGTTGGTTCGCCGACGCTGAACAATCAGATGCTCCCGACCATTGCCGGCTTCCTCTGCTATATGAAGGGGCTTGCCCCGATTGGACGCAAGGCGTTCGCATTCGGCTCCTACGGCTGGGGCGGGCAGAGCATCCAGCAGATCGAAGATGAGCTGAAGGCGGGCGGCTGCGAGATTGTCATGGACAAGGTGCGCATGCTCTACGTCCCCTCTGCGGAGCAGCTTGCAGGACTGCGCGATCAGATTCTCGCGCTGTAAACGACAAACAAACCCCCGAAGGATTAACATTGATCCTTCGGGGCTTTTTCATGTGTCATTCTACATTCATAAGAGCGCTGACACTTATTTTCTTTTGTATACACTTTTCCTATGCTCAATTTCTACGGCAACAATGATGAGTTCATCGTCTTTTATGATCGCCAAGAGACGATAGTTTCCAATCCGATACCGCCAATACCCTTTTAGATTCCCTACCAGGGCTTTCCCAAATGCACGTGGATTGTCGCAGTCCATCAGATGCTTCTTAATCCACTGCGTTATCATTACTCGAACGGTTTTATCGAGTTTCTTAAATTCTCTCTCAAAATTTTCATCCGTACTAAACGTATACATCTACATACCACATTCAGCGAAAAATTCTTTGGCAGGACGAACTTTGCTCTTTCCCTCTGCTTCACGCTTTTCAAACTCACGAAGAACAGAAACATCATATTCATCTTCGATTTTTTCAAATGCAAAGTTCTTAATCAACGATGCTATACTGCAATCATACATCTGCACCACTTTTTCAAGCATTTTCTGCTCATCGTCGTTAATATTGATCGTGATTCGCTTTGCCATGATATTTTGCCTCCTGCCTATATTCCATGATGTCAACGCATCCGGCTTATTCCTCCGTAAAATATTTCATCGACGTTTTTTTCCACTCTCTCTTGGTGTAGAGCATACGACGATCCTCAATGCCGGTGGCGGCAGCGAGTTCCGCCGCGATCCCTTCGCATTCCTCCCGACTGTAGCCATGGATCATCGTATAGAGGTTGTATTTCCAGTCGTCTGTACGGTTGCGGTCATAGCAGTGCGAGACACGCGGATGCTCCGCCATGCGCCGCGCGACCTCATCCACGCGCTCATCGGGCACGTTCCAGACGCAGAGGCTGTTCGCCGTGAAGCCCACCTCACGGTGGCGCAGAACGGCTCCCATCTTGCGGATCTTCTTTTCCTCACGCAGGGCAGTGATGCGTGCAAGCAGTTCCTCCTCCGCAATGCCGATCTCTGCGGCGAGCACCTTATACGGCTCTGCAACAAGAGGGAAATCCCCCTGCAAGAGGCGGACGATCTTCTGATCGAGTTCGCTGATCTCAATTTCTTCTGTCATATCGATACCTTCCCACGGTTATACAAGCTTAAACTGCACGTTGATCTTATAGCGGCGATTCGCCTTGAGGCTCATCAGTCCCTCGACACCCGGCAGTGCCGCAACCTCGGCAAGGATCTTCTCCTCTGCCGCACGCGAGGGCGTCAGCAGTGTGAACCAGAGGTTGTAGTCCCCCTCGCGCTCGTAGTTGTGCGTCGCCCCAGCGTAACGGTTGACCGCCTGTGCCACCGCCGGAAGATGCTGCTCCACAACGCGCAGTGCAATGAGCGTCCCATGGTAGCCAAGCTGTTCCGAGTTAAAGAATGTCCCGATCCGTCGGAGATAGCCCTCGCGTTTCAGCTCGTCCAAGCGGCTGAGCACGTGCTCCTCCGTTGTGTCGAGCATCTCGCCCAAACGCGCAAATGGCCGCGAACACAGCGGCAGGTTGCCCTGCAGTATGTTCAGCAGCCGCTTGTCAAAATCCGTAAGTGAATTCACGATATCATCCCCCATAATACACACGACCGGCAGTACATCTTTCTGCCGGTCGTGCATCTGCCTTGCTCATGGGCGGATTCCAATACAGAAATATGAACCCCGTTCATTTCTTTTCCTATTCTACCAGATACTCCTTCATCACGTCAAGTAATTCTGAACGACCTTCATTTTTCGGAGATGCGTAAGGCAGAATCGTTAACTCGGGTACGCCGAGTGCCTTCTGCATCGCCGCGATCTGCACGCGCCGCGCATTCTTTCCGATCTTGTCCGCCTTCGTGGCAATGACGAGCACGGGGATGTCATGCTCTACAAGCCAGTCGAACATGCGGCGGTCGGATTCCATCGGCGTATGACGAATATCGAGCAGGAGGCAGACAAAGCGCAGCTCCTCCGCATGGAGGAAGTATTCCTCGATAAACTTCGCCCAGACCTTTCGGCTCTCGCGTGAGGTCTTTGCATAGCCGTATCCCGGCAGATCGACGAGATGAACGGGATGCCGCTCCTCTCCCCCATCAATCTTGAGGAGAAGTTCGTAGAAGTTGATGGTCTGCGTCTTGCCCGGCTTCGAGGAGACGCGCGCAAGCTGACGAATGCGCGTCAGTGAGTTGATGAGCGAGGATTTCCCGACGTTGGAACGCCCGATGAAGGCGACGGCGGGACGCCGCTCCTCGGGGTACTGATCCCGCCGCACGGCGGAGGCGAGATAGGTGGCTTTTGTGATAACAACCGGCTCCGGCACGTCCACACCTCCTAGTTATACAGAGCAATCTTGAGTACCTCGTCCATGTGCGCAACGGGCACAAATTCAATCGAGGCACGGACGGCATCGGGGATGTCCTCAAGATCACACGCATTCTCCTGCGGCAGAACGATGGTCTTTACCCCCTCACGGTAGGCAGCGAGCGTCTTTTCCTTAAGCCCGCCGATGGGCAGCACATTTCCGCGCAGTGTGATCTCCCCTGTCATGGCAACATCGGAACGTACCTTGCGCCCCGTGAGCGCGGAGATCATTGCCGTCGCCATCGTGATGCCGGCTGAGGGGCCGTCCTTCGGTATGGCACCCTCGGGCAGATGGATGTGAATGTCGTCCTTCTCATAAAAGTCTTTGGCGAGATGGAGTGCACCCGCACGGCTACGCACGTAGGAGAGTGCCGCCTGCGCCGACTCCTGCATGACCTCGCCGAGCTGTCCCGTGAGAATGAGCTTGCCCTTGCCGCGCATGATGTTGACCTCGGTGCGCAGGACATCACCGCCGACCTCCGTCCATGCGAGCCCTGTCACGACACCGACAAGCGGTTTTTTCGCCTGCCGTGCCGCGTGATATTTCGGACGCTCAAGGAAATCTGCGAGGTTCGTCTTCGTTACCACGATGGGCGGCTTCACATCATCGACGATACGACGCGCTGCCTTACGGCAAAGCTGACCGATCACGCGCTCCAGTTCACGCACGCCCGCCTCACGCGTATAGGAGCGGATGATCTCCGGCCAAACGCCCGCATTCACGCGGATGTCCTTTGCCCTAAGCCCGTTCTGCGTACGTTGGCGCGGCAGGAGATGACGGCGTGCAATCTCAATTTTCTCAAATTCAGTATAGCTTGAGAGGTTCAGGATCTCCATGCGGTCGCGCAGGGGGGATGGAATTTTAGCGGCATTGTTCGCCGTCACGATCCAGAAGACGCGCGAGAGGTCAAACGGCAGCTCGACAAAGTGATCGCTGAATGTGCAGTTCTGCGCAGGATCGAGCACCTCAAGAAGTGCCGCCGACGGGTCGCCGTGGAAATCCATCGCGATCTTATCGACCTCATCGAGCAGGAATACGGGGTTCTTCGTTCCTGCTCGACGAATTCCTTCGAGAATACGCCCCGGCATTGCGCCGACGTACGTGCGCCGATGTCCGCGAATCTCCGCCTCGTCGCGGATGCCGCCGAGCGAGATACGGATGAACTTGCGCCCCATCGCGCGCGCAATCGAGGCACCGAGTGAGGTCTTGCCGACGCCGGGCGCACCGACGAGGCAGAGGATGGGCGCATTCTGTTCGGGCGCAAGGCGCCGTACAGCGAGATAGTCGAGGATGCGCTCCTTCATCTTTTCGAGTCCATAGTGATCGTGCTCAAGAATTTTCTGCGCCGCCGTCATATCGACGTGCTCCTCGGTTACCTCCGACCACGGCAATTCAATGAGCGTATCGAGGTAGTTGCGAATGACGCCGACTTCGGCGCTCATCGCATGGCTCATGTCTAAACGGTGTATCTCGCGCTCGATGGTCTCGCGTACGGCATCGGGGAACTCTTTTGCCGCCAGTGCCTCCCGATAGCGATCCACCTCGGCAGCCTTGTCCTCATCGTCGCCAAGCTCCTTACGGATCGCCTTAATCTGCTCACGCAGATAGAAGTCGCGCTGCACCTTGTCCATCTGCTTGCGTACGCGACGGTTGATCTCACTCTCGATCCCCATGATGTCGAGTTCGTGCACAAGTGCCTGGTAGAGTCGTTCGAGACGGGTTCGTACGTCGATGGCGGCAAGCAGTTCCTGCCGCACCTCATGCTTGAGGCTCAGATGGCTTGCGATGATGTCTGCAAGGCGTCCCATATCCTCCATGATGGAGATGGAAACAAGTGCCTCGGGCGGAATCTTGTGCGAGAGTTTCACCCATTCCTCGAACTTGCTTGTGACGCCATGGACAAGTGCCTCGATATCCCGCCCCTGCGGCTCGTCCCCCGACTCCTCGATCTCATGCACATCTGCCTCGGCATAAGCATCGCCCTCCCGAATGGCAAGGATCTCTGCGCGCTTCTGTCCGTCGACAAGAATGCGCAGAACACCCTCGGGCATGCGAAGAAATTGCCGTATCTCCGCAACAGCACCAACGCTATAGAGATCGTCCGCCGTCGGGTCATCGCATTCCGGATCCCGCTGCGCCACAACGAGGATCTTGCTGTCCCCCGCGATCGCGCTCTCAATGGCGGCAACCGAGCGGTCACGCCCGACATCGAGGTTGACCATCATGTGCGGATAGACCACCAGTCCGCGCAGTGGGAGGAGTGGGAGCGTTCGTTTTTCGGACATCGTATTTCCTTCCATCTATGTCAAGGGAGTATCCCCGTATGAAAAAAGGAGCGCCGCAGTGCAGAGCTCCTTTCGTAAAGTATCATCTTAGTTTGCCGCCGCCATCTTCTGTGCGCCGGCACCGTCGATGGTTAGGATGGGGTCACTGTGGTTCGCAATGACATCCTTCGTGACCTGACACGCCGTTACCCCCTGAATCGAGGGCACCTCGTACATGACGTTGCGCATAATGCCCTCGATGATGGAACGGAGTCCACGTGCCCCCGTCTTGTGCGTAAGTGCTTCCTTTGCAATGAGATGCAGCGCATCATCATCAAAGGTGAGCCGTACACCGTCCAGTTCCAAGAGCTTCTGGAACTGCTTCACGAGTGCGTTCTTCGGTTCGGTCAGAATGCGTACAAGTGACGCCTCATTGAGCGAGTTCAGCGTTACAACGACGGGCAGACGCCCAATGAACTCAGGGATCAGCCCATTCTTCATCAGATCCTCGGAAATCACCTTGCTGAGCGATTCGCCAACCGAAACGCGCTTCTTCGAGCGCACCTCGGCGCCAAAGCCCATTTGCTTTTTCCCAAGGCGCGACTCAATGATCTCCTCAATGCCGTCAAACGCACCGCCACAGATAAAGAGGATATTGGTCGTATCAATCTGCAGGAGTTCCTGCTGCGGATGCTTGCGCCCGCCCTGCGGCGGCACGGACGCTGTCGTTCCTTCGAGGATCTTGAGCAGCGCCTGTTGAACACCCTCGCCCGAGACATCACGAGTAATTGATGGATTCTCCGACTTGCGTGCAATCTTGTCGATCTCGTCGATGTAAATGATGCCGCGCTGTGCCTTTTCGATGTCGTAGTCCGCTGCCTGAATCAGCTTCAGCAGGATGTTCTCGACATCCTCGCCGACGTAGCCCGCCTCCGTGAGGGAGGTCGCATCTGCAATCGCAAACGGCACGTTCAAAATACGCGCGAGCGTCTGCGCAAGCAGCGTTTTGCCGCTGCCCGTGGGACCTATCATGAGAATGTTGGACTTCTTCAGTTCCACATCCTCATTCTTCCCCTGCCCCACATTGATGCGCTTGTAGTGATTGTAGACAGCAACGGACAGCGACTTCTTTGCCTCGTCCTGACCGATGACGTATTGGTCGAGAATGTGGCGGATTTCCTTCGGTTTCGGAACATCCTTGAGTCCGACTTCAGCGTCTTCACTGAATTCCTCTGCTATGATCTCATTACAGAGCTCGATGCACTCATCACAGATATAGACACCGGGACCGGCTACGAGTTTCCGCACCTGCTCCTGCGTCTTGCCACAGAATGAGCATTTCAGCTGCCCCTTGTCTTCCTCTCCAAATTTCATCGCGTCACACCCCCTCAGTCTTTATCCTTTGCGGACGCAGTCTTGGGACGGGTAACAACCTCGTCGATGAGCCCGTATGCCTTGGCTTCCTCTGCCGACATGAAATTGTCGCGCTCCGTATCGACGTTGATCTTCTCGGGATCCTGCCCCGTATGATGCGCGAGGATGTTGTTGCCGACCTCACGCAGACGCAGGATCTCCTTCGCCTGAATCTGAATGTCGGTCGACTGTCCCTGCGCACCGCCGAGCGGCTGATGGATCATGATGCGGGCGTGCGGCAATGCGTAGCGTTTCCCCGCCGCACCTGCCGTCAGCAGGATGGAGCCCATGCTCGCCGCCTGCCCGATGCAGATCGTCGAAACATCGGGCTTGATGTACTGCATCGTGTCATAGATGGCAAGTCCTGCCGTCACAACACCGCCCGGACTGTTGATGTAAAGGTGGATATCTTTGTCGGGATCCTCGGACTCGAGGAAGAGCAGCTGCGCCACGACAACGTTTGCCACGCTGTCGTCAATCGGGCCACCCAGAAAGATGATGCGTTCCTTGAGCAGACGGGAGTATATGTCATAGGCACGCTCCCCGCGGCTCGAGTTCTCCACCACCATCGGTACATAATAACTCATAGTTCCTCCCCACAGGGGATGTCTTATGCCGTGATATTGTCCACGATGAACTGCGCCGTCTTCTTGCGCAGAACGGTCGCGGCAAGGTCACTGACACGTCCCTGCTCCTTGATGATCTTCTGAACCTGCTTCGGTGTTGCACCGTAGGAGAGCGCCATCGCATAGACTTCCTGATCGAGATCCCTTCCCTCAACCTTGATCCCTTCAGCCTTTGCAACCTCCTCAAGCATGAGATCCGTGCGGACGTTCTTCTCTGCCGTCTCGCGATACTCGTCGCGGATGTGCGCCATATCGAGACCTGCGTACCGGAGATACTGCTCGAGACTCATTCCCTGCTGTTCGAGACGCATCGCCATCTCCTGAATCATTGCCGTGATGCGGTTCTCGACCATGACCGGCGGAATCTCCATCGTGCAGTTGTCGGTCGCCATGTCGATCGCCTTCGTACGGCGGTCGCTCTCTGCCTGACGCTCCGCGCCCGCCTGCAGGTTCTTGCGGATGTCCTCACGCAGCTCCGCAAGCGTCTCAAACTTGCTCGCCTTCTTCGCGAATTCGTCATTCAGCTCCGGCAGTTCACGCGATTTGATGCTGCGAACGGTGCACTTGAATGTAGCAGGTTTCCCCTTGAGGTTCTCTGCGTGATACTCCTCGGGGAAGGTGACGTTGACCTCGCGTTCCTCACCGATCTTTGCACCGATGAGCTGATCCTCGAAGCCCGGAATGAAGCTGCCCGAACCAATCTGGAGCGGATAGTCCTCGCCCTTGCCGCCCTCGAATGCCTCACCGTCGACAAATCCCTCGAAGTCGAGCGTTACGAAATCATCCTTCTTGACTGCGGCGTCTGCCGGCGCATCCACGAGAGTGCCCTGATGCTGGCGCATGCCGTCGATCTGACGGTCGATGTCCTCGTCCGACACGGTGACCTCGGGCTTCTCCACCGTCAGCCCCTTGTAGTCGCCAAGCGTGACCTCAGGACGCTGCGTAAACTTCGCCGTAAAGACGACATCCTTGCCCTCCTCGAGCGTCACAATGTCGATCTCGGGACGCGTTACGGGCTCCATGTCCTGCTCCGTCAGAGCATCCTCAAATGCCTGCTGGGCAACACTCTCAAACGCCTCCTGCAAAATCGCATCCTTGCCGACAAAGTTCTCAACAATCTTGCGCGGTGCCTTGCCCTTGCGGAACCCGGGAATGTTCACACGCCCCGAGATGCGTTTTGCCGCGCCGTCCGTTGCCTTCTTCAGCTTCGCCTGCTCAACTTCAATCGTCAGAGTGACTTCGCGGTTTTCACCATGCTCTGCCGTAACCTTCATTGTATGAAACAACCTCCTGCTATTTTCATATAGAAACACACAAACGCGTGTTCCCCTTGATGCGAACATGCAAAGAGCATAGCGTCCGCAATTCTATTTGTATCGTATCACAAAAATACGCAAATGACAAGCTACCTTATTTCAGCAGCTCCGTCATGCGCGGGAGCGGCTCGGAGAGATCCAAATGCCCCGACAGTGTCTCTACAGATGCACCGTCAATGAGGATCTGCACCTTCTTCACCTCGGGGAAGTCCGTCAGCGTGTTCACAATCGAGCCGACGAGCATTTCTTCCCCCGTCGATCCACCGCTGAAGTTCTGCTGCAGCTCCTTTGAGAAGTCCACCGTGGCAACGCCGTCCTTTACGGTAACGCTGCGCAGCTTTGCCTTCTTTGGAATGACATTCGTCTGTCCCTTTTCCTTCGTACCCGTGAGGAGAGACTTGAGTGCAGCCGTATACTTATCCTCTTTTTCCAGCTTCACCGTACGGCTGACAGGAAGAAGCCCCGTGCCATCATCCCGTGGATAGTAGACATTCACCTTGACTTCCTTTGATGCTGCAGCAGCGGGTGCTCCGGCATCCTTTGTCTGCTCCGTCTGGGCGGCAGTTCCCGTCTGCGGTTCCTTCTGCTCATCTGTGCAGCCTGCCGTGAGGGCAAGAATGCCTACGGCACTGACCGCAGCAACGGTATGTGTCATCTTTCTCATTTGCAGAAACATCTCCGATGCTCCCCCCTTTTACTCAAAATAACGCTCAATGGCATGAAACAGAGCCTGTGCGAGCGTCGCCTGATAATCGCCATCGGCAAGCAGTGCCTCCTCGTCGGGATTTGAGAGAAAGCCGAGCTCCACCAGTGAGGCAGGGATTTCCGTATGCCGCAGAAGATAGAAACGCGCGTATTTGACACCGCGATTGTAGAGTCCGCCCGCTGCTGCGAGTTCCTCATTGAGCAGGGTCGCAAAACGCTCATCCGCATCCGTCTTCGGATAGTAGTAGGTCTCCATGCCATGCGCCTCTGGGTTCGTGAACGAGTTGCAGTGTACGGAGAGGAAGAGTTCCGCCTCCGGGTGCGCAAGACTTACATCGACCCGTGCCTGAAGCTCCTGCGAGGACGTACTGCCCGCATGGGATACATCCACATCCTCCGTGCGCGTCATAATGACCTCAGCACCCGCACGCCGCAGGAGTTCCTCTGTGCGCAGGGAAACGGCTAAGGCAACATCCTTCTCGCGTATGCCCGTGTAGCCAACCGCGCCCGAGTCGCTGCCTCCATGCCCCGGATCAAGGACAACCGTGTGCCCGCGTGCGGGGCTGGGCGGCGAGGGCGGCAGAGGTGCAAGGAGATCGATCACGAGATACTCCTTTGCCTTTCCATGCGGATCGCCTGGCATGGTGTAGACGCGATAGGCATCCGCATGGGAAAGTGCCTCTGCCGCATGGATCGTGAGAAGCGCATTGCGCTTTCCCGCTGTCGTTGCAGTGATCTGTTCTGCAATCTTCCCGCTCGGAACGTACTCCTGCGGAAACTTTTTGTCGAACTTCACATCCTCAAGTGAGATGATAAGCTCATTTTGCTCATTTAATTTGTATGTGCATAAAAGTCCCGTGCGGTTCGTTCCGATCTGAATACGCACGGCTGCACGCCCATCCACCTCCACCTCATGACTCTCTATACTGATAAGGCGGCAGGTCTTCCCCTTTGCCTCGCCCGTTCCCGTCAAAAGGACTGTGAACCAGACAAAAAGTGCTGCCACGGCGAGCAGCAACCTTTCACTCCATCGCATCAATGCCAATAACACCTCCAGATCATTCCTTCAAGAGTTCCAGGGCCTCCGCTTCGGCAGCCTCCGTGGCTGCTGCGTCACGCTCCATCGAGATCGTCAGATAGTCCCCCTCGGAGATATCCGCAGGGAGAAAACTGCGCGGGAAATTTACCTTTTCCATCGCGTCGCCGAGCAGAAGCACGGCATATTTTCCTTCAAAGCGATCAAGATAAGCCGAAATCATTGTTTCTCCCCCTGTTCGACCGCAATCTTATATGTTTTTCCATCGCTCGTCACGGTGATTGTCCCGTTCACTGCCGTCACGTAGATGGGAATATTCAATGCGTGGTACTTCTTCATTGTCTCCTTGTGCGGATGTCCGTAGTCATTGTTCACGCCACAGGAGATGAGTGCCGCCTCCGGCTGCACAGCACGCAGGAAGTCCGCCGAGGAGGACGTCTTGCTGCCGTGATGTCCGGACTTCAGAATGGTGCTCTTCACATTGGCGCCGCTCACAGCAAGAATGTCCTGCTCCTCCTTCTTCTCCGCATCGCCCGTGAGCATCATGGAGAAATTTCCAAAGACGAGCCGTCCGACCACAGACTCATTGTTTGGGTCGTGCTTATATCCCTTGACATTCCCCTGTTTCACAAGATCGGCAGAGGGAGCAAGCACCTCGAACACGGCACCGCCGCCCAGATCAACGCGGTCCCCCGCAACCAGACCCTTGCGCTCGATCTTCTTTTCCTTGAGCTTTTTCACATAGCCGAGGTAGAGCTTTGAGGTCGAGGGCATACCGTTGTCATAGACCATACCGACCGTGTACTCGTCGAGCAGGACATCCATACCGCCGATGTGATCGGCATGCGGATGCGTGAGGATAACAGTGTCAATTTTCTTGACATCTGCCTTCTTCAACTCCTTGCGCAGCTTGTCACGTTCATCCACATCACTCGTATCGACGAGGACATTCTTCTCACCCGTCTGGATGAGAATGGAGTCCCCCTGCCCAATATTGAGCACCTTGACCGTGATCTCTCCCTGCGCCGCCTGTGCATTCGACGCATCGGAGGCGGGTGCGGATGTGCAGCCCGCAAAAAACTGTGCTGTGAGGAGCACTGCGCCCGCAAGGACAGATGCAAGCCACCGTTTCATTTGCAATTCCCTCCCCGCGCGTTACGAACGCAGTGCCAGATTGATCAGAAAGGCGATGGACACAAGATACATGATCCAGCTGACCTTCTTGTACTGGCCTGCAAAGAGCTTCATGATCGTGTAACTGATAAAGCCGAACGCAAAGCCGTTCGCAATGCTCGACGTGAGCGGCATCATGATGATCGTAAGGAATGCCGGAAGTGCGTTCGTAAAATCACTGAAATCAATCTTGCCGACCTCGGACATGAGCAGTGCGCCGACGAGGATCAGCGCGGGTGCCGTCGCAAACGCGGGCACAAGTCCGATGAGCGGCGTAAAGAGGAGAGCGGCAAGAAACAGCCCCCCCGCTGCGACCGCCGTAAGCCCCGTACGTCCGCCGGCGGCAATGCCCGCCGCACTCTCGATGTAGGATGTGACCGTGGACGTACCGAATACGGCGGACACCATGGTACCAACCGCATCCGTCGTCAGAGCCTTGTCGATGTTTTCAATATGCCCGTCGGGCTTGACCATCTTCGCCTTTGTGGTAAGGCCGATCAGCGTCCCCATATTATCGAACAGCTCCACCACCGTAAATGTAAAGATGATGGAAACAAGACCGTAGTTCCACGCACCTGCGAGATCGAGCTGACCGAACGTCGCCCCCATGTGCGGAAGTGACGTGCTGATGATATCCCCAAGTCCCTGCGGCGCAGGCGTCATGCCGAGCAGCATCGCAAGAATCGTCGTGACAAAGATGCCGATGAGGATCGCGCCGTGCACATTGCGTGCCATGAGTGCCGCCGTAAAGAGCAGCCCGAAGAGCGAGAGCAGTGTCGTCGGTGCGGTCACATGACCGAGCGAAACATACGTCGCGGAATTCTCCACGATCAGCCCCGTCCCCTTGAGTCCAATGAATGCAATAAAAAGTCCGATGCCGACGCTGATCGCGAGTTTCAGATCGCGCGGTACGGCGTTGATGATTGCCTGCCGAATCCCGCCAATCGTCAGAATGAGGAAGAGTACGCCCGAGAAGAACACCGCGCCGAGCGCGACCGTCCAATGAAGACCGAGCACACCGCAGACGTAGTAGGCAAAGAACGCATTGAGTCCCATGCCGGGCGCGAGCGCAACGGGATAGTTCGCAAATGCGCCCATCGCCAGAGAGGCGAGTGCCGCAATCCAGATCGTCGAGGCAATCGCCGCGTCCTTTGGAATCCCCGCATCCGCGAGAATATTCGGATTGACAAAGAGGATGTACGCCATTGCAATAAAGGTCGTTACTCCTGCAAGCAGCTCCGTGCGCACGGTCGAGCCCTTTTCGCGGATTTTGAAATACCGCTCGATAAAGGATGGCGGCGTTCCCTGCATCTCCATGTAAACATCTCCTTGAAAACGAAATAAAAATAAAAAAAGCCCGATAAAGGCTTAGGATAGAAATGGCGGAGTGGGAGAGATTCGAACTCTCGCAGCGGTTACCCACTCTAACGATTTAGCAAACCGTCCTCTTCAGCCTCTTGAGTACCACTCCATATTCACTTCTCGCGCTGTCTGCGACATGAGATATATTAACAGAACATATAGAACTTGTCAAGATAAAATTATGCAGCCGATCGCGCAGCATACAGAGCTGCATAGACCGCATATATGAAAAAGAGAAAGTTCCCTCTGCTCTGCCGCTCTTTCGCAGAAGCAAAGGAAACCTCCCCGCATGAATCATTTTGTTGAAACAGATCTCACCTGTCGTCCTTCTTCCCCTTGATAAATGCATCGAGAAGCTCATCATACAGACGGAGATGGCGCTTGATGATCGCAAAGCTCTCCTCATCTACAACGCCGGCGCTGTCATGTGCAACCTCCTTCATCCATTTTTGACCTTCTTCCAGAACGCCGCGATAGCCGAGCTTTTTCACCTTTTCGGTAAACATCTCATAGCTGGCATTTCCGTCCTCATCACGCAGCGCCAAGCCAAGATGGGAGAGAAATAATTGCCGCTCCAAGTGAGATAAATCTTTGATCGCTTCATACCATGCACGCTGCTCCTCCAACGGGGCATCCCGCGGCGGAAAATACACAACATGATCGGCATCAAAACGCCAACCAAAAAAACACCACTTATACTCTTCATCGGAAAGCCCGAGAGGATTCCCGACCTTCGGCTCTTTCTCCGCGGCCTTCTCCATCTGCTCGGACTGAACCGATGAAAGCACCGACGCAAAGTCGCCCGCATTATGTTTCTTTGCACCTTGCGTCTGATTCATCCGCCCAAGAACATCCGTTGACGTTTGCTCGATTCTCATGATCTTCTTCCTTTCATTTTTATATAACAATTTGTAGTTCCACTCTATTAAATATATCGACTTTCAAAAAAATAACCTTACAATTTTTCCAGTCTGAGTACTCTCTGTATAAGCGCATCTTATACCAATCAGTAATAGAAAATATAAAAAACCTATATAGATAAT
>ERZ773035.1678-NODE-1678-length-15653-cov-12.309142_pt1 | contig 15653 bp, 15 predicted proteins | sample MGYA00511487_ERZ773035 | MGnify/ENA primary metagenome ERZ773035 (study PRJEB29015, sample SAMEA2737985) | human oral metagenome | biome: human oral; feature: human-associated habitat; material: dental | place: China | collected 2024 ...
CTTACCACAGCACTACTTTCCCAGCTAAGCCCAGATCGAGCGTGCCAGAAGTGATACCTAAGGCCTTGAATGCACGTCCTAACGTCGGGATGGAAACGCTCAGGCCGCGTTCCAGGCGGGATATCTGCGCCCTTTTTACGCCCATCCGTTCGCCCAATTGTTCCTGTGTGAGGTTCTGCTTCAGCCGCTCGTTGCGTATGGCTTCCCCTATGCGGTAAGCGTTTACAGCCGCTTCCACATCGGCCTCGAACTTGTCCCTCTCGGAGGTACCCCGCTTGCCGAAGTGTTCGTCCAGCGCGTCGTCCAAGGTGGTAAAATGCATTTGTGTCATAAGGCGGATTTGTTTTTGAAATACTCCATTCTGATTGCTTCAGCCTTCGCTATTTCTTTCGAAGGTGTCTTCTGTGTCTTCTTTACGATACCGTGAGTAGCTACTATGAGCGTGTTATTCGCCGTATCCCAAAAGGCGAATATTCGGTAGTTCGTCTTGTTGTAGAGTGTGCGAAATTCCCAGATCTCCGCTCCTTCCAGCTTTTTGAACAGTTCGCTGTTACGCTCCCCACTGGCTATGCGCTTCATGTTGTAATAAATCTTGTATGCAGCAGCTTGGGGAGGCTGGATATGAAATCCTTTGCTTCGTCCATCAATAGAATCTCGAATTTGCGCATTTCCCATACGTCTTTACGACGCAAAAGTAGGCATAGCCCGTATTGGCGCCTCGTTTTCCCTTGATGCGTAGCCCTGCAAACCTCGAAAAGTGGCCGGGGTGGGGGCTATGCCTACTTTTGTCCGCCCAAAGACACGGCTCCGATGGGCATTCTTTATAGTTACACATCATCCTCCGAACGATAGACTTATGAGCAACCAAGAACGACTGGATCAACTGATCCAACATATCGACGAGCTGGCACAGCTGACGGCCAGCATTCGCGGCACGGAGATCTATCCGGTCTCTTTCTTCAGCCGCGCCTTCGAGTTGACGGGCAAGATGCAGGTCGACCTGCACGAGATGGAGATCGGGCAAATCGAGCTCTTCGACCGGCAACTCCGCCAGCATCGCGAACAGATCCGCGCCTTCGAGACTAAGGCACGCCCCGCCTTCGAGGCACCCACTCCAGAGCAGGCCTCGACCACACCTCCGCCAGCGCCACAAGCTGACGAAGAGGAGCCGATCATGCGGCCCACACCCATGCCTGCACCGGTGCCCGAGCCTCAACCGGACCCTGCACCCACACCCGAGCCTACCCCCGTACAAAGCCAAACTCCGCAGGCGCCCGCAAACACCACCCCCAAGCCGACGCCCATCCCTGTGCCCAAAATGGCCCCGGCCCCATTGTCGCACGCGGACACATCGCTCAACGACGCCATCGAGCGCACGAAGCTGACCGACCTCCGCAAGGCCTTCACGCTGAACGACCGCTTCCGCTTCTGCCGCGAGCTCTTCGACCGCGACGAGGCCCGCATGAACGACACGCTGAGCGCGCTCAACGAGGCCCACTCCTACAGCGAATCCCTCGACCTGCTCCGCGCCCGTGTCCAGTGGGACTTTGACGGCGAGACGGCCACGGACTTCCTCAAGTTCATCGAGCGACGCTTCGTCTGATGGGTAAGCTCACGATCGTCCCCACGCCGGTGGGGAACCTGGAGGACATGACCTACCGCGCCGTGCGTGTGCTCCGTGAGGCCGACCTGATCCTGGCCGAGGATACGCGTACGACGCTCGTCCTGCTCCGTCATTATGAGATACAGAACCGCCTCCAGTCGCACCACGCCTTCAATGAGCATCGCACGGCAGAGGAGCTCGTGGAGCGTATGCAGGCCGGTGAGCACATGGCGCTCGTATCGGACGCTGGTACGCCGGCCATCTCCGACCCCGGCTTCCTGCTCGTTCGGGCCTGTGTGGCGGCGGGCGTAGAGGTGGAGTGCCTGCCGGGTGCCACGGCCTTTGTGCCAGCCTTAGTAGTGTCTGGTTTGCCGACGGATCGCTTCTGCTTCGAGGGGTTCCTGCCGCCCAAGAAGGGTAGGCGGACACGCCTGGAGGCACTGCGCGAGGAGCGTCGCACGGTGATCCTCTACGAGTCGCCTCACCGACTCCGCAAGACGCTCGATCAGCTCTCCGAAGTGCTCGGCCCGGAGCGTCGCCTGTCCGTCTCGCGCGAGATCTCGAAACGGTTCGAAGAGACCGTCCGCGGACGGGTGGACGAAATAATTCCGCACTTCACCGTGAACGATCCGCGGGGAGAGTTTGTTATAGTGGTGGCCGGCGCGGACGAGACGTCTGAAGACCGGCATCCATCCACAGTTTCATCTACTTAAAAACCATATTGTAACAATGAAAAGGATCGTATTATTCCTCCTGAGCACGGCCCTGCTGACGGCCTCCTGCGTAGAGAACTCTTCAGAGTATCAGAAGCTGAAGAGCGAGAATGAAGAGTTGAAGGCTGACAAGGCCAAGAGCACCGAAGAGCTGAACGAGATGCTCTCCACCCTGAATGACATCCAGACCGACATCCAGTCCATCAAGGACGCCGAGCAGTATCTCAAGATCGAACCCACCAGCGGCGAGATGAACGCCAACAAGAAGGAGCAGATCAGGAACAACATGAAGCTCATCGCCGAGACGCTCAAGAACAACCGCGAGCAGCTCAACGCCCTGCAGGAGAAACTGAAGAAGAGCAACATCCAGTCGTCGGCCTTGCAGAAGACCATCGACCGCATCTCCAAGGAGCTCAACGAGAAGGCCGAGATGATAGCCAGCCTGCAAGAGGAGCTGGCCAAGAAGGACATCCGCATCAAGGAGCTGGACGACATCGTGGCCAACCTCAACCAGAACGTGGAGACCCTCAACGCCACCAGCGCCGAGCAAACCAAGAAGATCAACGAGCAGGATAAGCAGCTCCACCGCGCCTACTATTGCTTCGGCACGAAGAAGGAGCTCAAGGATCAGAACATCCTGACCGGCGGCGGACTCTTCTCGAAGTCCAAGATGGCGAAGGAGAACTTCAACGAGGACTACTTCATCTCCATCGACACCCGCGAGGTGACCTCCATCCCGCTCTACGCCCGCAAGGCCACCGTACGCTCCAGCCACCCGGAGAACTCGTATCGCTTCGTCAAGGACGCCGAGGGCAACCTGACGCTCGAGATCGTCAACGCAAAATCGTTCTGGAGCATGAGCAAGTACCTCGTCGTGGAGGTCGGATGACCAGCCCCGAGCGCCGCTACACGTCCTTGTTTATCGACTTGGACAACACGTTGTGGGACACCATCCACGACAATAAAAAATGCCTCGAAGAGCTTTTTGTCGACTATCAATTCGATCGACACTTTGCCTCCTTCGAGGCTTTTTATGCCCTTTACCTTCCCTATAACGAGCGACTCTGGGAGCGCTATCAGAACCAGGAGATCGACCGCCGGACCCTGCTGCAAGAGCGCATGCTGCATGTGCTCCGTCCGATGGGCATCCGTGACACCCGCCTGGCCATGCGCCTCAACCGTGACCTCAATGAGCGCACTACGCGTCACACGACGCTCATCCCCGGCGCCATGGAGCTGCTCGAGCATGTCAGCCGTTCGTACCGCCTCTTCGTCCTCTCCAACGGCTTTCACGAGGTGCAAAGCCTGAAGATGGAGCGCGCAGGCATAGCCCCCTTCTTCCGTCGGCTGATCCTCTCCGAGCGGGTCGGCGCCCGCAAGCCCAACCCCGTCTTTTTCGACTACGCCCTGCATCACACCCAGACGCATCGCACGGAGGTGCTCATGATCGGCGACAGCTACACGTCTGACATCGTCGGCGCCCGCCGCTCCGGCATCGACGCCCTCTGGTACAACCCCGCCGGGCTGCCACCCACGGGCAACCTCCGCCCACAGTTCACCGTCCGCACCCTCGACGAGATCCGGGAAATCCTGTAAGGCCGATTTACCGTAAATCGGAGCAAGTCTGCTTGACGCTGGCGAAGACTTCGACGGGGCCTCGCAAGCCTGCTTGACGCTGGCGAAGACTTCGACGAGGCCATGCAAGCCTGCTTGACGCTGGCGAAGACTTCGGCAGGGCCATGCAAGTCTGCGCGAGGCTGATTTACGGTAAATCGAGGCCCCAAAAACCTGCGGCGGATGGAAATAATGTATTTCCGAAGGCTGTCTATGGTTAGATTTTAGATGTTCCCTTAAAACATCTTCTACTTTTACGCCGCTAAACAATTCGGCGACGTATGAATTACGCAGAAACCCTTCAATATCTCTATGTACGGACGCCCGCCTTCCATCGCGTCGGGGCGGGCGCCTACAAGCCCGGGCTGGAACGCAGTCGGGCCCTCGACGACGCACTGGGGCGACCCTCCGCGGCCTACCCCATCATTCACGTGGCCGGCACCAACGGCAAAGGCTCCGTCTCCCACCTCCTGGCCGCCACGCTCCAGGCGCACGGCCTCCGCACAGGACTCTATACCTCCCCGCATTTAATCGACTTCAGCGAGCGCATCCGCGTCGACGGCCAGCCCATCCCGCAGCAGCGCGTGGTGGACTTCGTGGCCGAAAACGCACACCTCATCGACCGCCTGGAGCCCTCCTTCTTCGAGCTGACCACGGCCATGGCCTTCGACTATTTCCGCCGCTGCAAGGTGGACATCGCCGTCATCGAGACAGGCCTCGGCGGCCGTCTGGACAGCACGAACATCGTCACGCCCATCCTCAGCGTCATCACTAACGTCAGCCTCGACCACACGCAGTACCTCGGCGACACGCTCGCGCAGATCGCAGCCGAAAAGGCGGGCATCATCAAGCCCGGCGTGCCCGTCGTGGTGGGTGAAGTCGACGACAAGGCTGTGCGCCGTGTAATTGCAGACAAGGGCGACGAGTGCGACACGCCCATCTTTTGGGCCGAAGAGGAAGACGTGCTGCGGGCCGCCCGCCCACTGCCTGACGGACGTTGGGAGTTTGAATCGACCGAGTTTGGCACGCTCATCGGCGAGCTGGGCGGATCGTTCCAAGTGGCCAACGCGCGCACGGTGCTCACGGCGCTGAACATCTTCTTCCATCCCGTATTAAGAAAGATACTGCCCGAGGCTGTCCGCCAGGGATTCGCCCATGTGGTCGAGATGACCGGGCTGGCAGGTCGCTGGCAGACCATCGCCCGCCGCCCGACCATCATCTGCGATTCGGGGCACAACGTCGGCGCATGGACCCGCCTCCGCCCGCTCCTTAAAGAGACGGCCAAACGGCACGCCCGCCTGCATATGGTCGTGGGCATGAGCAGCGATAAGGACATCACCGCCGTGCTCCGCCTCATGCCTCCGCGCGCCACGTATTACTTCACCCAAGCCGACACCGACCGCGCCCTCTCGGCCGACGAGCTGGCCCGACTCGGCGCCGACGCCAGACTCACGGGCAAGGCTTACGCCACCGTCCCCGAGGCCATCCGCGCGGCACAGGCCGCGGCCACGGCGGACGACATGATCTTCGTCGGCGGCAGTCACTTCGTCCTGGCCGACGCCCTCCCCCTGTTCCCCCACAACTGACCCGGCGCATCAGCCCCGCTGATCCACCCCTACAATAGATTATTACTAACTACTCATACACAACAATGACACAAGCATTACAAACCCTCAGAGACAAGCCGTCGGTACGCTGGACGGCACTCATCCTGCTGGCTATGGCGATGTTCTTCTCCTACATCTTCATGGACATCCTTTCGCCGCTGAAAGACATTTTGGAAACCCAGCGCCACTGGGATTCGACCGCCTTCGGCACCTACGCCGGCTCCGAAACCTTCCTCAACGTCTTCATCTTCTTCCTCATCATCGCCGGTATCATCCTCGACAAGATGGGCGTGCGCTTCACGGCGCTCCTCTCCGGCGTGGTGATGGTGGCCGGCGCCACTATCAACTGGTACGCCGTCACGGACGCCTTCATGGGCTCCTCGCTCGAGGCCTGGTTCACGGCCAACCTGAACTACATCCCGCTGCTCGACGAGCTGGGCGTCTCGCCCTTCTATCACGGCATGCCCGCCTCGGCCAAGTTCGCCTCCGTCGGTTTCATGATCTTCGGTTGCGGCGTAGAGATGGCCGGCATCACCGTCTCGCGCGGTATCGTGAAGTGGTTTAAGGGTAAAGAGATGGCTCTGGCGATGGGATCAGAGATGGCCCTGGCGCGCCTCGGCGTGGCCACCTGTATGATCTTCTCGCCCGTCATCGCCCGCATGTCCACGCCGCCCGATGTATCGCGTTCCGTAGCCTTCGGCGTGATCCTGCTACTCATCGCCCTGATCATGTTCGTCGCCTACTTCTTCATGGATCGCAAGCTCGATGCTGAGACGGGCGAGGCCGAAGAGGCCGAAGAGCCGTTCCACATCAAGGACCTCGGCCGCATCCTCTCCGACGGCGGCTTCTGGCTCGTGGCCCTGCTCTGCGTGCTCTACTATTCGGCCATCTTCCCGTTCCAGAAGTACGCCGTGAACATGCTCCAGTGCAACATCACCTTCAACCCGCCAGCCGAGGGCAGCTTCTGGGCCTCCAGCACGGTAGCTTACGTGCAATACGTCGTCATGCTCATCATCGCCATCACCGCCTTTACGAGCAACTTCAGCCGGGGCGTGATGAAGAGCATCCTGCTCGTGGCCTCCATCGCCTCGCTGCTTGTCTTCTGCTACATGGCCTACTGCCGCCAGTCGGCCGAATCCATCTTTGCCGTCTTCCCGCTCCTGGCCGTCGGCATCACGCCGATCCTCGGCAAATACGTCGACAACAAAGGCAAGGCCGCCTCGATGCTGATGCTCGGATCGATCCTGCTCATCATCTGTCACCTCACGTTCGCCTTCGTCCTGCCGCTGTTCAAGGGCAGCCCCGTGGGTGGCGTCGTGCTGGCCTTCGCCACCATCCTGGTGCTCGGCTCGTCGTTCTCGCTCGTGCCCGCATCGCTGTGGCCCAGCGTGCCGAAGCTGGTTGATAGCAAAGTGATCGGCTCGGCCTACGCGCTCATCTTCTGGATACAGAACATCGGCCTCTGGCTCTTCCCGCTGCTCATCGGCAAGGTGCTCAAAGCCTCCAACCCAGAGGTAGAACAAGCCCTGGCCTCGGGCCAACTCACGCCGACGGAAGCCGCCGTGTCGTACAACTACACCAACGCGCTGCTCATGCTCGCCATGCTCGGTGTGGCCGCCCTCGTGCTCGGCATTCTGCTCAAGGCCGTCGACAAGAAGCACCACCTCGGCCTCGAGGAGCCGAACATCAAGCCGCAATAAATCAGTCACACAAACACAGACAAGTCCCCCGGGCGTTAGGTTCTCACCCTTCGTTCGGGGGACTTTCTTCATGCGCACAGGGGGATGCCGATGCGTGCACCCTCTAAAAGCGCTTTACCTCATCAGCCGAGCTGGATTCCACTTTGCGCGACGCTTTCTTCGACCCGAAATCGTATCTCAGACTGACCTGAAGCAGGAAGCGGGAGTTGTAGTCATAGACGTTGGATTGGTATTTATAGCTATAGCGGAGCAGCTGATAGTCCGGGAAGAAAGCGTAGTGGATTGCGCCCTGCACCGTCAGATGGTTTTGTAGCATCTTCTTCGAGAGACCCACATCGAGGTCTACGTAATCTCTGCGCTTGCGCATGCCTTTCGCAGGTCGATAGAACTTCGCATTGAAGTCGGCATCCCACCCGCGGGGCAATGAAAATCGGTTGATGCAATTGAGGTAGTACGCCGGGAATTTGAAGATGTACTCCACCCCGTCGTTAACGACCGTCACGGGGCTGTAGGAAAACGAAGCGGAGAGCTGAGAGTGCCACCACGATCTGACGTTGATGTGGCTGCCGGCATGGATTGACGCTGACCAGGTGTTCTTCACATTGTCGGCATACAACGTAAAGCGCTCAATCTCCACGGGGTCGTTGATGTACATCAGGTCGGTAGGGGATTCGATGTATGAGTATGACAGCCCGCCGAATAGCCGCCTGCCATGCGAGAAGTTGACCGAGATGGTGTTGAAGATCGTCGGCTTCAGCTGTGGATTTCCGTGGCGCGTGGAGAGCGAGTCAATGTAGATCATGCTGTTGTTCAATTTCGCGTAGCCCGGCCTGCTGATGCGCCGAGAGAATGTGAGTCGGTATTGCTGTTTGCTTACGGCGGTATATCCGAGCGCGATGTGGGGAAACAGCTGGAGGTCTCGGTCGTCTTTACGGCCATTGGATAGCTCGTTTTGGGTGCGTGTGAGTTCTCCGCGTAGGCTCAGCGAGTAATCGAAGCGCCCCGCCCGACCTGTGGCTAAGGCGTATGCAGCCAAGATCTGCTCCCTGAAATCCACGTCGTTCGTGAAGCGGCGATCCACCTGCCACACCTCCCCGAGGCGACGCTTGAACAAGAGGTGGCTTAACGACGATACATCGGAATACTTGCCGCCCAGCTCCACACTGCCCCCGAGCCACGCGGCCGGAAGGTGGGCGTCCATTTTCAGCGAGTAGAGATCGTATCGGTTGTCAAAATCGCTTTGCATAAGGTGCGCGTTCGATGTCGTCCGATTCGTTTCCACCAGATCGCCGTGCTTACGGGTCGCATAGCGCGTGTAGTTGCTCATTAACGCCAGCTTACCGCCCGCATCGCCCCAGCGGTGATGGAAGTTCAGCCCCGCGGTGTATTGGTTCGGGCGCTCGGAGGCATCTTCCGACAGGCTGAAGGAGGGTTGCTCCGCGCCGTTCTTCGTCACGTGGCGCGTGGAAACCGAGTGGCTGTCGGTGTGTTCGTCATATCCGTCCACATAGGCGTTCAGCTCGTTTTTGTCGTCGAAATCATAGTATGCGGCGAACGTATAGCCTAAGGCACGGCGCGTCTGTCGAGACGCATCGTTCACGCGCGAGCGGTATTCATAGGCTTCCTTCTTATAATGGTTGAGTGTTTCGTCCGTGGATCGCTTCCCCCCGATGTCAGCGTTCGCACCGGCGTAGATGCGGAGCTTCCGGCCGTCAAATGCCAACTCGGGCACAAGCTGCGTGTTGCCTCGTTTGCCTTGCGCGTGCTTGAGGGTCAATGCGCCGTTCAAGCCCTGGCCCAGACCTTTCCTTGTGATGATGTTGATCACGGCGTGCCCTTCAGCCTCGTACTTGGCCGACGGATTTTCAATGATCTCCACCTGTCGAATGCGCGAGGAGTTGAGTAATTGCAGTTCATTCATGTTGCTGATGGGCTTATTATCGATCAAGACTAACGTCTTGTCGCGCCCGGCAATGGAGAGCGAGCCGTCGATGTCCGTGATAATGTACGGCGTGCGTCGGAGCACATCGGTAGCGTTGCCCACGTTGCTGATCACCGTATTGTCCACATGATAAACGAAGCGATCGTCCTTGAGCGTCATGTAGGGCTTCCGTCCTGTAACCGTCACCTCACCCAACCCGACGGCACTTTCCTGTAATTCGATCGTGACCGGCTTCGGGTCAGCGCCGATGTCCATCTTTTTACGAAGCGTTTGAAAGCCCATTAAACGCACTTCCAACACGTATTTACCGGCCCTCACGGCGTCGAATCGGAACGCCCCTGAGCGATCCGTCACACTGCCGGCGCACAGCGTAGAGTCCACATCGTAAAGTGCCGCTGTTGCAAACTCCAGCGGTCGCCCTTGGCCGTCCGTCACCTTCCCAACGAACGCGTGTTGAGCTCGGACAGCCATTGATGTCACGAGCATGAAAAGCAGAAGAATAGAAGCATGTTTCATAAGGTCCATAATTATAAAGGAAGAAGAGAAAGCGTCTCTTTTCCGGCTCCAAAGGTACCCCCTTCCCATAGAGGCGACCGGTGGCGGGCCATCCGCGATGCAGCCCAACTCGCTCTCTGATGCCCACTATCAAACAGCCCCCTCGAAATGCTCCGCGCAAACTCTCCACAGGCAAACAGGCACCTGTTTATTAAAGCACGAGTTCGTGGCTTATCAAACAGGAACCTGTCTGCTAAATTACAAGTATGATACTTATCAAACAGGCGCCTATCTATTAAATCACAATTTTAAGGATTATCAAACAGGCACCCGTCTATTAAATCATAAGTTTGATGCTTATTAAACAGGCGCCTGTCTGCTAAATTACAAGTATAAGGCTTATCAAACAGGCACCCTAAACGTCCAACGCACACTGCGCAAAACTGATTGCCCCCCGAACGCCCCTTCGACCCTCGCCGCAAGGCAAAGCCGAGAGCTGCGATCTGCCCCCGCGCCCGTCGCTTGGCCCTTTTGCCCTTTCTTTGCCGCGCTTTTCCCCGTCCGCAGCAAGTTCTCCCCACAAACAAACGGATGGGCCAACAGCACGAAACAGAATGAAGAAAGAAATTTATGTCACCGGAGCCGGCATCGTCTCCGCCCTCGGACTCGGCAAAGACGCCAATCTGCGCGCACTGATCAACCAACAATCGGGCGTCCGGCCCATCCAGTTCCTCGAGACTGCACACCGCCACCTGCCCGCGGGTGAAGTCAAGCATAGCAACGACGCCCTCTGCGAACAGCTCGGCATCCCGCCCGCGGAGGCCTTCATCCGCTCCTCCCTCCTGGCCATTCCCGCCGTGCAGGAGGCGCTCGAGCAGGCCCGTATCGGCGATCTGGCACCGACGGCACGCGTCGCGCTACTCTCCGGCATCACCGTCGGCGGCATGGACAAAGCCGAACAGTACTACGACGATTTCCTCCAGAACGACTCCCGCAACGCCTACATCGAGCTGAACGATTGCGGAGCATGCACCGAGCAGATTGCCGACTTTTTCGGTAGCCGCTTCACGCTCGTTTCGACCATCGTCACCGCCTGCTCCTCATCGGCCAACGCGCTCATGCAGGGCGCTGAGCTTCTTCGCTCGGGGCGCGCCGATGTGGTTGTGGCCGGGGGCTGCGAATGCCTCTCGCGTTACCACGTCAACGGCTTCAATACCCTCAAAATCCTCGATCCGGACGTCTGCCGACCCTTCGATCGCGACCGCGCTGGCATCAATCTCGGCGAAGGGGCAGGGTACGTGGTCCTCGAAACGGCCGAGCACGCCCGAGCGCGTGGTGTCCGCCCCATCGGCCGACTCTCCGGCGCGGCCAACGCCTGCGATGCCTACCATCCAACGGCCTCCTCGCCCGACGGCCTCGGTCCCTATCTGGTCATGCAGCAAGCCGTTCAGGACGCCGGGCTCACCCCCGACGACATCGATTACATCAATGCGCACGGCACCGGCACACCCAACAATGATCTCACCGAGGGCCTCGCGGCCATGCGTCTCTTCGGCGACCGCGTCCCGCCCATCGCCTCCGTCAAGGCCTACACGGGTCACACCACCAGCGCCGCCGGCAGCATCGAAGCCATCATCGCGCTCCTGGCCATCGAACATCAATTCCTCCCCATCAACCTCCACTTCCGGACCCCCATTCCGGAGCACAATTTCCGGCCCCTCACTGACCCGCAGCCCACGCGCCCCGTTCGCCACATCCTCTCCAACTCCTTCGGCTTCGGCGGCAACGACACCGCGCTCGTCCTCTCCGCTGTCTAATAACTACCCTCTACTCTCTACCCTCTATATGCCTATACCTATATATATACGCTCCGCCCGACAGATCTCCGCCCAGACGCCCCTCACCGACGACTGGTTCGACAGCCCCATCCTGCACCGCGACGTCGCGGCCGTCCGCAGCCTTGACCCCAACTTTTCGGAGCACATCCCGCCACTCGTCGCCCGCCGCCTCTGCACCCTGCTGCGCCGTGCCGTCGTCCTCTCTCGCCTCACCCTCCGCGAGGTCGGCCTGGAGCATCCCGACGCCATCATCAGCGGCACAGGCCTTGGCTGCATCCAAAACACCGAGCGTTTCCTCCACGCCATTCGCCAGGAGGGCGAGCAATGCCTCCAGCCCACGGCCTTCATGCAGTCCACGCACAACATCATCAGCTCCACCATCGCCATCGACCTCAAGTGCCACGCCTACAACACGACCTACGTCCACCGCGGCACCTCCTTCGAGAACGCCCTCCTCGACGCCCTCCTGCGGCTCCGTTCGGGTAGCATCCGCAACGCGCTCGTGGGCGGCTTCGACGAACTCACCGACGACTATCTCCAGTTCTTTCGTCGTACCGGCCGCTGGCAATTCACCCCCGACGGTTTCGCCGGCGAAGCCGCCGTCAGCTTCCTCCTCGACGGCCAACAAGACGCCCACACCCTCTGCCGCCTCGACGACCTCCGCCTCCTCTATCGCCCCACGCTCGACCAGCTCCGCGACACCCTCCACGATCTCCTCACCGCCAACGCTTGCTCGTTAGACGACATCGACGCCGTCCTCATCGGCCTCAACACCAACCCCGACAACGACACGGTCTACCTCGACACCGCCGCCGAACTCTACCCCACGACACCACTCATCCGCTATAAGCACCTCTTCGGCGAATCCTTCTCCGCCTCCGCCCTTGCCCACTACGTCGCCGCCACCTGCCTGCGCCGTGGCCACATCCCGTCGCACCTCCGCCTCGACTCCGCCGCCGCGTCCCTCCCCGCCCGCCGCATCCTCATCCACAATCACTCGATGAACAAAACCCACACCCTCACCCTCCTTTCCGCATGCTAAGACTACTCATCCTTTCCACCCTCCAGTCCATCCTCCTCGTCTCCGGACAGACCTTCCTCAAGTTTGCCCTCACCAAAATGCTCCCCTTCTCCTGGACGTGGGCCTTCTTCCGCAGCGCCCTTTTCAACTGGCAATTCTCCGCCTCGGGGATTGCCATGGGCTCCGCCTCCCTGCTTTGGTTCTACATCCTTCGCCACCACAACCTCTCCCTGGCCTACCCGCTGCTCAGCATCAGCTACATCTTCGGCCTCCTCGCCTCCATCCTCATTCTTCACGAGCCCGTCCCCCCCGTCCGTTGGTTGGGCGTCCTCCTGATCATGTCCGGTGTCGCCCTCCTTACCCGCTAAGGCCTCCTCGAAGCCTCCTCGAGCGATTCCATCACACGAGCGCGCCTCATGGATAGCACGTCTTTAGTCATCACTCCCCTTCTCTACCCCCCGACATAGGCCTCAAAAGGCCACATCACGGCCCTGATTCAGGCATTCACCCCACGAATCAGGCCATGCATCCCGAAAAAACATGACAAACACAAAGACCTCCATCTCAACACTCTAACTCACCCCCAAAAACACAACGACAGCGCTTTCGACACATTTCTCGAGAAAGATTTTGGCGTTGTTGGAAAGGGCTTACATTTGTGCACGTTTAAAAAACATATAAACATGAAAACCGAAGAAATTCTGTCATCATTAGAGGCCAAGCATCCTGGTGAAAAGGAATACCTGCAGGCCGTGAAAGAAGTACTCACCTCTATTGAGGGCGTCTACAACGAGCATCCAGAGTTTGAGAAAGCGAAAATCATCGAGCGCCTTGTCGAGCCCGATCGCATCTTCACTTTCCGTGTGCCCTGGGTCGACGACCAAGGCGAAGTGCACGTAAACTTGGGTTACCGTGTCCAATTCAACAACGCGATCGGCCCGTACAAAGGTGGCCTCCGCTTCCATCCATCCGTGAATCTCTCTATCCTCAAGTTCCTCGGCTTCGAGCAGACCTTCAAAAACGCACTTACCACCCTCCCCATGGGCGGCGGCAAGGGCGGTGCAGACTTCGTATTCCGCGGACGTAGCGACGCTGAAGTCATGCGATTCTGTCAGTCGTTCATGCTCGAGCTCTGGCGTAATATTGGCCCCGACACCGACGTCCCCGCTGGTGACATCGGCGTTGGCGCACGTGAAGTAGGCTATCTCTACGGCATGTATAAGAAGCTCGCCCGCGAACACACCGGAACACTCACCGGTAAGGGCATGGAGTTCGGCGGATCGATCCTCCGTCCGGAAGCTACGGGCTTCGGCGGTCTCTATTTCGTCAACCAGATGCTCCGCGAGCACGGACACGACATCAAGGGCAAGACCGTAGCCGTTTCAGGCTTTGGTAACGTGGCTTGGGGTGCCGTAACGAAGGCTACTGAGCTGGGCGCAAAGGTGGTTACCATCTCCGGTCCTGACGGATATATCTACGATCCGGCTGGCGTTTCGGGTGAGAAGATCAACTATATGCTGGAGCTCCGCGCATCGGGTAACGACATCGTGGCTCCGTACGCTGACAAGTTCAAGGAAGCTACTTTCACCGCAGGCAAACGTCCGTGGGAGCAGAAGGTAGACATCGCGCTGCCTTGCGCCACCCAGAACGAGCTCAACGCCGACGACGCTCGCGCCTTGATCAACAACAAGACGCTCTGCGTAGCCGAGATCTCTAACATGGGATGCACCGCTGAGGCTGTCGACCTGTTCTTGGAGAACCAGCAGCTGTTTGCGCCGGGTAAGGCTGTCAATGCTGGTGGCGTAGCTACCTCTGGCCTCGAAATGACACAGAACGCTATGCACCTCTCTTGGACGGCTGCTGAAGTAGACGAACGTCTGCACCAGATCATGAGCAGCATCCACGAACAGTGCGTTGTTCACGGACGTGAAGGCAAATACATCAACTATGTAAAGGGTGCCAACATCGCCGGCTTCATGAAGGTAGCCCGCGCAATGATGGCGCAAGGTATTGTCTAAGCCTGTCAGTCTCCCGCCTATAATCCGCGGACTTTACCCGGATTCTTGGCGATGAAATCTTTCCACCCGGCGTATGCTTTTTCAGGCATGGGCCGGGTGGTTTGCATATAGTGGCAATAGGCGGCGGCGAGGCCATCCGTAGCGTCCAGCTGGGGGAGCATGTCGGCCTCGGGGATGTGTAGGATGCGCTGCAGCATGCCTGCCACTTGCTCCTTGGACGCCTGGCCATTGCCGGTGATGGCCATTTTGATCTTCAGCGGGGCATATTCAAAGATGGGGATCTCGCGATTCAGGGCCGCCGCGATGGCCGCACCCTGCGCACGCCCGAGCTTGAGCATACTCTGCACGTTCTTCCCAAAGAAGGGTGCCTCGATCGCCATCTCGTCGGGGTGATACTCGTCCATCAGGGCGAGCACCTTCTGATAGATGCGGTGCAGGCGGAGGTAATGATTCTCGTAGCGGTCGAGCTTCAGCACCCCCATCGTCACTAAGGCCGTCGTGCGTCCCCGGACGATGAGCACGCCGTAGCCCATCACGACTGTGCCCGGGTCGATGCCGATGATGACGCGCTCCGCGGTCTGTTCCGGAAGTTTCATTGCAGCGCCAACTCCTCCAAAAGGGTGGAGAAATAGGCCACCTCTGTGCCATATCGCTTTGCGACGGCCTGCAGCAATTCGTCGCCGGAGGCCTCTAACCAACGATGCAACGCGGCTTCGTCTGGGACACAAAACTGCATGGACACGGATCGGCCGTTGCTGTCCTCGACCTCGTGCAGAATGCGCTGCAAACGCAGCGTGTGGAACTCTGGGTGCTGCCCGATGGCAGGCAAAAGGGTCGTTCGCAAATAGTTCAGTCCATCCTCATAGGTCTGGTTTGAGAAATGGAACGTGGTGTAGAAAACAAGCATATCTATTCGAATGAATTTTGGATCAAAATTAGGGCGTCTGAAGGAAAGATCTATATTTGCGCCGTCTTAACCGAAGGGGCATTAGCTCATCTGGCTAGAGCGCGACACTGGCAGTGTCGAGGTGAGCGGTTCGAGTCCGCTATGCTCCACGCGAATTATTCCAATAACAGCTTACACAAAAAGAGGACGCCCGAC
>ERZ773035.1684-NODE-1684-length-15590-cov-11.311941_pt1 | contig 15590 bp, 8 predicted proteins | sample MGYA00511487_ERZ773035 | MGnify/ENA primary metagenome ERZ773035 (study PRJEB29015, sample SAMEA2737985) | human oral metagenome | biome: human oral; feature: human-associated habitat; material: dental | place: China | collected 2024 ...
TCATTTCCTCAGGAAATCGCTGGGATGGACTTCCACTCATTTCCTCAGGAAATCGGCCGGATGTGGATCGCCTCCGTGTCAAACTCACGATACGCTGGGGGCGCCTACTTCGACTGAACGGGGCGCGGTGAACGGCGGCGGATCAGCTCCGCAGGCGAGGTGAAGTCGCGGTGGAAGAGGATGCCGACGCCCTGGCGGGTGAGCGATTTGAAGTTGTAACGATAGAGATCGTTGGCGTGGCTGTAGGCCTTGAGGCGGATGTCGCCGGTGGGGCCCAGCAGGTATTCGAGGTCGAACTCGCCGATGAAGGCGTTGCGCTGGATGTAGTTGCCGCGGTAGCCGAAGTTGCCGTTGAAGAGGAGGCGATTGTTGAGCAGGCGGCCGGAGAGGAGCATTTCCATTTCCGTGTCGCTGTCGCTGGTGCCGTCTTGCTGGGTGCGGATGTTGGTGCCGATGCGCACTTTGTCGGTCAGGCTGCTGAGGATGCCCGAAAGCTGCGCCGAGAGGGCGGACGAGGCCACGGCGTTGAGCTCGCCGGCGCGGAAGCCGTTGCCAGAGTAGCCGGGCGTGTAGAAGCGGCCGATGGCGAGGAGGTAGATGATTTGTCGCGTCATCATGTCCTCGGTGCCGATGAAGGCGCGCACCTGTCGGGCCAGCTCGCCGGTGGAGTTGGGGAACTCCATGTCGAAGGCGATGGCGGGCGAGGTGAGGCGGCCGTTGAGGCGCAGGATGCAGTTGACGGGGATGGTGCGCTGGGAACCACTTTCGCTGGCCAGCCGCTCGTCCAGGTCCTCGATGTCGGCCTTGAGGGCGTAGACGGCGCTGAGGTCGAGCAGGGCGTCGGTGGGGTTGCCGCGGAAGTCGATGCGGCTGCCCTCGCGGATGCGGAACTCCTTGCGGAGCACTTGCTCGAGGCTGAAGTTGTAGTTGCCCTCGCGGATGGTGTAGGTGCCGTACAGGCCCAAGTCGGCGTTGGTGGAATACTTGATTTGCAGGTTTCCGGTGCCGTTACCGCGGATGCGATCGCCTGCGATGGGGTCCATGACGAGTTCGAAGGTGGCGTCGGGGGTGATGTCGGTGGTGATGTTGATACGGATCTCGGTGGCGTCGTCGTCCGCTGTGGGCACGATGAGCGGGGGGCGGAGGGCAAGGGCGGTGTCCGTCAGGACGGGGGGGAGGAAGCGGATGAAGCCGTAATCTTCAGCCGAGGAGGCGGAGTTAAAGTCGAAGCTCATGGCCGTCTGACGGTCGGTGGTGACGGCGGCGTCGATGTCGATCAGCTGCTCTGTGCCGCGGAGGCGAGCCGTTCCGGTGCCGCTGACGGAGCCATAAATGCGGGGGTTCATCTTGCGGGGCACGTCGTAGAGGAGCAGGTTGCGGGCGGCGATGTCGGCTTGGAAGGCGAAGTTCTCCAAGTGGTTGTGTCGGACGGTGAAGTCCAGCGTGCCGGTGTGCCCGTTGCGGTCTGTGAGGGTGATAGCGCGGCCTTCGATGGCGGTCGGGGTGAGGCGTACGGAGTCGTTGAAGCTGTAGACCGTGTTGAGGAAGTCCACGCCGATACGTCCATCACGGATCATAGCGCTACCCTCGAAGTTGATTTCGGAGAAGGTGCCGTAGAGGCGCATGCGCCCCGTGGCGCGTCCGTCGAGGGTATGAGTGAAGGCGTCGAGATAGGGACGGAGTAGGCCCACGTCGAGGTTGTGGGCGTCGAATTGGAGCGCCAGACCGGCACTGTCGCCCACGGGGAAGATGTAGCCGTTGACGTCGGTGAAGGTGGTGGAGTCTTTGAAGATCGTACCGCGCATGAGGATACCGTTTCGGGCGTTGTCCCACGCGCTGAAGAGGCTGAGGCGGCCCTGTACGACGTCGTTGAAGGCGAAGTCACGAATGTCCAGGTCGGTGCTGATGATGCGGCTTCCGTAAAGGTCGTTCAGGCGGACAGTACCCGTGGCGCGGCCTCCGAACTGTAGCACGGGGATGTCGACGATGCGGAAGATGTCGCGTAGCTCGAGGTCGTTCAGGTCGAGTAGGAGCGTCTCTTGCGGATCGCGTTCGGAGAGTCGACCGTTGATGCGCAAGTATTGCGAGCCGTTGGCTAAGTGGATGTTGCGGATCGTGATGTCTCGGCCGTCGATGGTCACGGAAGCCGGCTCCGTCTGCCAGGTGGAGTCGCGGATGACGAGGCGATTCGGCTCCAGATCGATGTCGGCCAGCAATGCCTGCCGACCGTCCGCGCCAGTGTGCATGCTGAAGTGCGTGGCGGCCGATAGTGCCAGATCTACGCCAGCCTCCGGGTAGCGGAAAGCTAAGCGCGTCTTTAACCGGTCGCTTTCCGCCTCCGCTTCTACGTGGATGTGGCTCTGGTTGCCCTCTTGCTGCATGCGATCGGCTTCAATCTGCACGCGTACTGGGCCGTCGGCATTGTCGGCTGCCAGCTTTCCGGCGCGGAAGGTGGATCCAGCCGCCAGAAAGTGGGGCAAGTCTGCCGTGAGATGTACTCGGCCCGTTCGCCCGTCATAATCCGCTGCGATGGTGGCAGGCTCCACCACCGTGACGGGCAGTCCGAGTAGGCGCGAGAGATCCTCTGTGTTCCGCACCGATGCGGTCAGGGTAAAGCGTGGCGACTCGCCGGCGGTGGAGGTCCGTTTGGGGGGCGCCTCGAAGACGGACGGTAGGCAGGTGTGCATCACCTCACGGAATGCTGCCGGTAGGTCTGCCACAGCAAAGGCACCGCGGAGCTCTCCATCTAAGAGCTCCGAGCGCACCGCGATACGTCGGTCGGACGGTTGGCCGTCAGCCTCAATGCAGACGGATCGGAGTGCGAGGCTGTCTGTGCGGGTGCGGAAGACAGGAGCATCGATGCAGACTGTACCGCGAAAGTTGTCCGGACCGTTCCCCGTGATGTCGCTGCGGATGGCAAAGCTAAGGTCGGGCTCTTCGTAGCGGTCAGTTAGACGAAGTCGATCGGGGCGCAGATGGTGGACGGTTGCTGTGAAGTCGAACGCGGACGCTGCGCCGTTGCTCAGGAATAGGCCGTCGGCATGTAGGCTGCCATTGGGATCGTCCATGCGTATGCTGCCACGAAACTCGCGCGGTCGGAAGCTGCCGTCGAGCTCGATGTTCTCGTATCCGTATTGGTTGTACTCCAGCCGGTCGATTCGTGCGCGGACTATGCCCGCCCATTCGCTGCCTATGGGCTCAGACGCGTCGAGTTCGGCGCTGAAATGCGCGTTGCCGAAGGCATTGCCCTCATCGAAGAGGCGATGCATGTCCAGATCGGACGACTCTATCCGCCCTTGTAGCGATGTGGCTATCCGTTGGCTCCGGTCTCGCCCGATCATTATGTCCATGGCAAGTCGGCCCACGTCGGAGTTCAGCGTACCGTATGCGACGAGCTTGTCCAGAAAGCCGGAGATTTCCCCCGAGAAGTGTAGCGTGCCTAACCGTTCGATGACCGAAGGGAGCGCGGCGGACGGATCGCCACCTAACCGCCGGAGGAGCATGCCGGCTCCGGCTGTGGTGACTTGCAGCCGCGATACGCGACCGTCGACATAGAGTCGTTGTGCATAGCGTACGTCGCGGAGCATAGCCCGCGCGGTGAGCGATAGCGCTTCACCCTGGCTCACCGATAGCTCATCGAGCACGGGATTGTTTAATGTCCCGGATACGGTGGCTGCCACGCGCAATGTCTCAGGCAAATCGCTGAGTGCGGGCACTAATGCTCCGAGGTCTGCGAGGCAAACCTCCGAGGGCTGGAGGTTGAGGCGGATCGGTGTGTCGTCCGAGTCGAGAGGCAGGCGGGTAGTCGCTACGGCGATATGTAGGTAAGTGCGCGGTAGGTGGAGTAGGAGATGGCGAAGCTCGAGCTGCTTCCCGAGCTTGCGGAGGTCGCCCGACAGATGGCGGATCTCCAATCCCGATCGCTCGCGGAACCGCAAACGGTGCACTTCGACACGAAGCCGGTCGCCGTGTAGTTCGTGAAGTGTGGCTTTAGCGTCGATGTCGTCGGCGCGGAGGTGGGCGACATCGAACCGGCCGGCGAGTGGTTGGCCGCGACCTACGTCGTAACTCATCCGTCCGCGGGAGAGTCGGATGCCGCGGATTGCCAAATCGATACCGCCGGTCGAAGTAGTGTCTTTCGAGGCAAGCACGTCGAAGATGAATTGGGCATTCAGCGGGCTGTCGGGGTTCGCTTTCCGGAGTTGGATGTCGAAGCCGATGAGTCGGGCGGAGGTAAAACGTACTTGCCCCAGCAAAAGCGCGCCCAGATCGATACCGCCCGAGAGTCGGTCGGCACGAAGCAGCGGACGGCCCGATAGGTCGTCGATGGCGACCTTGCGAAGCGTCAGCCCGTCGGGCCAGGTGATATCGACCTCGCCGAGCTTCACCGGTGCCCCGAGCTTAGCCGTCAGCAGGTGTGAGGCCCCTTTGGCGAGGTGTCGCTGAACGGCGGGCACATGTACGAGCACTACGGGGAGTCCGTAGAGTAGCAACGCGACGGCCAGTAGGGCAATGAATATGTACTTGAGGGTCTTAATATCCGTGTATCGTGTGTAGGAGGCTTGCCCGATGATTGGGCACACTGTCCTGTTTTGAGTAGCGCAAAAATACGGCACTCAGCGCTAACCCCTCCGAATGTCTACCCCGCTGCGCTCCCGATAGACCTATATATAAGGTATAGGCGATCGCCTCGACCGAGTGATCAGAAATAGAACAAGGCGTAGCTAACCGCGGCGGCTGGATGAAGGGGAATAGGCGTTCCAAACGTCTACCCCGCCACGCTACCGATTGCCCTATATATAAGGTATAGTCCATCCGAGTCTGCCGTTGATAGGGAATAGGCATTCAAAAGTTCTCCCTTACCGCGCCCGGGATGGGGGATGCGATAAGGGAGAGGCAACCATCTCGTCTCCGGGATAGGGAAAACGATCAGGGGGAAGCATTCACTGCGGCTGGGTGAAGGGCCGCAGCAACATCAACGGGCTTCTGTGCACTCGTTGACTAAGTACGCAATACTCATGTACGGTATCCCCGAGTTGCTCTGGAGACCGATTTCGCACGTGCGACTGTTAGAGTAACCGGTCACGACTTGCATTTTCTCGATCTGTGGGCGGAGCTTACGCAGTGCATAACGGTTCGACTCAGGATAAGTGAAGCCGCGATCGCCCGCGAAGGCACAGCATCCGATTCCTTCTGGCTCTACGACGTTGTCGGAGCATAGCCGTGCGAGTTCCAGTAGCTGACTGCCGAGACCCATCTCTTTGGTCGAGCAAGTCACGTGGACAGCCACCCGGCGGTCGGTCTTGCGGAAAGTAAGTCGGTCGACCAAGTAAGTCATGATGAACTCTACCGGTTCGTAGAGCTTCATGCGACTGATGACCTTCCGCATACGGTGTAAGCAAGGACTTTGGTCACAGAGTATGGGGTAGCGACCGTGCTCCGAGGCTTCCCACAGCGACTCCTCGAGCTCGCCGCTTTTCCGATCGGCTATGTCCATCATTCCCTTGCTCTCCCAGATTTGCCCGCAGCACATCCGATCCATATTCCGCGGGAAGATGACCTCGTATCCCGCTTTATTGATCAGCGAGCACATTTCCTCAACGACTGTGTTTTTGACTGGCGATCCCTTTGCGACGCCCATCGTCTGATTGATACAGCTGGGGAAATAGACAACCTTGAGGTCTCCGTGACCCACGTGAGTACCTGGTTTGGGCTGTCGGAAGCTGCGGGGCATAGCCGAAGTCCACAGCGGAAGGCCTACGCGGTGTGCGCCGCTACAGATTCCGCTCATCAGCGAGGTACCAAGGAGTGTGTGGCCAAGGTTCGCGGCGCCCAGAACGAGTCGCAAATTGCTCTTGAGACCGCCCAAATGATCGGCTGCGAACTTGCCCACGCGGTAGCCGGTAGGGTTCTGCATCATGTTTAGCTGACGGATGAGGTGCGTCAAATCGCCCGTGTTGATCTTCATGGGGCAGGACGTGGCGCAGAGACCGTCCGCAGCACATGTGGCGTCCCCATAGTACTCGTAGAGCTTTCGCAATCGGGCTACACGTTCCGGATCGGCGCCACGATTCTCAAGGTCGCGGATCTCGCGTTGGACAACTATCCGCATCCGTGACGAGATCGTGAATCCGCAGGAGACACAGTTCACCTCACAGAACCCGCACTCGATACACTTGTTTGCCCTTCGTACGCCCTCGATCATATCCTTCGTGGACGACCGCGTGCCTTCGGCCAGGGTCAGGTATTGCCCGCCGTCGGGTATGTTGTCAAAGCGGAAGTCAAGGACCGGCAGCGGCTTAAAGTTTTTGATGAAGCACTGAGGGTCGTCGTTAAAGATCACGCCTCGGTTAAGCAATCCCTCCGGATCGAATATTTGCTTCAACTCTTTCATGGCGGCATACGCGGCCTCTCCCCACTCGTATTTCACGAAGGGTGCCATGTTGCGCCCAGTGCCATGCTCTGCCTTCAGCGATCCGTCGAACTCTTCAACCACCAACCGGGCAACGTCGCGCATCATGCTTTCGTATCGCTTCACCTCTGCCTCTGTGTGAAAACTTTGGTTGAGGATGAAGTGGTAGTTGCCCTCGAAGGCGTGTCCATAAATGCACGCGTCACTGTAGCCATAATCCGCAATCAATTTTTGGAGCTTAACGGTAGCCACGGGCAGGTCCTCTAAGTGAAAAGCAACGTCTTCGATGAGGCATGTGGTGCCTTCGGGACGCGTCCCGCCCACGGAGGGGAATATCCCGGAGCGGATGGCCCAGTATTTACCATAGATTTGGGGATCATCCGTGAACTCCGGTTGCTGATAGAGATTAAAGTTGGCAAGGCATTGCTTCACGCGATCGATCTTCGAAAGTAGTTCTTCGTGAGTCACGGCCTTAGTCTCAGTCAAAATGGCCGTCAAATTGTGATAGTCGCCCGGCTGGACTCCCGGAACGAGACCTGCGTCGACATCCTTCTTGTACTGGAGAAAGACGGGATCATTCACGGAGCCAAGCGATAAGTAGTCGAGCATCTCGGCACTCTTTACGACGAGGTCCTCCGCGCTCATTTCGATATCCTTTTCGGTCGCCTTCATCCCTTTCATGGCTACCACCGCACGGCAACTCTCTTCCATGGTGTGGAAGTAGACCATCGCGGAGGCGCGAAAACGATAATCGTAGAGCGTTCGCATAGTGACCTCGGATAGGAAAGCCAGTGTCCCTTCCGATCCAACCATGCAATGAGCCATGATTTCGAACGGGTCGTCGTATGCAATGAGTGGCCGGAGATTCAGACCCGTCACATTTTTGATACTGTATTTATAGCGGATACGCTCAGCGAGCTTCTTATCGGCTCGGACCCGGTCTCGGAGGTTCTCAATCCGACGAATCATCTCCGAGTGCGTGCGCCGGAAGGATGCCTTACTGGCTTCGTCGCCGGTATCGACCAGTGTGCCGTCAGGCAAAATGATTCGCGCGCTGATAAGCATTCGGTCGCTGTTTGCGTGCACACCACAATTCATGCCCGATGCATTGTTGCAGACGATACCGCCCACCATCGCACTTCCGATTGAGGCGGGATCGGGCGGAAAGACGCGGCCGTACGGTTTGAGTACCCGATTGACTTGGGAGCCCACAATACCGGGTTGTAAGCGGATGCTATTGCGGTCATCGCTAATCTCATACTTTTCCCAATGCTTACCGGCGACAATCAGCACAGAGTCGCTGACGCTCTGTCCGGATAGCGATGTGCCCGCGGCACGGAAGGTAAAAGGTAGTTTGTGCTTGTGGCAGGCGCGGACGATTCGCGATACGTCTTCTTCGTCCCTTGCGCGGACGACGACCTTAGGGATCAATCGATAAAAACCGGCATCTGTGCCCCATCCGAGGGTGCGCAATTCGTCGGTGTACACTTGGTCTTTGTCGAGATAACTGCCAATCTCGGCGAGGAAGGCCTCATAATTTTTGGTGTCCATAGAGGTGTGATATGTTTAGTTAGAACTGGAAACCATCTGGAGTGGCAAAACCTAATTACTGCGAGGTATGGCGGACAAACACGGACCGCCACGGAAGTCTAAATTTCTTTATCGTCGAACGAATGTGATACCTGTTTGGTACTTGCGTGGCAAATATACGGCGCTTTTGGATAGCTCGTACTCCATGCGGTGACTAATTATCGTATGTGCGCGCACGCCTATATATAAGGTATCGCCCTACCTCCGGCTGCGCCCGTATCCGTCCCCGCCTTTCGGCTCGCTATCGCCCAACGCCGGCGCATGTCTCTCCGCGCTCCCTCTTCTTACCTCCCCCTCTCCATGAAGCTCCACAGCGCTCTCTTTCGGGTACCTCTGATACTCCATGAAGCTGCACCGCAACTCATCTCTCGAACATAGAAGACACGCTGCATAGGAATCGTAAGTCCTTTCGGCTATCTCTGCCACTCCATGAAGCCTTGCCATAACTTATCTCTCCAATTTAAGAGGCACATTGCATGGGTATCGCAATTCCTTTCGAGTTTCACTGTCTCCCGGCGAAGCCCAATTGCGATTCGTTTTTACGTCTCCGGGCACTCCGGGAAGCCCAATCGCCATTCGTTTTTGCGTCTCCGGACACTCTGGGAAGTGAAATCGCAATTCGTTTTTGCGTCTCCGGACACTCCGGGAAGCAAAATTGCAATTTGTTTTTGCGTCTCCGGACACTCCAGGAAGCAAAATCGAAATTCATTTTGGCCTTCCGGAGACTCCGGGAAGCGAAATCGTAATTCATTTTGGGCTTCCGGAGACTCCAGGAAGCGAAATCGCAATTCATTTTTGGCTTTCCGAGGCTCCGGAAACGCAAATCGCAATTCATTTTTGGCTTCCCGAGGCCTCGGAAACGCAAATCGCAATTCATTTTTGGCTTCCCGGAGCCTCGGAAACGCAAATCGTAATTCATTTTTCGCTTCACTGAGTCTCCGGAGAGCAAAATCGCAATTCATTTTGGGCTTCATGGACACTCCGAGCATGCTCATCGAAGATTACTTTATGCTTCACTGATACTCAGTAGTTTACGAATTATATTCGTTTCGCCAATCAATGAGCTGAAGGAGCTGTCTAAAGTGAGTCATTTTAGCTATCCTGCGCAGATGATAGGTAGGCTTAGCCATTCATTTTGAGCTTCCTATGCGCATAGCAGTAGACCTCAGCGTGTCGTTATAGGTATCCATCGCTTAGAGTAGTTGTCTATACACGTCCAGCAAGAGAATCGCCTATGCACGCGCCTTCTAATGACATTCCCCGTAAAAGCATCGCCTATGCACGCGCCTTCTGATGACATTCCCTGTAAAAGCATCGCCTATGCACGCGCCTTCTGATGACATATCCCGCAAAAGCATCGCCTATACACATGCCTTCTGATGACATTCCCCGCAAGAGAATCGCCTATGCGCATGCCTTCCGATGACGGATCCGTTACTTGAAGTATCCTTTTCTACCGGTAGTGTAGGGACGCAAAAGCATACGCCCTCAAGACGTCCGAGGAAGGATAGACATGGAATCAGAAAGAACCGGTAGACGCGGGGGGTACGCCATACATTCACGCGCCGATTACCTCCTGAATGACCGACTTCGGATCAATAGATAGGTAAGGCGTAGGCTATGCCGCGGAGGGTCGGCTATACTTGATCATATCGTGGAGGGCGATTGGCGGGCGGTCCCATCGTCAGGGTCTGCAATCTACCGCGATCGTGGTATTTCCTGCCTCGACAGGAACCCGGACCTTTGCCGCCGTAAAAATTCACATCCTAAAACAGTTTCATCACATGTCACCTCATTCATCACACGATCACGTGCACACGCACGAAGAGCAGGCGCATACCCACGGTATTTCGTATGCCCATTCCCACACCCATAGTCACGGCCATGGGCACCCGCATGTACACGGCGGTACGGAGGACTATATGGCGGCCGTGAATGCTTATCGGAAGACGTTTTCCAACAAGCAGCGCGTCATTGAGCAGACACCCGACCCCGCCGTGCGAGAGATGTTGCTGCATATGCAGGAGATGGGACTCGAAACAGTCTTCGATCGCTTCGACGCACAACAGCCGCAGTGTAATTTTGGCTTAGCGGGTACGTGTTGTAAGAACTGTTTCATGGGCCCCTGCCGAATTACCAAGAAGGCGCCCCGCGGTGTTTGCGGTGCGGACGCCGACCTCATCTCGGCGCGGAATCTCTTGCGGCATGTGGCAGCGGGAACGGCGGCCCACGGCGCTCGCGGGCGGGAGAGTATGCTGGCACTCAAGATGGCCGCTGAGGGCAAAGCACCGATCGCCATCGAAGGTGAGGAGAAGATCCGGGCCGTCTGCAAGACATTTGGCATCGAGCAGGAAGGGCGGTCACTAAACGAGTTGGCAGGCGAAGTGGCAGATATCTTGCTTGCGGACCTCTCGCGAACAGTCCCGGACAAGCACCGCACGCTCTACGCCTTTGCCCCGAAGGAACGGATTGAGGCATGGGAGAAGGCCGGCATCATGCCGCTCGGGCCGTATCACGAAGCCTTCGAGAGCCTGCACCGCACCTCCACCGGTACGGATGGCGACTGGCGTAACTGTATGCATCAGTTTCTTCGTACGGGCGTCTCGTTCGCTTGGTCGTCGTGTCTCGGATCGTCGATCGCCATGGATAGTCTGTACGGCCTGCCCCAGCGAAGCACGTCGAAGATCAACCTGGGCGCCCTGCGCATGGGTTACGTGAACATCGCGGTGCATGGACACTCGCCGCTGCTGGTTAGTGAAATCGTACGCGTCGGCCGATCTGACGAGATGGTGGAGTTGGCTAAATCTAAGGGCGCGAAGGGTATCCAGTTCTATGGCATCTGCTGCTCGGGCCTGTCGGCCATGTATCGTTACGGCGGAGTCATTCCGCTCTCCAATGCAGTGGGATCGGAGTTAGTGCTGGGTACGGGTGCGATCGACCTTTGGGTAGCTGACGTGCAGGACGTCTTCCCGTCCATCATGGATGTAGCGTACTGCTTCCGGACGACGGTCGTCACGACGAGCGATTCAGCCCGACTGCCGGGCGCCGAGCATTACGGCTTCGATCACGAACACTCTAATATCGGCGAGATCAACTCCATTGCGCGGAAGATTGTCACCCGGGGCATTGAGAGCTTTGTTGATCGTCGGGACATTCCGGTCAAGATACCGCAGTACGAGGTAGAGGCTGAAATGGGATTCTCGGTAGAGTGGGCCGGTAAGCACTTCGAGCGTGGACTGCGTGATTTGGCAGACGCGCTGCGCAGCGGTAAGATTCGCGGCATTGTCAACTTAGTTGGCTGCAATAACCCCCGGCTTGTTTACGAAAAGGCCATCGTGGAGGTGGCGCAGATACTCCTCAAGAACGACATCCTCATCTTTACTAACGGATGCGCGTCGTTCGGATTACTGAAGCTGGGATTCTGCTCCAAAAAGGCGTTAGATTGGTGTGGCGACGGGTTACGTGAATTCCTGGTCGACCAGCCTCCCGTGTGGCACCTCGGCGAGTGTCTTGACAACGCGCGCGCCTCGGCTTTCTTCAGTGGGATAGCGGCCGCCGCAGGGGCAGCCATTAAGGATATGCCCTATGCGTTCACATCGCCGGAATGGAGCAATGAGAAAGGCATCTGCGCCGCCCTTGCTTTCCGCTTATTGGGCATCAACTCCTATCACAGTGTCTACGCCCCCGTGCAGGGCTCACCCGGCGTGGCGGAGTTTATGGCCACAGGCACGAAGGAGCCGCTCGGGTCTGAGATGGTCGTCGACGTAGATCACATCTCGCTGGCCAATAAAATCGTGGAGCATATCTCGAACAAGCGGCAGGCCTTATGGGGCGAGTAGCCGCCTTACTGCTTACTCTGTCGCTGATGGCCTTGGCCGCGTCGTGCCGCAAGTCAGGTGCGGCAGATGAGCACACGATTCGCCTGGCTTATCTGCCCATCTCGCACGCCTTGCCAGTTGTCGAAACGGCCTCGGATCCCGAACTGCGCGTGGAGCTTATTCGCTATGGATCGTGGCCCGAGCTGATGGACGCACTGATCACAGGTCGCGTGGACGGCGCGTCGGTGCTCATCGAACTGGCCATGAAGGCGCGTGAACGCGGCGCACCGCTAACGGCGGTGGCGCTGGGCCATCGTCGCGGCAACGTGATCGTGGCGGGCGCTGGGGTCGCATCGGCCGAGGCGCTGCGTGGGCGTGTATTCGCCATACCGCACCGTAACTCATCGCACTATCTCCTGTTCCGCTCGCTGCTGGAGCAACATGGCTTGCAGCCGTCCGAAGTGCAGGTGGTGGAGCTATCGCCTTCCGAAATGCCTTCCGCCTTGTTTACGGGTCAGATCGGCGGGTACTGTGTAGCAGAACCGTTTGGTGCGGTCGGTATCGCCAAGAGTGGCGGACACGTCATCGGCGAGTCTGATGCGCTCTGGCCCGATGGGCTTTGCTGCGCACTGGTGCTCAACAACCGGATGATCGAGCAACGCCCGTCGCTGGCTGCACGCTTAGTGAAGGCTTACCACGCTGCGGGCAATCGGCTGAGCGACCCCAGTGTGGCCTTGCGCGCCTTGAAGCAAATCAGTCGTCAACCGGACGACGTGCTGCGGGCATCGCTTCGTTGGATCGATTTTTCTCAACTGACCATCACGGAGACTGCTTACCGTGACCTCGCCGAGCGTATGCGTCGGTATGGATTGTCGGAGGCACCGCCGGAGTATGCGGACTTTGTGAACCCCATAGTAGATCAGCAATAAGGATGAATGGCAAGGCTTTTCTCAAGGCACTTTACTATACGGTGGCATCGTTCACGGTGGTGATCGTCCTGTGGCAGGTTGCCATCATGGTTTGGCGACCTGGCGACTTTCTGTTGCCCTCGCCACTGGCGGTTCTTCGGGCGTTGGTCGCATGGGTGGTCGACGGTACATTGGCGTTAGGCTTACGCGACAGCTTGGGGCGTTTCGTTGTGGGATACTCCGCGGCTGTAGCCGTGGGCGTCGCCTTCGGATTACTGCTCGGTTTATGCAACAGCCTCTTCCGCTATGCTTACCCGCTGATTCAGTTGGTGCGACCCATAGCGCCGGTGGCTTGGATGCCCTTCATCGTCTTGCTTCTTGGTATCGGCGACGCCCCCGCTATCGTGATCATTTTCCTGGCGGGGTTCTTCCCCGTACTTCTGACGACGGCCTCTGCAACGCATCGGATCGACCCGATCTATGCCAAAGTAGCGGCCAACTACGGAGTGGCTCGCTCGGCATACGTCTTTCGCATTGTCCTGCCAGCCATCTTCCCGCAGATCGCCAATAGCTTGCACATTGCCTTAGGCACATCCTGGATCTTCCTCGTCTCGGGCGAGATGATGGGTGCACAGACAGGGCTGGGCTACATGATCATCGATGCACGTAACAACATGCGAACGGACCAGCTGCTGGCCACGATGATCGTGATCGGTGCCGCGGGGTTCGCCCTCGACTTACTTGTCGGGCGGCTAACGTCCTCGGTACTCAAGCGCTGGGGGGCTGCCGCATGAGTCTGCGGAGCAACAGGTGCCTCCATGCCCGGGTGCGCTCTTTTCGTTCTTTGTTCTTAGTCTTTCATGCTTCAGCTTCCACTGTATGTACATTGAGATAGACCACTTATGCAAGCGGGTTGTAGCGCGCGACACAGATGGCGTACGCCGTGAGCGCGTCATCTTGGACGACATCACGCTCAGCATCGACCGCGGAGAGTTCGTTTGTTTACTTGGCTTCTCCGGTTGCGGAAAGTCCACGCTGCTGAACCTGCTCGCCGGATTTGATCAACCCACGTCCGGACACATCACAGTCGACGGTCAGCCCGTGACACGTCCATCCAATAGCCGCGTGATGATCTTCCAACAATACGGATTGCTACCCTGGCGCACAGTGGAGCAGAACGTCATGCTCGGTCTGGAGGCCCAGCGACTGCCGCGAGTCGACCGGCAGCGTTTGGCAGAGGAATACCTCCGCCTGGTGGGTCTGTCTGACCAGGCGCGCAACTTTCCTGCCCGGCTTTCAGGGGGGCAACAACAACGTGTGGCACTGGCCCGCGGACTGGCGGTGAATCCCCAAGTGCTCTTCATGGACGAACCCTTTGCGGCGCTCGATCCGATCACACGCCACCGCTTGCAAGACGATCTGCTGCGCATCGTGAGTGAACGGAGCAAAACGGTCGTCTTCGTCACGCACGACATCCACGAAGCGATCTATCTGGCCGACCGCATCGTCGTCCTATCCTCCTCTCCCGGACGTGTTCGGCGAGTACTCACCATCGACAGCCCCCGACCCCGAAGCCGTGACTCGGGTGCCTTCGCCCGACAGTACGATCTCCTCTATCACGAGCTCTACTCCCTGTCGAAGCAACCCATAGAGTACTATATATAAAGGTATGCGCAGGGGCCGACGACTCGCCCTTACGCGCCCCGCAAAGTCACTAACAACCGCGGCCAGTAGGCCGCCCAACTCATATATTCCTAACCGCGGCATAGCCGCACAACAACATCACATCATTATGCACCTTCCATCAGAAATGCTTCATGGCAGCATTTGCCCCGTAACGGCAACAATCGCCATCGCCGGAGTGGCCGCGGCCACCCTTTTCGCACGTAAGTCCGACACGCGCCCGTCCGCCTCACGGTTTGCGCTTGTCAGTGGCACCGTCTTCGCCCTTCAAATGCTGAACTATCCGATCGGAGGCGGCCTGTCGGGCCATGCCCTCGGCGGACTCCTCGCCTCGAGTCTGCTCGGTACACCCTTCGGTATACTGAGTGTGTCGCTCGTGCTCCTTCTGCAAACTCTCCTCTTTGCCGACGGCGGACTGCTGATGCTCGGTGCGAACACGCTGAACATGGCGCTCATCGGAGCGGGTCTGGGCGGCGCACTCCACGCTCGACTCCAGGCACACGTGGGCCGATCGGTGTCGCTGGTTGCCTCCGCCGGACTGTCTGTGATGGCTGCCGTAGGCGCACTTATCGCTGAACTTTCCGCAGCCGGAGTCGGATCGTCCGCGCTTTACGCTTCACTGGCCATCCACCATATCCCGGTGGCTCTGGGTGAGGGCCTCGTCACACTGCTGCTCTACCGCCTTCTCTCCGCAGTTCCCCTGACGGACGCTGCGAAGGGAGCCTCTCCCGTCGCCCGTTCGGCTGCGTGGACGGTTTACGGAGCCCTGTTGATCGGCGCCCTCCTTTTGGCACCGTTGGCGTCCGCCTCTCCCGACGCATTGGAGGGCACGCTGAGCAGTTTCCACCTACTGCCCGACGCACCGAACTTTGCGCATGCCCCTTGGGCCGATTATCAGTTCACAGCGGACGGGGGCTATCTGTCTACCTTCCTTGCGGCTCTGGCAGGCTTAGGCGCCACGTTGCTTTCTGCTACGCTGCTCCGTCGAGCCATCAGCCGAGCGTAATAAGGTATGCGATCAGGCCGTCAAGTCGCTTGACGGGCCCGCTGGCCCGCAGCGGCGCGAAAAAGTCGCTTGACGAGGCCGCTGGCACGCAGCGGCGTGAAAAAGTCGCTTGACGGGCCCGCTGGCACGCAGGCTCCTCAAAATGTCGCATGACGGCGCCGCTGGCACGCAGG
>ERZ773035.1687-NODE-1687-length-15555-cov-6.154968_pt1 | contig 15555 bp, 17 predicted proteins | sample MGYA00511487_ERZ773035 | MGnify/ENA primary metagenome ERZ773035 (study PRJEB29015, sample SAMEA2737985) | human oral metagenome | biome: human oral; feature: human-associated habitat; material: dental | place: China | collected 2024 ...
TTTATTAACAGTACTGCGAGTATGATTGAAATAGGGAGTGTTTCTGTTAATTATTACTGCCTAATTGTTTATATTTCCAACTCCCCAACAACTCATAATTTTGTTAGCTACAATATTGATTTTTTAATATACTGATCCAATTTTGAGTGTGGGAAGTTGAGTTATTAATTACCCTTTCTTTTTGATAAAAAGCTTATTTACCACTATACATATAAGCATAGTAATAAGCATATCCGGCAGGGTACTTCCGATTGGAGTATCCACCTTCATTAAAAACCTATAAAGCACAAAGCCCACTATCCATATACAAATATTATGTATACTGAATTTATCCTTGCTGTACTCCTCTTTCAGTATAAAGAAATCCGCTATCTGTATAGCTATCATAGGGGCAAATACTGAGCCTATAAGATATAAAAATCCTGTTATATCATCCATCGGAAGAAGTATAGCACCGAGCGTTCCTATTACTGTAGCTCCTATAGCAACCCATTTACCCGGTATCTTTGTACTAACAGCTTCGGTTGACACACCGACTGAGTAGGCATCAAGGAAGGTGGTACTTACTGTAGAAAGCACCACTATCAAGAGTCCGACTATACCAAGTCCGGCTTTAAGAAGTATCTGTGCTATGTCGGACTCACCGGTAAAGAGGGCAGCCCCCATGCCTATTACATACATCCAGATACTCACCACACCGTAGATTACAGCACTTGCCGCTGTAGCCTTGACCGGCTCTTTTGCTTCCTTGGTGTAATCACTTATAAGGGGCAGCCATGAAAGAGGCATGGCTACGGAAAGCTCCACTGCCGCTCCGAAACTCATACTGCCGTCTCCGCCACTTAAAGCCGCACCACCTTTAAATATTATAAAGCTAAGTATTATGGTCATGATAAATAAAGCCGACATAGCTATAACATTTACCTTGCCAAGATTTTTAATACCTATAAGTATCCATACTAAGATAAGTCCGCCTATAATAAGACACCAGATAATATGTCCTATAGACCATACACCCTGTGTAGCCAAAGCACCGTCATAAATCATTATTCCGGTCCAGCCTACAAGTTGCAATATGTTAAGTACGGCAAAGAATAAACTTCCCTTGCTGCCGAAACTTATCTTAACCGTTTCCATTGCACTCTTCTCGGTCTTTGCTCCGATAAGTCCGGATAAGAAGAATAAAAGACAACCTATTATATGCCCCAATATTATTGCCAGTAATCCCTTCACAAATCCAAGTGCGGCAAAATAAGTTCCCGTTAAAATCTCAGCTATGGAAACCGCCGCTCCAAACCAAATCAAACCGTTCTCAAATATTGATGTTTTCTTATTCATGACTTGCCTCCTTGGCATACTCTCCTTTTAAGTCAAAGGCATGGTTCATAGGTCCGCTTCCCTTGCCCAAATCAAGCATTGCCGAAAGTGCTCCGGATATATAGTCCTTTGATCTTTTTACAGACTCTTCCAATATATATCCTTTGGCAAGGTTTGCAGCAATGGCTGATGAAAGGGTACAGCCTGTACCGTGGGTATTGGGATTGTCTATACGCTTTCCGTAAAACCATGTTTCCTTACCCTTATCATAAAGTAAATCATTGGCATCATTTACACTGTGTCCGCCTTTTAACAGTACTGCACAGCCATGAGCTTCATAAATCATTTTTGCCGCCTTTGACATTGCCCCCTCATCCTTAATACTTATGCCGGAAAGTGTCTGTGCTTCAAGTATGTTAGGTGTTATCACTCTTGCCAGTGGAAAAAGCTTAGTCTTTAAGATACTTAGTGCCGTACTTTCCATAAGTGCCGAACCGCTGGTAGCTACCATTACCGGATCAAGCACTATATTTTTTGCCTTGTACTTAATAAGTTCCTCGGCAATCGCTTCTATTATCACCGCAGAAGATACCATGCCTATCTTCACCGCATCCGGATAGATATCCTCAAAAATCATCTCAAGTTGCTGTTTTACAAACTCAGGGCTGATATCCACAATCCCCGTTACGCCGGTAGTATTTTGTGCGGTAAGTGCGGTTATCGCACTCATTGCATAAACACCGTTCATAGTCATCGTTTTAAGATCGGCTTGAATTCCGGCGCCTCCACTGCAGTCGCTTCCTGCTATGGTCAATGCTGTCCTCATAAATAATCCTCCTTTAATTTAAGAAACACCGCTTAAGTGCTTCCCCTTTTTTAGCATTGTTTTATATAGCGGCATAAGGTGGTGCCCCCAATCTGCCGCTTGAAAGTTTCACTATATTTGTGAAACGAATTTCCAAAATTTATCTACATCTTTGTAGTTTTCCAGATAAATATCTGCTGTTCTTCTTATCATAGCCTCTTTGTCTTCAAAGCTGTCATAAACCGCTGCCACTATAAATCCGGCTGACTTTGCCGTATTTATGGCATGTGCGGCATCTTCAAATACACAGGTTTTACAAACTGTGCTGCCAAGGCTTTTAAGCGCTTTTAAGTATATGTCGGGAGTATGCTTTCCCTCAGCTATGTCTTTACAATCAAGTATATCTATAAAATACTTTTTCATATCACAGCGTCCCAGTGCACTTTCAATCAAGGTCTTATCTGCCACTGTGGCTATGCACATTTTTATATCTTTTTTTTGAAGACTTTCAAGAAAATCTTTTACATAGGGCTTAGGCTCTACTTTATTTATATAATAATCTGAAACTATATCATTGATCCTTACTATTATTTCTTCTATACTAAGCTTAATATCGTACTCTTCCTTACAATAGCTTGCCGACTGCCACAGGCTCATTGGCTTTATTTTTTCTCTAAATCCGGGCTTTGCTTTTTTATTTAATGACTTTAATAAATCCTCTCCTACCTCTTCCCATATATACATGGAGTCAAAAAGTGTACCGTCAAAATCAAAGATAGCTCCCTCTATCATTAGCCTACTGCCTTCTTAACTTCAAAAAGCAATTCTTTGGTAGCCGTAGCTATGTCCTTTGCCGCAAATATAGCCGATACAACTGCAACTCCGTCTATACCGCTTTTCTTAAGCTTGCAGATGTTATCTTTTTTGATTCCTCCTATGGCTACCGTAGGTATGTCCACAGCCTCACATATAGACTTTAAGGTCTCAAATGAAAGTACATCCACATCTGTTTTAGTTGAAGTTGCAAATACCGCACCTATACCTATATAGTCTGCTCCGCCTTCCTGTGCTTTTAGTGCCTCTTCTACAGTATGTACGGAAACACCTATTATCATATCTTCTCCTACAAGCTTTCTTACGCTTTTTAGCTCCATATCTTCCTGACCTATATGTATACCGTCAGCTTTGCAGGCAATGGCTATGTTGACATTATCATTAACTATAAAGGGCACTTTATATTCCTTACAAAGGGCTGATATCTGCTTAGCCTCTTTAAGAAAATCTTCTTCACTTAGCTCCTTTTCTCTAAGTTGCACGCAGGTTACACCGTTTTCCAAGGCTTCTTTGACCTGTTCATAAAGACTTTTTGTTCCTACCCACGCCCTGTCCGTCACTGCATACAGGAGCATATGTTTTTTATCCAATCTCATACCTTGCACCTTTCTCCAAATCCTCAGGACTTAAGTTATATACTGCATCTATCAGGTAGTTTCTGTAAGTGCTGTTACCTTCCTGCTCACTCATTCTTTTTTTGGCAATTTCTCCGCAAAGACCCATAGCACATACACAGGCAAGTGCCGCCTTTAAGGTATCCTCTTTATTTGCACTTATATATGCTGCCATCATGGCTGAGAGTTGACAGCCACTTCCGGTGATCCTGCTCATCATAGCATCTCCATTATGTATACAGTATGCAGTTTCGCTGTCGGCAACTATATCTATAGCCGAGGTTATAACTATTACAGAGCCTGTGCTTTTAGCAAACTTTTTGGCAAATTCAACTGTTTTAGGCAGATTATCTTTATTTACAAAGTCCGCTACATCCGCATCAACTCCCTTGGTACTTGTGCTTCCAAGGTAAAGACTTTTTATTTCGGAAATATTTCCTCTTATTACACTAAACTTCACCTGTTCCAAAAGCTCTTTAGCTGTATGTGTTCTAAGTTTTGATGCTCCGGCACCGACAGGGTCAAGTACTGTAGGGTGATTTAATTCATTAGCCTTTTTACCGGCTGCAAGCATGGCAGCTATGGTTCTTTCATTAAGTGTACCTATGTTGATATTAAGCCCTGTGCAAATTGATGTTATCTCTTCTACCTCTCCTATATCATCAGCCATAATAGGACTTGCCCCACATGCCAGTAAAATATTTGCACAGTCATTAACCGTTACATAATTTGTTATATTATGTATTAAAGGTGTTTTCTCTCTTACATTTTTAAGCATCTCTTTTAACATGATTTTACCGCCTCTCTTGTATTATTTGTCCACCCAAAGCTTAAACTGAGCCAAAGCTCCCATTCCCATAAGTGCATACAGCAAAACACCTGACATTATTGCTCCGGCAGCAGTAGATATAAGAAACGGTATAATATAAGCGTAAAATGCTATATCGGCAGAACTCTTACCCATTAGAAATATCGCTATAGGGTATGCACAAAGTCCTCCAAGTACTGCCGTACCGAATACATCCGCTAAAAGTGTAGGTATTATATTCTTACTCTTGTCATAGACCAGACCGCAAAGTAAAGCTCCGAACATACTTCCCGGAAATGCCATAAGGCTTCCAAGTCCGAATACGTTTCTAAGCAAGCTTGCCGCAAATGCAACCGCCACTCCGTACCAGGGACCAAGCAGCACGGCACAGACAATATTCACCATATGCTGTATGGGAGCACATTTACTTCCAAGCACCGGAAATGAAAAAAGGCTTCCGACCACTGCAAGGGCACATAAAATACCGGCTATGCTCAGTTTTTGAATGTTTGTATTTTTCATACCAACCTCCTAAGTGAAATTTTTAATATTTAGCAGGGGTAATTTACCTGCTAAGCTTTTAACCCTCAGCCTAATGTAAGTGCGAGCAGGACATACGGCTTTGGGTTTATAATTTAATCATACTGTCTTATAAAAAGAAAGCAATACTTTATATAGCAGTCTTTGCTTTATTTACTGCTATTGTAATGTATCATTGATATTTAATTAATATCTGTAACAGCAGAATAAATTTCGCTTTCCTTTATTTATAAGGCTAAATATCGACGATACTACACACTATATTATTCTATTCTTAGTGCAACAAGCTCTTTTCCTCAAGGCAGCCTTACTTAAAATGATAAATTTTCTTATGCCACTTCTTTAGCATTAAAAAAGAGATACCAATTCGGTATCTCCTTAAAAGAAAGTAATTTCCCTACGTTGGCATTATCCAAATCAGGTAAAGGTCGAAGGTCTCACCTTCCTCTCAGCCTATCTATAAGCTCCCTGTATGTAGTTAAAAATTAGTATTGACTGTGATTATAGCACCGGTAAAAAATACTGTCAATATAAAATAAGAAATATTCCTATTTATTCTACCCAAGCTCCGTCTCCGCCTACATAGTAGCCGTTAATTCTTGTGTTACTTGCCATAGCTCCTTTTGTAGCCGAGCCTTCCGTATTTTCATACAGATAATACCATTTACCGTTGATAAGCTTCCAACCTGTTGCCATATAGCCCTCATCATCAAAATAGTACCATCTGTTTATGTTGTTATAACTTAACTCCATCCACTTTGATTTAGGATAAGAACCGTCCGACTCTTTATACCACCAACCCTTGGTATCCTGAAACCAAGTTCCCGACTCGGGTTTTTTAACAGCTTTATATTTAGTATTTTTTGATTTTGAACCACTTGACCTTCTTGAACTTTTCTTTGACTTATTTTTTTTATTTTGCTTTTCAGGGTTACTTGGTGTTGCCTTTTTTTCTTTGGAAGCATTGGTTGGCGTTGCTTTTCTTACTACAACCTGTCCCGGTCCTGCTGCATAACTTGTAAATATAGATACAATGCTTGCAGGCACTGCTGTAGATAAACAACATGCAAAAAGCACAGCACCTATTTTAGTATTTATTTTTTTCATCAATTATTCTCCTATATATTACTAAATCCCTATATTATAAGGGTAAAATCCGATATAGTCAATATATAAACAGTTCTTTTATAGATACAATGATCGATCCGGGAGTTGGCAACATAAACAATTATAATAGTTTGCGGTTATAGTTATATTTATAATTGTTTATGTTGCTGCGTTTGCTTAAGCCGTTACTTCAGTATTACAACCTTCTTTGCCTTTACCTTTGAAGTTGTTTCACTTTTTCCTGAAAGTACAAAGGAATCTGCCCAAATTAAGCACTTATCTCCCTTTTCTATACTGCTGAACTCTACCTCTCCATCAGTTGAGATAATTGTAGGCTTAACTGACTTATCCAAAACCCACTCGATATTATTGCCGCTATCCTTAAGTACTATACCCTCATCAGTTTCTTCAACGCTTTCTATACTGTCGGTATATGCCGGAACATTCGTTTTATTGTCTTCCTTTACATTACTTAAAATAACATGTACGCTGACCTGTGGCGGCAGACTCATTGAATATTCCTGAGCCACCCATGCAAATATTTCATCACCTTGTTTAAGTTCGGTACTTGCCTTGCCTGTTTCCATATCTACTACATAAAAACCGTTTGAGTGCATAGTAAGGTCAAGTTCATCCGCACCATCGCTGCTGTCTGAACCTTGCAGTCCGGCAGCGGTCTTATCTATGCGTATATATCCGTTTTTAATTTCTTTTACTATACCGTTTTCCAAATTAGCTACAGGCAACTGTGTCTCTTCCATGTCCATTTCATCATCTGAGTTTTTCATTTCGGATATTGTAATATTGCCCTGCACATCTTCTGCCGCAACGCTTTCAGAAGCTACGCTTTCCTCTTCTTTAGCTGCCTGAGTTACTGTAGTTTCTTCGCTTGGTTTCTCACTTGTACTTCCACAACCGAAAAGCACTGCTGATACTGAACCTGCTATTAAAAATCTTACTATACTCTTTTTCATAATTTTTATTCCTTTTCTTTCTGTATTTTTAAGTTACAGTTTATATAAGCTATTCATCATCTTCAACATAGTATAAATTTTTCAGTTATAAAACAGACAAATATTTACTCAAACTGTTACCTTATTAATGCTGTAAAAAGCATCTGCTTTTTATAAAACTTGATATATTTTTAAATTCATTGTATCTTTATATATAAATCAACATATATTCATATGTATCTTATAGGAGGTAATCAATATGAGATTACTTATATGTGAAGATGAGGAAGATATCTTATTTGCACTTGCCAAGGGGCTTCGTAAGCTTAATTATTATGTCGACACCGCCACTGACGGTGAAGAAGCTCTTGAACATTATTATGAGTCTGATTACGACCTTATAATACTTGATATCAATATGCCTAAACTTGACGGCTTTGAGGTGCTTAAAGCAATCCGTGAGGATAATGCCGACAAGAAGGTTTTAATTCTTTCTGCAAGAGGCTCTCTTGATGATAAGGTGGCAGGGCTTGATCTGGGTGCCAATGACTACCTAGTAAAGCCTTTCCACTTCAAAGAGCTTGAAGCAAGAGTAAGAGCTCTTTTAAGAACTTCCTATACCGACAGCTCTGATATAATAACTTTAGAAAGCTCTGATATCACCTTGCAAATAAGCAAAAAGCAGGTATTAAAGTCAGGACAGCCTGTAAATCTTACCCCAAAAGAATACAGTATCTTTGAATATCTTTGCTGTCACAAGAATACTCTTGTATCAAATAGCGAGCTTCTTGAACACAATATTGATATGAATGCAAGTGACGCTTCTCAAGTAATAAAGGTACATATAGCTTCTATCCGAAAAAAACTCGGAGCTGATGTTATCAAAACCAACAGGGGTATGGGCTACTGTGTAAGTGATTGATCTCTAAAAGTACTTTTACTCTTATATCAAAGGCTTGGTCTTAGTTAATTTAACTTTGTAGGTACTAAGTGTTAGCTTCTGTAGTTTGCTACACTTTGTTATCCGATGCATTATTCTAAAAAATAAGCATATCAGAATACTGAATATTTTAATATATGCAACCTGCCATGTTTTAAGAAACAATACACCGGTACCTGCAAAAATACTTAGACTAAGCCTTTGTCTTTATCTTCCTATCTTATAATACTTTTTATTAATTTAATTTTGCAAGTGCATCCTCAACTGCCTTTGTAAAGCCTTCCAGATTCTGTCCGCCTGTTATATTTGCCACTATATTACCCTCTGAGTCTACTAAGAAGGTATTCGGGAATAACTGACTACTCATAACAAAGCCCTTAAGCGGACCGTCTTCATCAGGAATTATATTGGTATAGGTAACATTATCCTGTGCTATAATCTCTTTTACCGCATCAAGTTCTGTATCTCCGTCCTGTGCCACTCCGATAACATTTACACCCTTATCCTTCATATTCTCATAAAGTTTTTGCAGCTCCGGAATCTCCTCTACGCAAGGCTGGCACCAGCTTCCCCAAAGATTAACAACCGTAAGCTTGCTCTTTTTAAATACATCACTTGTTATCTCTTCGCCCTCGGTAGTCTTAGTCTTAAACTCCGGCATCTTGGTAGCGCTTGAAGCATCCTGTACTGCACTCTCGCTTGAAGAAGTCTTTGAATTATCTATATTACAAGACTCCCCATTACAAGTTTTGTTACTATCCATATTCTCTTGCTTTGCTTCTGTAGACTGATTTGTTGATGAACAGGCAACTGCTGCAATACTCATCATCAAAACACATCCTATCAGTAATAATCTTTTTTTCATTGTACTTTACTCCTTTTATTTGATTAACTCTACAAGGTTTTTATAACCTTGTTCACATCTTATGATCATATTCTAACACCTCTAAGGTTAAGCTTAGGTTAAGATATTTATCTTTTTTGATTTATTGCAAATTATTTGCCGTCTTAGTTTCAAGATAGTTTTTATCACAACAGTTTTCATCACAGACTGTATCTTTTTTAGCCTTTAATAAACCTCGTATAATTACACCCAGCGGTATAAGCATAATAACTGTAAATATCACCCACATTATATTGCTTGAGAGTCCGAATGTAGACACTGTATTAATAGTTATGTGCATAATTATAGGCCAGATAAGTTTACGGGTCTTCATATATACTATGCCTGCAATAAGTCCCATAATACCTGCATATACCGACTGAACAAATGAAAGATGCACAAATCCGAACATTACGGAAGAAAGTATCAGGGCAGTCCATTTGTTTGAATACTTTTCAAGCAAGCCGAATATTATTCCTCTGTAAAGCAGCTCCTCCGTAACGGGTCCGAGTATACCAGCCACTAAAAGACCTGTTATAAATGTGGCGGTACTCGTCTGTGTACTTGAATGTTTTAAGTAAGCAAGGCTTATTTTAATAAAATCTATATTTGACAAGGGACTGCGTGCCAGAAATTCTACCCACAGTGTGGAGATACCTCCAAAGGCTACTCCCAGAATTACACTGCTTATAATTCCGGTCTTAAAATCCCAATTTACAGAAGCACGAATCTTACTCTTATTCAGTCTGAAAAATATATTATATACGATAAGGTATATTGCAATTGAAACGGGATATACAAACAGATACAAACGCTCCGCCTCAGTCGGTTCAAGTATCCATGCAAGTAGCGGATTTCCTGTGGAATTATAGGCTAAGTTTAAGCCCCAAAAGCTCAGTTCGGTAATTAAAAAGTAACTTAAAGCTGCTATAAGCATTAAAAACAATGCAAGTATTACACCTAGTATTTTTTTAATCTTCATCTTTCTCCTCCTAACCTATGCCTATACATTCAAGGCAGATATTTACCGCTTTTTTAAGTACAACCAAATGTTCATCCCTCATTACGCCTGCAATTATCATCACTATGGATAGGGCAAGCATTGCATACGGAATTACTCTGTTTTTTTCAATTTTTCTTATAAATTTTCTCATTTCCATCTCCTTTTTCTGTCGGATAAGTTTTTATACCGATATATTGATTTTAAAAACTATCATAAGCGAAAGTCCATGCTTACCGAATCAATGATAAGAAGGGCTGCACGACTCTGTGTTTCACTACCTTATCTAAAAAGCAGCAAATAGTTTTTTACACTAAGCCTATTTAAAACAGATCCTGAATTCGGTAAATTCTTCTTCCTTACTGTTTGCACTTATATCAAATCCGTGTGCATTGAGTATTTCTTTGGTTATCGCAAGTCCAAGTCCGCTTCCTCCAAGTTTTTTAGATCTTGATTTGTCTACACAGTAAAACGGCTCAAAGATTTTATTTATACTGTCTTCAGCTATACCTACTCCGTAATTTTTTATACTGAGCACATCTTTTTTTAATACTATTTCTATAAGACCTCCTTCTTTAGAGTATCTTAGGGCATTATGTATAATATTAAAAATTGCCTGTTTCATAAGGATTCGGTCTGCACTTATGACACTTTCTTCGTTGTCAAAGTCAATATTTACTTCTAAATCCTTAGTTTTAATTAAACTGTCCAAATCAAACAGTATATCCTTAACCGCTTTATACGGATAGAAGTTCGTCAGATTAAGGCTGTCTCCGCTGCTTAAAAGTCTTAATCCCTGTACTATCGAATTCATAGCCTCTATTTGTCTGCTTACTACTTTTTTAAACTCCTTATAATCTTCTATACCGGGCTCTTCATCCATATCCAAGACCTCAAGATTGGCTCTTATAGCAGCCACTGGAGTTTTAAGCTCATGTGCGGCATTTTGTGAAAATCTTCTTTGTTTTTCGTATGAATCCCTTATATTTTTAAGCATATAGTTAAATGCCAGCTGTAAGTCTCCTATCTCATCCTGACTTTTTACTACATTTATATCTTCATTGATCTTACTTATATCAAATTCCTTTATCTTATTGCTGAACTTTTTCATGGGCTTCAATACTTTTCCGCTCACCCACCATATTAAGAAAGTACCTGCTATTGAAAAAAATACCATAATGTAAAAAGTACTTAACCTAAATGCCTGCTGTGCATAATCAAAGTCGAAATTCAAAGACATGGTCTGTTCATTAATAGGCACGGGTGCCTCGTCAGCTATTATAAATATAGTTGCGGCATTTTCTATGGTAAATACAAAGTTAAGCGCCAGTATAATGCAAAATACCACAGCCGTAAGTAGGGTTATTTTAATTCTTATAGATAATTTACTCCACATGGGCACATCCTTTACATCCCGCACACTTGCTCGGGGCACAGCCCTTACTTAAAGCCGGTGCTTTATCAGCTTCTTCTTTTTTTCGTCCGAATCCTACAAATGAGGTACTTAAGGCATCATATCTGCAAGCCGCTATACAGGCACCGCAGCGTATGCACTCAAGTGAATTAGGGTCTTTCCTTACATTTATATCCATCTTGCAAGCCTTTTCACAAAGTGTGCAATTTGTACATTTTTCAGGAATAAACTCCATTTTATAAAATCCTATCTTATTAAAGAAAGCATAAAATGCACCAAGCGGACAGAAGTACTTGCAAAACGGTCTATAGGTAAATATTGACATCAGCACTATGAAAATCATTATCCCCATCTTCCAAAAGAATAAAAATCCTATCGTGTTTCTTAAACTTTCATTCTTAAGCACCAGTGGAATAGCACCCTCCAAAGCTCCGGCAGGGCAGATCAACTTACAAAAGTACGGTGCGGCAAGTCCGAATTTATTGGTTAAAAACATGGGCAGTAAAATCACAAATACTAAAAGTATAAGGTATTTTAAGTATCTTAAAGGCTTGTCAATGACCCTTGGTATTTTGAATTTCTTGGTCGGTATCTTATACAATAAATCCTGTATAAATCCGAAAGGACACATAAGACCGCACACAAGTCTGCCAAACAAGGCCCCTATAAATATCATTATTCCAAGTACATAGTAAGATATGCTGAATTTCTTGCTTCCTATAACCGCCTGAAGTGAACCTATAGGGCAGGACCCCATAGCTCCTGGACAGGAGTAACAGTTAAGCCCCGGCACACAGGCTACCTTAGTACTTCCTGTAAAAATCTTTCCTTCGAAAAATCCTTTTAAGTTTGCATTAGTGATAAATGTACTTATAAGCTGTATAATATTCTTTTTTCTTTCTTGTTTTTTCGTATATTTGTTTTCAAAATATTTCATACAAGTCTCCTCTTAAAATCTTTATTGACTGTTCATCCAATCTTAGCAAGCAATGCCTTGCTTATATCTTTATGATTTTTATTAATTGTCTATATTATGGCAGATACAAGGTTAAGATAAGGTAAATGTTATTAGAGCTGATAATCATTTATTATCAAGTTCCTATATCAGTATAATTATAACTGTCAGCATCCGGCAGTTATTATAATTCATAAAATTTTGATTGCTTATTATCTTCTTATTAGGATATAATTTAGCTAAAACTTAATGAGGTAAAGCTATGAGTAAACTTCTGATTATGGGTGAAGCATTAGTTGAGATAATGCGTGAAGGAGAAGATATTGAACTGTATACACCTGCTTATTTCAAAGGACCTTACCCAAGCGGCGCTCCGGCAATCTGTGCTTCTGCCGCTGCAAGAATGGGCTGTCCCACAGCTTTGATAAGCGGTGTCGGTAAGGACGACTTCGGTAAATGTCTGCTTGACAGAATGAAAGAGTTAAATATAGATATAAGCCATGTAATTACCAACCCTCAGATAGCAACCGCCTGTGCCTTCGTTACTTATTTTAGGGACGGCTCAAGAAAATTTATCTTCCACATGGGCAATACTCCTGCGGTTGAGGCTAAAGCTCCCAAAGCTGAGGACTTTCCGAATATTGAAATTATGCATATTATGGGATGTTCTCTTATGGCAAAAAAAGAATTTGCCTTAGAGATACTAAAGGCTATGCATGAGTTTAAGTCTGTAAAGGCAAAGATATCCTTTGATCCTAATATAAGAACCGAGTTAATGACGGACGAAAGCATTTATAATATTATCGAAGAAGTTATGCAAAACACAAGTTTCTTCCTACCCGGAAGAGATGAGCTTCTTTCTATAAGTAAGAAGGACAATATCGAAGATGCCATAGAGCATTGTTTTAATTATCCGAATATGGAGATCATTTTACTTAAAAACGGTTCAAAAGGCTCTACTCTTTACAAAAAGGGTGCTAAGCCAAAGTCCTATCCTGCATACAAGGTTACACAGCTTGATGCTACCGGTGCCGGCGATTGCTTTGACGGTGCCTTTCTTGCCGAGTTAATAAAGGGCAGTAATATAGACTTTGCCGTAAGTGCGGCAAGTGCGGCAGGTGCTTTGAATGCTGCGGCTTTCGGACCTATGGAGGGTGATATAAGCCCTGAAAGTGTAAAGAAACTTATATCTGAACAGTCAAATTAATGTTGTAAATTTTTGAGCTTATAAAAACTTTGATAAATTATTTTTAAAGGAGAAAGATATGAAACAAGCGATTTTAACCAAACTACAGACAATTGAATTTAGTGAAACCGACAAGCCGAGTCCTGCTGCCAATGAGGTCTTGGTAAAGGTTAAAAATGTAGGTATTTGCGGTTCCGATATACATGCCTTCCACGGTAAGCATCCTTTTATGTCCTTTCCTATAAGACTTGGGCATGAAATGTCTGGAGAGATAGTAGAGCTTGGTTCTGATGTTAAAAACTTAAAGGTTGGAGAACTTATGACTATGATGCCTCAGATTTTTTGTAAGCATTGCGGTCCTTGTAAGGATGGGCGTTACAATATCTGCGACACTATCAAAGTTATAGGTTGTCAAACTCCGGGTGCTGCCTGCGAGTATTTTACAGTACCGGCAGAGCTTGTAAAAACTATTCCTTCCGGGCTTGATGCACAGCTTGCGGCAACTGTAGAACCTGCTGCGGTAGGTGTTCATGCGGTAAGGATACCCGGAAGTGTAAAGGGCTTAAATGTAGTGGTTATGGGAGCAGGTACTATAGGAAATGTAACTGCACAAGCAGCTCTTGCAGAGGGTGCTAAGTCAGTTCTTATCACAGACCTTTCAGACTTTAGACTTGAGCTTGCTAAAAAATGCGGTATCACACATACTGCCAATACTTCAAAGGTAAGTATGCAAGAAGCTGTAGATAAGGCTTTCGCAGGCGAAAAGGCGGATGTATTCTTTGAATGTGTAGGTATAGGCGCCACAGTCAACTCAGCTATTGAAAGTGTTAAAAAAGGCGGCAGCATAGTTATAGTAGGTGTGTACGGCTACAACCCTGAAGTAAATCTTGCTTTGATTCAGGACAGAGAGATCAATATCCTAGGTACGCTTATGTATATAGAAAAGGATTTCCAAGACGCTATAGATTATATGGCAGCAGGCAAGATCAATATGAAACCTTTGATCAGCAAGGTATTCCCATTTGAAGATTATCAGAAGGCTTTTGAATACATAGAAGAGAATAAGGATGAAAGCGTAAAGGTAATGCTTGAGGTATAGTTAGATTAGAGCGGACTATGCTTAATGCCAAAGCAATATTGTAGATGTATATGCACATAGCTTGAAAGCAGGACTTAATTCTTAACACTGTGTATATCCATCCGACCACCTTAACTATGCACTTAAGGTTACAGTTCAGGTAGCTCATTCATCTTCTTCAAAAAATCTGCCAATTTTATTTTTCACTTGACATATTTGATAGTATATATTATCATTACTTAGCATTTCATCAGCGGGTGTGGTGGAATTGGCAGACACGCAAGATTTAGGTTCTTGTGGGCGACCGTGCAGGTTCAAGTCCTGTCACCCGCATGATTTTATAAAATAAATACCACAAAGCACTAACTTTCCTTGTTACTGCCTTGTGGTATTTATATTTATGATTGTTTACTATATTCCTATTTGCTGCATCCTATACATCAAAATTCAGACTTAAGTTAATGTACCGCACTGTTGATACTTCAACTACTCTATTCTTATAAGTTTTTTATCTTCTACAGCCTCTTCTTTATCTTTTGGAACAGAAAGCTTTAATATTCCGTTCTCATAAGCAGCTTTTATATCCTCTTCTTTAACTGCTGAGCCTACATAAAAGCTCCTTACACAAGAACCTACCTTACGCTCACGCCTTATGTAGTTTCCGTTGTCATCCTTCTTATCATCACTTTCCTCATGCTTTGCAGATATTGTAAGATAACCGTTCTTAAGCTCTGCCGAAATATCTTCTTTATTAAATCCGGGAAGTTCCACACTTAACTCATAATTGCCATCAACTTCTTTTATATCAGTCTTCATGCTTGGTACAGATTTTAATGCAGGCAGATCTGACATCCAAAAATCATTATTAAAAAAATCATCAAATAATCTATTAGCTTTTCTTGGTAATAACATAATCTTTTCTCCTTTACTTATTAATAATCTATATAAATCAATACATGATGTATATGTATTATTTGTTATATATAATATATAACACCTATTGTTAGTAATGTCAAGAGTTGAGTACCGTTTTTTTTGTGAATATTTTGTGAATATGCTTACAGTTCAGGTAGGATATTCATCTTCGTCAAAAAAACTAAAAATGTTTAAATTTTATCTAT
>ERZ773035.1689-NODE-1689-length-15521-cov-10.649231_pt1 | contig 15521 bp, 9 predicted proteins | sample MGYA00511487_ERZ773035 | MGnify/ENA primary metagenome ERZ773035 (study PRJEB29015, sample SAMEA2737985) | human oral metagenome | biome: human oral; feature: human-associated habitat; material: dental | place: China | collected 2024 ...
CCTTGCACACCTCGCAGGGGACGTAGACGTCGGGGAGGAACTGCATCTCGATCTTAAGGATGCCGTCCCCACGGCACGCCTCGCAGCGCCCGCCCTTCACGTTGAAGCTGAACCGCCCCGCCTTGTAGCCGCGCATACGCGACTCCGAGACCTGACTAAAGAGGTCGCGAATCGCGTCGAACACACCCGTATAGGTCGCGGGATTCGAGCGCGGCGTGCGTCCAATTGGCTGCTGATCGATGTTGATCACCTTGTCGATATGCTCGAGCCCCTTGATTTTCTTATGCTTGCCGGGCTTTCCCTTCGCGCGGTAGAGACGCGAGGCGACACCGCGATAGAGGATTTCGTTGACGAGCGTCGACTTGCCCGAGCCGGAGACACCCGTGACGAGGGTCAGCGTCCCGAGCGGGAATTTCACGTTGATGTTCTTGAGATTGTTCTCTGCCGCGCCCACAATCTCGAGCGCGTTTCCATTTCCCTTGCGCCGCTCGGCGGGCACGGGGATGAACTTCCTGCGTGCGAGGTACTGCCCCGTGATGGAGGCGGGATTCTTCATAATCTCCTCCGCCGTCCCCTCGGCGACCACCTCGCCGCCGTGCTCGCCCGCACCCGGACCAATGTCGATGATGTGGTCGGCGGCGTGCATCGTGTCCTCGTCATGCTCCACGACGATGAGTGTATTACCAAGGTCGCGCAGATGACGCAGGGTCGCGAGCAGACGATTGTTGTCGCGCTGGTGCAGACCAATGCTCGGCTCGTCTAGGATGTAGAGTACGCCCATCAGCCCCGAGCCGATCTGCGTTGCGAGTCGGATGCGCTGCGCCTCGCCTCCTGAGAGTGTCCCCGCCGCACGTGAGAGCGTGAGATAGTCAAGTCCCACATCGAGGAGGAAGTTCAGACGTGCGTGAATCTCTTTCAATATCTCCACGGCGATCTTTGCCTCACGCGGGGAGAAGTCCTTCTCCGCCTCGGCGAGGAATGCGTCCGCCTCTCGGATCGTGAGCGCCGTGAGCTCGGCAATGTTCTTGCCGCCGACGGTGACGGCAAGTGTCTCGGGCTTGAGACGCGCCCCGTGACACGCCGTACAGGGCGTGTCCGTCATATAGTCCTCGTAGCTCTCGCGCATCTCCTCGGAGTCCGTCTCGCGATAACGGCGCGCAAGCGCGGGCAGCACGCCCTCATAGGGCACGTTGTACTCCTTTTCCTCGCCAAACATATTCGTATATTGGAAGGAGACATACTCCTCCGAGCCGTGGAGGAGCATCTGCTGCGTCTTCTTGTCCATGCGGTTCCACTGCGTGTGCTCGTCATAGTCATGTGCACGGAGGAGTGCCGTGATTGCGCGCATGCCGTAGGAGTTTGGATTCTTCGAGAGCGGCGCAAAGACACCGTCCGCCACGCTGAGCGTCGGGTCGGGCACGACGAGATCGGGGTCAAACTCCTTGTGACTGCCGAGTCCCGTACAGACGGGACACGCGCCGAACGGGCTGTTAAATGAAAACATACGCGGCGCAATCTCGGGGAGCGAGATGCCGCAGTCCACACAGGCGAAATTCTCGCTGAACATGAGGAGCTCTCCGTCCACCACCTGCACATAGACCACGCCGCCGCCCGCGCGCAGCGCCGTCTCGAGAGAGTCCGTAAGGCGGCTCTCCATGCCTGCGCGCACAACGAGGCGATCTACAACGATCTCTATCGTATGCTTCTTCTGCTTCTCGAGAGCAATCTCCTCACCGAGGTCACGCAGTTCCCCGTCGATGCGCACGCGCACATAGCCATCGCGGCGGATCTGGTCGAGGATCTTGCGGTGCTCGCCCTTTTTCCCGCGCACAAGCTGCGCCATGATGAGCAGCTTCGTCCCCTCGGGCTGCGTCATGATAGCATCCACCATCTGATCGACGCTCTGCTGCGTGATGGGCTTGCCGCAGCTCGGACAGTGCGGACGACCCGCACGCGCATACAAGAGACGCAGATAGTCATAGACCTCCGTCACCGTGCCCACCGTCGAGCGCGGGTTGTGGCTCGTCGTCTTCTGGTCAATCGAAATCGCGGGCGACAGCCCCTCGATGTTGTCTACGTCCGGCTTGTCCATCTGTCCGAGGAACTGCCGCGCGTACGCAGACAGTGACTCCACATAGCGACGCTGCCCCTCGGCGTAGATCGTGTCAAACGCGAGCGAGGACTTGCCCGAGCCGGACAGCCCCGTCACCACAACCAATTTATCGCGCGGAATCTCCACGTTGATATTCTTCAGATTATGGGCGCGCGCGCCCTCGATTTTAATGCTTTCGTTCATAGTTTCCCCTATTGTTTCTTCTTCGGCAGTTCGCCCTCAAGTTCGACGATCATGTCGCGCAGTTCTGCCGCACGCTCGAATTCGAGCGCACGCGATGCCTGCTGCATTTCGCGCAGGAGGCTCTTGACGAGGTTCTCGCGTTCCTTCTTGCCGAGTTTCTTCTTCGCCTTGCCGTCCTTTTTGCCGTAGGGTGCGGAACTCTCGGCGGCGACAAGCGTCATCTCAATCAGCGGCACAATGGGTTTTTCGATGGTCTTCGGCGTGATGCCGTGCGCCTCGTTGTATTCGTTCTGAATCGTGCGGCGGCGCTCCGTCTCGTCGATGGCGCGCTGCATCGAGCCCGTGATCACATCGCCGTACATGATGACATGACCGCCCGCGTTGCGCGCGGCGCGTCCAATGGTCTGGATGAGTGCGGTATCGGAGCGCAGAAAGCCCTCCTTGTCCGCGTCGAGGATGGCGATGAGCGACACCTCGGGCATGTCCAGCCCCTCGCGCAGGAGGTTGATGCCGACAAGCACATCAAACTCGCCCGCGCGCAGGTCGTGAATGATCTCCGCGCGCTCGATGGTCGCAATGTCCGAATGGAGGTAACGCACCTTGACGCCCGCCTCGCGCAAGTACTCGGTCAGGTTTTCCGCCATCCGCTTCGTGAGTGTCGTAACGAGCACGCGCTCGTTGCGGTCAATACGCACGCGAATCTCCGAGAGCAAATCGTCGATCTGTCCGTCGAGCGGGCGCACCTCGACCACGGGGTCGAGAAGTCCCGTCGGACGGATGATCTGCTGCGCGACCTGCTGTGCCTGCTGCATCTCGTATTTGCCGGGCGTTGCGGAGACGTAAACGATCTGGTTGACACGCGCGGCAAACTCCTCAAACGTCAGCGGTCGGTTATCGAACGCGGACGGCAGACGGAAGCCGTTGTCGACGAGCGAGACCTTTCGGCTGCGGTCACCGCCATACATCGCGTGAATCTGCGGCAGTGTCACATGGGACTCGTCAATCATGATGAGGAAATCCTCAGGAAAGTAGTCAAGGAGGGTATATGGCGTGTCCCCTGCGTTCCTGTGCGTCAGGTGGCGCGAGTAGTTCTCGATGCCGGAGCAGTAGCCCATCTCCTCCATCATCTCAAGGTCATAGTTCGTGCGCTGCTCAAGCCGCTGCGCCTCAAGCAGTTTGCCCGCGCCCTTGAGTTCGCCCAGACGCTCTGCAAGCTCTGTGCGGATGTCCGCCATCGCAATCTTCATGTCCTCATCGTCCGTGACATAGTGGGACGCGGGAAAGACCATGGAATGCAGGCGCTCGCCGTAAACCTCGCCCGTCATCGCGTCAAACTCGATGATGCGCTCCACCTCGTCGCCGAACATCTCGATGCGTACGCCACGGTTGTTGTAACCCGCAGGAAAGATTTCAACGACATCGCCGCGCACGCGGAAGCGCCCGCGCTCGAAGGCGATGTCGTTGCGCTCGTAGCGGATGGAAACGAGCTTTTGGAGAATCGCCTCGCGCGGGATTGTCTGCCCCTTGTGCACGGAGAGCACCATCTCGTGATAGCTCTCAGGTGAGCCGAGGCCGTAGATGCACGACACGCTCGCAACGATGATGACATCGCGCCGCTCGAACAGCGAACAGGTCGCGGAGTGGCGCAGTTCATCGATCTCGTCGTTGATGGACGCGTCCTTCTCGATGTAGGTGTCCGTCTGCGCAATGTATGCCTCCGGCTGATAGTAGTCGTAATAACTGACAAAGTAGCCGACATAGTTGTCGGGAAAGAACGACTTGAACTCGCTTGCGAGCTGTGCGGCAAGCGTCTTGTTGTGCGCAATGACGAGCGTCGGACGCTGCACGCACTCGATGACCTTTGCCATCGTATAGGTCTTACCCGTACCCGTCGCGCCGAGGAGCACCTGCGCCGTCATGCCATTCTCGATACCGCCCGCGATGTCCGCAATCGCCCGTGGCTGATCGCCCATCGGTTCAAAGGGCGCAATGACCTTAAACGGGATCTCCTTCTCGAAGATCGTCGTATTGAGTTTTGGAACCATCGCCATTGTGCACCCTCCCCATCACTGCCGAAAAGTCATTCTGTCATTATAGCGCATTCAATGAGCGATGGAAATAGTTGCGCATAAAAAAGCACCCCGCAGGGTGCTTTTTATCATTGCAATTAGAGCTTGCTGACCTCTGCCGCAGTCATGATCTCGACGACGGTAATGTCCTTCACCGTATTGAGGTCGATAAAGCCGCCGTCCACGAGCTGCACAACGGGCATTGCCGTAACGCGCGACTCGTCGATGTAGACGATGCGCCCTGCAGTACCGTCGGAGAGACGCAACCAGCAGCCATTGAGCGCAGCATTGAGCTTACGCATAAAGAGCACGGTATATTCTGAGTCCAGCTTGCCATCCAGCACGTCGGCGTAGAGGATCTTAAACACCTCAAACGGCGAGCGCTTCTCTGCGTATGTGCGGCTGGACGCCATTGCGTCATAGCTGTCGAGCACTGCGAGTACCTTACCAAACGTCGAGATCTGATCGCCCTTAAGTCCGGACGGATAGCCCGAACCGTCGTTGCGCTCGTGATGTTGGACGACGCCGTTCATGAGTTCGGTACGCCCCGAGAGTTCGCTGCCCTCGAGGAGTTTGAAGCTTTCGACGACGTGATTCTTGAGGATGTCGAATTCTTCTTCCGTGAGACGCTCCTTCTTCTCAAGCAGCTCCTTATCGATGAATTGTTTGCCAATATCAAGGAAGAGTCCCGCAAGCACGAGGTTCTGACGATCGATGCCGCTAAGACCCATCCACTTTGCCATAAGACCGCCGAGGATAGCGAGGTGGACGCAGTGATGGAGATTGTAGTCGCCCTCCTGATTCATCGTGTAGATCATGGAAACCGCCGTCGCGCCCTCCTTGTAGAGGTCCCGTAGGCGTCCGCTCGCCATCACGGGCTGCAGGATGTCCATGTTGAGTTTTCCGGTGACCGCCGCATCCTGAAAGAGTTTTTCCATCTCGCCGTAAACGTAGCGATAGTTCTTTTCGTATTTGTCATCCAGCTTCGCGTCACGCTCAGGCGCCACCGTTCCTTCATAGGAAGAAGGTTTCTCTTCCTCCTTGGTTGCCTTTTCCTTCTCCACGGCAACAAGGATACTGTCCTCGTCAACATAGACAGAGGCGATCCCCTTCTCCTTGAGCAGCTTGATCTTCTCCCGGTCCAGAACCGTACCGCCCTCAACGAGAACAACCTCGGTCTCTCCATCGTAAACCGTACGCCCGATGATCATTTCCGGTAGCAGGCTCCGAACAGCAAACGCTTTTAGCATAATACACACTCTCCCTTTTTTCTTCCCTGAACAGAATTTCTCTCTTATCCTTTGACAACGATATTGACGAGCTTTCCTGGAACGCAGATGACCTTTACAATCTGCCTGCCCTCCGTGAGCTCCTTGGCGCGCGGCAGTTCGGTAACCAATTGCTCCATCGCATCCTTGTCGAGATCGGCGGCGATCTTCACGCGGTCACGCACCTTGCCGTTGATCTGCAGTACCACCTCGATTTCGTCCTGCGTGAGCGCAGATTCATCATATGTCGGCCATTTCTGAGCGTGAACGCTGCCCGTAAAGAGGCGTGCCCAGAGTTCCTCCGTGATATGCGGCGCAAACGGCGCAAGTAGGCGCAACAGCGCACTTGCCGTTTCACGCGCAAGCGCGGGGCTGAGTTCCTTGTCCTGAAATGCGTAGAACGCATTGACCAGTTCCATGATGGCAGAAATTGCCGTATTGAACATAAAGCGCTCGCGCACATCCTCGGTGACCTTCTTCGTGGTCATGTGCAGGACGCGGCGCAGTTCGCTCTCCTCGGACGTGAGCACTGCAGGATCGTAGGCTCCCGGCGCGCCCTTGATCGCATTCTCGAACTGAAGCAGGATGCGCCAGACGCGGTTCAGGAAGCGGAACGCCCCCTCGACGCCCTGATCGCTCCAATCCAGATCGCGCTCCACGGGAGCCGCAAACAAGATGAAGAGGCGCGCCGTATCCGCGCCGTACTTTTCGATGATCTCCTCAGGCGATACGACATTGCCGAGCGACTTCGACATCTTCGCCCCGTCCTTGATGACCATGCCCTGCGTGAGAAGGTTCGTGAACGGCTCGTCGAAGTTGAGCATCCCCGCATCGCGCAGTACCTTTGTGAAGAAGCGGGCGTAAAGGAGATGCAGGATCGCGTGCTCAATACCGCCGATGTACTGATCGACGGGTGCCCAGTAGTTCACCTTGTCGCGATCAAACGGACGATCCGTATTGTGCGGATCGGCGTAGCGGTAGTAGTACCACGACGAGCAGATGAAGGTGTCCATCGTATCTGTCTCGCGTATCGCCGGTCCGCCACACTTCGGGCATTTACAGTGGAGGAAGTGCTCACTCGAGGAGAGCGGCGATACCGCCCCCTGTGCAAACGACACATCCTCTGGCAGACGCACGGGCAGCTCCTCCTCGGGGACGAGCACCTCGCCGCATGCCTCGCAGTTAATAATCGGAATGGGTGCGCCCCAGTAACGCTGACGTGAGATGAGCCAGTCCCGCAGGCGGTAGTTGACACGGCGCTTGCCGAAGCCCTGTGCCTCCGCCTCGTCGATGATCGCCCCCATCGCCGCGTGCATCTCCATGCCCGTGAACTTGCCGGAGTTGATCAGGAAGCCTTCCTTCTCGACGTATGCCGCCGTCATATCCTCGAGGCGCAGCTCGCCCTCGGGCGGACGGATCGTGAGGATCTTGCGGATGCCGTACTTCGTCGCAAACATCCAGTCGCGCTGATCCTCGGACGGCACTGCCATAACTGCGCCCGTGCCATACTCAAAGAGCACATAGTTCGTTACCCAGATCTCGACCTGCTCCCCATTGAACGGATTCGTGCAGTAGAGCCCCGTGAAGATGCCTTCCTTCTCCGACTCACTCGAAGCGCGCTCGATGTCGGACTGCTTGCGGACACGCATGCAGAACGCGCGAATCTCGTCTGCCTTGTCGCTGACCGTGCAGATCTTCTCCACAAGTGGATGCTCGGGCGCAAGCGCGACGAAGGTCATGCCGAAGACAGTATCGGGGCGCGTTGTGTAGACAGGAATCTCCGTATCAAGCGAGGGCACAGGCAGACGGAACTCGAGTCCCTCGCTCCGCCCGATCCAGTTCTCCTGCATCGTCTTGACGCGCTCGGGCCAGCCCGGCAGCTTTGCAAGATCTGCAAGTAGTTCGTCGGCGTAGTCCGTGATCTTGAAAAACCACTGCGCAAGGTTCTTCTTGTGAACCTCGGATTTGCAGCGCCAGCACTTGCCGTCTTCGACCTGCTCGTTCGCGAGCACCGTGCCGCAGGTATCGCACCAGTTGACGGACGCCGCCTTCTTATACGCCAACCCCTTTTTATAGAACAATTCAAAGAGCCACTGCGTCCAGCGGTAGTAATCCTCACGGCAGGTGATGACCTCGCGCGCCCAGTCATACGCGAGCCCGAGCGCACGCTGTTGCCGCTCCATGTTCTCAATGTTCGCATACGTCCACTTCGCAGGGTGCACCTTGTTCTGGATTGCCGCGTTCTCTGCGGGCATGCCAAAGGAATCGAATCCCATGGGGTGCAGGACGTTGTACCCCTCCATCGTCCGAAAACGTGCGACCACGTCTCCGATCGAGTAATTGCGGACATGACCCATGTGGAGTTTTCCTGACGGATATGGAAACATCTCAAGCACGTAGTATTTCGGCTTCGTGTCGTCCATCTCCGTATGGCAGCTGTGATCCGTCTCCCATATCTCCTGCCACTTCGCTTCAATCTCCTGCGGGTTATATCTCTCCACTATACTCCTGCTCCTCCCAGTATTCAATCATTGTGCAATTACATTGCATAATCTTTTCTTAATAATTATTTCAGTATATTATACATGAAACGTGATGAATGCGTCAATCATTATTCATATTTTAGCGGAAATTTTTAGGACTTTTCTCCTGTCGTTCTGTATGTCTGAATACTGTGTCAAAAATCGTGCACGCTTGACTCTTTCATGATACAATGAGCATGAGATCATTTTGAGGATAGGAGATGAGCGTTTGGAGCACTATCTTTCCGGCGTTGCAGCGCATGCAGGACCGACGCTTGCCATTTTCTTCGCAGCGTTCATCCAGTCGATTACAGGATTCGGTCTCGTCATCATCGCCGCGCCTCTTCTCATGTTCTTCTACGAGCCGAAACTCACCGTCCCGATCATGCTACTGCTCGCGTGCAGCGGCAACGCCGTGCAGGGCTTTCTCATGCGAAAGCAGGCGAATCTCCCGCTTGTGCGCCTAATGTACCTCGGCATGCTTGCAGGACAGCCCATCGGCTTCTTTTTCTTTACCTACATATCCAATGACGCGCTGAAGGTATTCATCAACGTCGTCGTGCTCGTAACGCTCCTACTCATGCAGATCTCCCATCGCCACATTCCGGAGTGTCGGCGCAACACGATCATCACAGGGGCGCTCTCGGGTTTCACGGCGATCACGACGGGCATGGGCGGACTGCCGTTCCTGATCTACCTTGCATATACCTCCATGCCGCCCAATATGTTCCGCGCGACCTGCTTCGTCTACTTCTTTCTCGGCAACGCAACCTCGCTCGTCAGCTATCTCATCGGCGGCTTTCCGCTCACGGAGGCGTTCAATGAGTTCATCTACCTCCTGCCTGCGCTTGCCGTCGGCATCGTCGCGGGACGCGAGAGTATGCGCTTTATGCCCGCGGCGCTCTTCCGAAAATTTGTCTTTGTGATTCTCTACGTCGCCTCCACCTATACGATTGTATCGATTTTGATAACGTATTTTTGAGATAGAAAAAGCACGGCACTCTGACCGCGCTTCCCTATATCATGAAATTTCTTACCGAATGGAGCGAAGCACTGCCTCAAGCTCGTCATAGCGGCGCGTCAATCGCGCCCCGAGTTCTGCCACGCGATCGACGGATGCCACCCCGCGACGGATCGCCGTTAAACCAACGTCCAGATTCTTCTTGAGATCCTCAATCCGCCCGTCAAATCCATGCTCGAAATCCTCGACCCGATCCTCAAACGCCTGATTGGTCGCGAGCATCTTGTCGATCTCCTGCACATCACGCAGGAGCTCACTGATCGCCTCATCGGATGCCTCAAGGCGCTCGCGCGTATTCTCTGAGAGCTTGCGCACCTCGCCCGCAACAACGGCGAAGCCGCGCCCCGCCTCTCCGGCACGCGCCGCCTCAATCGCCGCATTGAGCGCGAGGAGGTTGATCTGCGCCGAGATCTCCGTGATCATGTTCATGACCTGCTCGATCTTCTTTGTGCTCTCCGTGAGCCGTTCGAGCTTCGGGGTAATCTCCGCGTTGCGCCCGAGGAGCTCCTTTGTCATGTCGCCCTGTCCACCGAGACCGTTGCTCAGATTGTCGATGAGTCCGCCAACGCTCTCCGCGCTCTCCCCGATGCGCGCCATTGTCTTTGACATCCCCGCCATCGCGCTGCGATATTCGCTGAACTCACTCATAATGCCGTCCTTGAGTCTGCCAATGATCTCAAGACGTGCAATATCATGTTCGAGGAAGGATTTCTGACAGAGTGCATAGACGGACGGAAAGCGATTCATATAGCCGTCGTAGAATGTTCCTCCGGAAAGCCGGTAGAAGAAGATCGCCGTCAGCGTCTCGTTGATGTGCATGCCCGCGATCTCACCGAGCGCCGAGTAGCCGGCGACAGAGACCCCCTCAAAGAGATCCGCATCTGCGAGTTCCTCCGCAAAGGTCAATCGACGTAGGATGCAGTCATTCATAACAGCGCCGAGGGGCGCGGGCTTCCCCTTGGCAAAGCCCGCATAGTCCGCCTTGAGGATTTCGAGGAAGCGCACGCGGCGCATGAGATAGAGTTCCTCCCCTGCCGTGATGTCACAGAAAAAGTGCATCCGCTTCGCAGATTCATCAATCCTTTGCAGGGAGCGGATATAGAACTGATTGCCAACATGTGTCGCAAAGGTATATTCCGCAAGCGCGTCCGCGAGTGCCGCAATATCCGATACGTGCATATACTCCATCAGCACATCGGTGAGCAGGACGGGTCGTCCCTCGGCATCCGCAACGGTGTCCACCGTCCGGAATGTCGCATCCGAACCGATCACCGTCCAATGCGCCCCCATTTCCTCCGCCGCCTGTGTCTTAAACACGGAGTAGCGGTAATCTGCGGCGAGTTTGACGACAAGGACGACGGCATGGTTCTCGAGCACCTCTCTGCCGTTGTAGATATAGGTGTGGGAAAAGTCGAGTGCACCGCCCGCACTGCCGCCGATATAGGGGCAGGGCAGGCTCTCTGCGTCATAGAGAGCCTTGAGTACAAATGACTCGCACGCACTCACCCCGTCGACATAGACGAAGGCAAAGGTGTCGTCAAAGCGCACGGGAAAGGGAATGTGCTCGGCACGGACATCTGCGGTGATCTTTTCCACGCGCTCGGCGGGTGTGAGTGTCACCGCACCGCGCCGCATATCCTCGTTGTGGAGGGGCAGCGTCATCATATGCGTCTGCGCGATCATGCGCTTGCTGAATACCTGCAGCAGCACCTTTGCACGCCCGTCCTCCGCGTCCATATAGTAGGAACGCGAATCCTTTGTACGTGTGAGCTCGCCGCATGTTGTCATCAAGAGGAGTTGCACATCGGGCGGTGAGGCAGTCTGAACGGCATGTGCCACATCGTCCATCCCGAGATCGGCAGAGATAAACCCCATGACGATGGCGGGTCCGCCCGGCACGTTGTAGAGCTCACGCAGACGTTCCGCCGTCAGCTCACTGCGCGAAAGATAGGCAGACTTCATATCGCCGCCTCCCACACTGCCGAGCCCCGCAAACGGGGCACGCGTTTTTTCTCCCGGATCGCATGCGGGCTCTTCCCCTGCCGTAGGTTTCACGTTGATACGCTCCGCCGGCAAAATCTCTTCGCTCTTTTTATTCCCAAACAGTCCGAACATATATGTTCCTCCCTAGCGGCCACATTTATATTATTATAACACGCAGTTATCCCTGCCGCAAGAATCTGTAAAGGATCATCGGAACAATAAGCATGGGCACGCCAAGATAGAGTGCGGAACGAAGTTCCGGCACAAAGATCATGAAGACGAGGCAGATTACCTGCGCCCAGATGCCGAAGAGTGTCACATACGGAAAAAGAGGCATGCGGTAGCGCAACAGGGAGACCGCGTCCTCCGCTTCGAGTTTCCGCCGCCGCCGATATTGACTCCAACAGATCGAGATCCATGCCATGGCACCCGAAAAGCCCGAGAGAGCAAGCAGATAGGTGTAAAACTCACCATGCGGATTCATCGCATAGATCGCGATGACGCCCCAGCAAAAGGCGATGGAGGCGTAAATCGCACGCGAGGGGATCCCCTTGCTGCTCAGTCCCTCGAGGGTGCGCGGTGCCATGCCCATCGTCGCGAGCGCATGCACGGTTCGCGCCGCACCATAGAGTCCCGAGTTCGAGCAGGAGATCGCCGCCGTCAGCACGACGAACGAAAAGAGCGCGGAAAGCTCCGTAAAGCCGTGCTCGGCAAGCGCCGCCGCAAAGGCACTCTCTGTGAGCGAGGCGTGATCCCACGGTAGGATCGAAATGAGCAACGTAATCGGAATGATGTAGAGAGCAATGATCCGCCACGTCACGTTGCGCACCGCCGTCGGAATGCTGCGCGCAGGGTCGGCAGTCTCTCCCGCCGCAAGTCCGATGATCTCCGTCCCCTGAAAGTTGACAAGGATAATGACCATCGTGAGTGCGATGCTCGCGTAGCCGTGCGGTGCGAACCCCCCGCTGCCGAGAAGGATGCGCGTCCCGATGTATTCCTCCCCGCCGATGAGTCCGAGGCAGATGAGGAGGGCGACCACGCTGAACGCCACGAGCGCCGTCACCTTGACGAGGGAGAGCCAGAACTCACTCTCCCCGAATTTATCGACACGAAACAGGTTGAGGATGGTCACGATGAGTCCGAAGAACACCGCCCACCAGACCGTCCCGATCTCCGGGAAAAAGCCGTTCATGACAATGCCGGCGGCGATCATCTCCGACGGCACATAAGAGACCCACGTCACCCAGTACGACCAGCCGACGCCGCACGCCCATGTCGCGGAAATATTCTCGCGCGCATAGACGACAAAGGAACCTGAGAGCGGTTTTTCCACCGCGAGCTCCGCGAGACAGAGCATAACTGCGAGGACGATCACCCCTCCGAGGAGATAGGAAATTATGGCGGCAGGTCCCGCCTGTTCGAGCACATAGCCCGTCCCTAGGAAGTATCCGCTCCCGATGACGCCGCCGAGAGAGATGAACTGAAGATGCCGGTGCTTCAGCTTCCGTTTCATTGTCGATTCGCCCATGGGCTTCTTAACACAACCTTTCTGCCGTTTTTTCGCAACAAAAAATGTGCTCTCATCATACTACAAGAACGCATAGATTACTACGATTTATTTGACAAAGCGGTAAATTTTTATTATCATCATACCAAGCACACAAAGGAGGAGCTAATATTATGAAATTCAGAGCCTTGCTGCTCGCCTTGGCGCTCGTCATCACTGTTTCGGGTACCACGAGCGCAGCCGTCACCGAACATCGCGAGTCGACGACAAATCTTTCCATCGCCTACCCCATTCTCAGTGCGGAGACCGGTGTCGTCGCAGATCCCATCAACGCCGATATCGCGGCGCTTGCCGCAGACGTTCGTGCCGCGTATGAAGACGGCGAATTCTATCGTGGGGAATTCGGCTACCGCGTGCATCTGGACGATGAGAACTTCCTCTCCGTGACGTTCACGGATCTGCGCTACACACTGCGCGGGAATCAACCGACGCGCCAGGACTATGGCTTCGTCTACTACAAGAAGACGGGGCAGCGTCTGCCGCTCGCATTCTTCGTCCACGTTACTCCGTCCGATCTGGACGGCGAGGCGGTAAACGGTCATCTCTATAACGAGCAGGGTCGCAATACGCCGATCCGACCGGAAAAGTCCGTGCATGAGGTACCGACGAACTACTTCCTCGGCGGACGTGGCTTTGTCTGCCCCATCTTTCAGGCGGGAGAGCTGACGGCAAGCACGGGACCGACTTACATTCTGCTCGACGCAAGCATCGTCGACTACTTCAATCGCAAGAACAAATGACAACGGAACGTGCCTACACGACCATCACGGGGGAGATGCCGGAGAGCGGTACCTCCCCCGTTTCGTATGAGATCCGGCGTTCACGCTTCCTCGCCTATGCCGTTCATGCAGAGGATGAGGAAGAAGTCCGTACATGGCTGCAAGCCGTAAAAAAAGAGCACTATGAGGCGCGTCATGTCCCCTACGCGATGGTACTCGGAGAGCGTGCCGACCGCCAGCGTTCGAGCGATGATGGTGAGCCGGGTGGAACAGCAGGAAGCCCTATCCTCGAGGCAATCAAAGCATGCGATATCACGAATGCAGCTGTCGCCGTCGTGCGATACTTCGGCGGCATCAAGCTCGGCGCAGGCGGTCTTATCCGTGCCTATGCCCATGCGGCAGGACTCGGGCTCGACGCGGCGGCAAAGGTTCGCATGACCCCCCTGCACACGATGTACGTCACGATCGACTATGATCTGCTCGCCGTAGCCGAGCGTTATATCCGTGACGCAGATGTGCAGACGGAGGAGGCTTCCTACGCAGACGTTGTGACACTGGCACTGCTCGTACCGACAGGTGACATCGAACTGCATCAGCGTGCGCTCACCGACCTCACAGCGGGACGTGCGCGGTATAAATTAGGTGGGCATAAGTATGTCGCTGTGCCTCTTGCATAGAAAAAGCGCCTATGTAGGCGCTTTTTTATTCGATATTGCAAATTTCCTTGCCGCAGTTCTCGCAGTGAATCTCTTCCTTAAGGAAGTCGATGTCCTTGATGAGGATGAGGTGCCCGCGCATCGCGATCACATCGCTCTTTCTGAGATCGGCAAGCATGCGGTTGAGACTTTCGCGTGCGGATGCGGAGTAGTTCGCAAGCTCCTGATTCGTGAGCGGCACGGAGATGAGGATCCCTTCCTCCGTCTCCATGCCGTAACTGTTCGCGAGGCGAATCAGCGTCGAGTAGAGCGCCCCCTTCTTGCCATAGAGCACGAGATCGCGAAACTTCAGATGCTGCTTGCGCATGTGCATGCCGATCAACTTGAGGAGTGCAATCGAAAGATGCGGATGCTTCTCCAAATATGCCTGTAAGACCGGGAACTCAATGGCATAGACTTCCGCCGCACTGCGCGCGACCGCACTGAAAATATACGTCGGCTCCTCCTCATAGATCGGCAACTCACCAATGAGACTCCCCTTCGTTGCGAGGCGCAGAGCAAGGACGCGCCCGGAGGCACCGTATTTCACAATGAAGATGTGTCCGGATCGCACAATGTAGAAATAATGCGCCGATGTGCCCTCGCGAAACAGGTATGCACCGTCATGCAGTGATATCACCTTTCCCGGAATCGACATTAGCTCCCGAATAAGCGTCTCCTGATCCACAAGCCTCGCCTCCATCCTCTCTATAAAGATTTCCTATTATTTTTTTAATATTATCGAAAAAACTGTGAAAAACCTGTGATATTGATCACAGCCAAAGCAAAAATTTTTCACTATAATTTTTTTATATCTAAATTATAGGAAGCTCTGATAACAGCAGAGTTTCACAGATCACAGGGGAGAGATGCAAATGGCAAGCAAGGACATCCTCGCCGAACTTGGCGAAAATCCATCGCGGCGCGATATTCTGGCGCACTGGGATCCGGAGAACGAAATATTCTGGAAGAAATACGGCGAGCGCGTCGCGAAACAGAACCTCTATACCTCGACGTGGGCACTGACCCTCGCCTTCGTTGCGTGGACGATGTGGGCGACGATCGCCGCCCAGCTCAATCAGGTTGGCTTTCACTTCTCGGACAACGAGATCTTCACGCTCGCGGCACTGCCCGGGCTCGTCGGCGCAACGGGACGTCTCGTCTACACCTATCTCCCCGCCATCGTCGGTGGGCACAACTGGACGTTCATCTCGACGGCGCTGCTGCTCTTTCCGCTCATAGGACTTGGAAACGCACTCACGGACACGACGACGACGTATGATACGTTCGTCCTGCTCGTCGCTGCGATCGGCATTGCAGGTGCAAACTTCTCCTCCTCGATGGCGAACATCGGCTTCTTTTTTCCGAAGTCGCAGAAGGG
>ERZ773035.1694-NODE-1694-length-15476-cov-36.619999_pt1 | contig 15476 bp, 16 predicted proteins | sample MGYA00511487_ERZ773035 | MGnify/ENA primary metagenome ERZ773035 (study PRJEB29015, sample SAMEA2737985) | human oral metagenome | biome: human oral; feature: human-associated habitat; material: dental | place: China | collected 2024 ...
CCCTCCGCGGACGGCGCACGGCTCTCCGCGGCCGGCGGCCGCCGTAAGGACGCGCCCGGCGGCGCGGCGCCGTCGTCGTCCCCGGAGACCCGCCCCGCCGAAGGGCCGAATGGGCCGGGAGGGCCGGAGTCGGTCGGGAGAGCCGAGGAGCCGGGATCCGCCGTCGAGGCCTCCACCAACAGCTCGACGCGCTCGGCCAGCGCGGCCACCTGCCGCTGGAGGTCCTCGACCTGCGCGCGCGTCGCGGCCTCCTGCTCGGCGCTCTCCTCGGCCACCAGCGAGATGACCCAGGAGGCGAGCGTGGCCGTGACGACCCCGGCCAGCGCGACGCCGCCGACCATGAGCAGCACCGCCGCGCACCTGCCCACCGCCGTCACGGGGGCCAGGTCGCCGTACCCGATGGTCGTGATCGTCACCAGCGACCACCACACCGCCTCCCCGAACGTGGTGATCGGCGTTCCGGGCGCGCCCCGCTCGGCGTCGAGCACCGCCAGGGAGGACAGGAGGACGAGCAGGCTCACCCCGCCCGCCGTGTACGCCGTGATCCGCCCGCGCAGCGCGGTGCCGGCGCCGCGGTGCAGCACCCCCAGCAGGGCGACCAGCCGCAGCAGCCGCAGCGGCCTGAGCACAGGCAGGGCGACGACGGCGAGGTCCGCCAGGTGCCGGACGAACCACCGGCCGCGGTCCTGGGCGCACACCAGCCGCCCCGCGTAGTCCACGGCGAAGACCGCCCAGACCACGTTCATCACCAGCTCGGCGGCCTGCCGCCCCGCGCCGTGCAGGTCGGCGACCACCTCCCACGCGTAGGCGGCCAGGAAGACGAGCGCGGCGGCCGTCAGCGGCCACTCGGACGCGTGCTCCCACCTGCGCAGACGGGCGCCGCGGCTTCGCTCCGACATACCGCCCATGGTAGACGACGGCGAACGCGGCGAGTTGACACGCGACGGGGCGGCACTATGCTCCCATCATTCTTCCGCGACTCGGAAAAGCAAGAGACTGGACCGACGCCGATGTCCGGCACCTCCAGGACCCTCCGCTCGAGCAACAGGCGCGCCTTCCTGCGCACGCTCCTCCGCGGCACCCCCATGGCCCGCTCCGACGTCGCCGACGCCACAGGCCTGAGCACCTCCACGGTCTCGAGCATCGCCAACGAACCCCTGGAGGACGGCACGCTCGTCGAGACCGGCGCCGCCGCCAGGACGGGCGCCAGGACCCTTCTCGTCGAGCAGTGCGGGTACCTGGTAGGAGCGCTCACGGCCATGGGCGTCAGCCCCATGATGACGTTCCACGCCGGGGGCACCCAGGTGGTGCGGGGCATCCCGGCCGAGGTGGTCGAGCGCCTGGGCCGGGACGGGGACGGGGCCACCCAGCCGATGACAATGAACCTCAAGGTCTACAGGGGTGGACTCCCGGGCCCTGGACGAGTTCCAGCGGCTGCACCCCGACCAGACCTACCGGGGCGACGGCGCCCGCGTGGCGAGGTCCGCGCGCTCGGGCATCTCCGGCGCCTACCGGATCCTGGCGGAGGCCAGGTCCCGGGGCGACCTGTCCTACGAGCGCGAGGCCGTCCTGGCCTTCGAGGGCGCCGTGCCCGGGGAGTTCACCATCAATATGTCCCGCATCGCGGGCCTCGACCCCACCGACCCCCTCGACCGCTCCCGGGCGGAGGTCATCGGCCGGCGCCAGGCCGATGAGACGGTCCGCTTCCTGCGCGCGCACGTGCCGGGGTTCGAGCACTGCCGCCTCATGGGTACGGGCCCGAGCATCGGGGTGCGCGAGTCCCGGAGGATCCGAGGCATGCACGAGCTCACCGCCCGCGAGCTCGTGACGAACACGATGTTCGACGACGCGGTGTCGATGGGCAGCTACCCGATCGACCTCCATGACCCGGACGGCGGGTCCACCACCCACTACGTGTCACTGCGGGAGGGCTCGTGGTACTCGATCCCCTACCGGAGCCTCGTGCCGCGCGAGCTCGGCAACCTGATCGTCGCCGGGCGGTGCCTGTCGGCGACCCAGGACGCCCTGGCGGCCGTCCGCGTGACACCGGTCGTCATGGGCTTCAGTCAGGCCTCGGGAACCGCCGCCGCCCTGGCGGCGCGCACCGACACCGTCACGGACCTGCGGCCCCTGGACGCCGCGGCCCTGAGGACTCGGCTGACGGCGGACGGGGTCTTCCTGGACGCCTACCGCGAACGGCGCGGTTGAGGGCGCCCGGCCTGACGCCGGCCCGGAGTCGGCCGGGTGCCGCCGTGTCCCGAAAAGTGCTCATCCCACGCACTTTTAACGTCCTGCATCGCCTGGTCCGCGCAACGAAACCGCGGAATCATGCCGATTCCTGTCGCGCCCGAGGCCGTCGATCGTCTTAAAGCTGCGTAGGATGATCACTTTTCGTGGCAGCGGGGGCGATCGGCAGGGTTCCACAAGCCTCTGCAGGCGCTCACAAGGCGCCGCGTTCGCCCCGCGTGCACCCGCGCCTCACCTTGTGGTCGCCGGGCATGACCCCCGGGCCGCGTTCGCCCCCATGTGCCCGCGCCTCTCCCTCGCGCGCCGCGCGCCGGAACGTCAACGTACCTTCCCAACACCAACGTACCTTTCTCCCATCCTTCTGACCTCTACCCCCAGAAGAATGGGAGAAAGGTACGTTCATGTGACGAACTTCCGTTGACGTTGGGGCCCGCCGCCGCCCGTCCCGTCCGCGCCTTCCAACCCCGGCGGCCCCGCCGCCTTCGCCCTCCGCGCGGGTTGCAGGCCACGTCGGTCGGGCCGTCGTCACTTGGCGCCGGTGACCACCAGGCCCTCGGCGCGCAGGAGGTCGTAGGCCCCGGTGATGGATGGTGGCCGGGGCGACGGCGAAGGCCGACGCGAGGGCGCGCACGGAGACGAGGCGGCGCCGGGGCGCGGCTCGAATCGGGCGGACGCCCTCGACGACGCCGTTGCGGATCTGTTGGTAGATCGGGACGGGAGAGCAGGGGTCGTGATGTCCATATGTCCATGACGGTGCGCTCCCCTCCGCTTCTCTGCCGTCCCTGTATGGGCGGATAGCGGCACAGATGGGATGGCGGTGCGGGTGCCGCGGGGCGCCTCAGCCCTCCAGGCCGAGCAGGCGGCGGGAGTAGACGGCCTGGCCGGAGTGCTGGGCGGCGTCGTCGATGATCGAGGCCAGGCGCGAGCCACGGGTGACCGGCGGCTGCCAGGAGCGGTCGATGATCTCGGCGAGCGCCGCCGGCTTCAGACTGGTCAGGTACTCGCGGATGAGCGCGTAGGCGGCGTCGAGGTAGTCGGTGAGGACGGCAAGGCTGCTCACGCGCACCAGGGCGGCCTGCTCGGGCGTGTGGCGCCAGTCCTCGGTGTCGTCGGGCAGCGGCAGGGCGAAGCGCTCCCTGAAGCCGGCCGAGGTCCACAGCGGCTCGACGCCGGCAAGGGCCGAGACCTGCAGGTCGATCTCCCGGGCCGCGTGCCAGGCGAGCCAGGTCAGGGAGTCGATGCGCGGCGCCGTCTCCGGGGCGGGGCGCGTGTTGGCCTGCTCGAGGGTGACGCCGTCCAGGGCGCGGTCGAAGCGCTCGCGGGAGCGGTCCAGAGAGGCGGTCAGGAGGTCCGCGTAGGGGGCGGAGTCTGCGGGGCGGCCGGTGTTATCGCTCATGCCCTCACCGTATGCCGCCTGTGCCGGTGCGGGTAGGGCCCCGGCCGGGGCCGTGCGCGCGCACCGTTCGCGCCGCGAGGTCCCGCTCGACGCGGGCCACCAGGTCCCCGTCGGCCACCACCTGACTCAGATGCTCGGCCCCGTCATAGTCCAGCACCCGCCCCGTCCCATCCCGACGACACACCAGGCGCCTGGTCCCGTCTGGACTGCCGGACGCGTCTTCGGGCAGCCTTTAAAGTCGTGTTTCGGGTTGCTTGTCTTGTTCTTCTGTGCTCTTTCTTTTGTGCTCCCGGTCGCCCTCGTCCTGTGTCCTGTACCCCGGGGCGGGGCGGGGTCGTTTCTGATCGTGTGTACCGGGCTCGACCTGGGAGGCAGTATCCTGGATGGCCTTGCTTCTTGCGGTGGTGGACCATCTGATAGGCCCTCTCGTTCCCTGAGGGTCGTGCCCGCCGACTTCTGCCCAGGCGCCCGCTCAGCACACCCCGGTCCTTTCCACCTGGAGGGCGGGTGAACAGCTGTTGAATATGAGAATAGTTGAGATGACGGACAAGTTCGAGAGAAGGGTTCTCGGTGATGATGGCCTGCCAATTAGGACGCGCGAGTACCGACTCTACCGGCCTTGGCCACGATCATGTTATCATCCAGGACCATGCGGCAGGGCGCGTGTTCGGCGAAGGAGGCAACGAGGGCCAGGGTCCTCACTTCAATGTCAGACCACCAAACGGCACCAGAAGCTGTGTTGTGCCGGGAGCGTTAGAGCGCTATGGACTTGGGGCTGGTCTGATGTCGGCAAACAGCATTAACTTTTCTGTTATTGATGGCGGCGACCTGCTGTGCGATCTATATCAGCCGGAGGGCCCGAGGCCTTCGGCTGTACTTGCCGATATCGCGATCTTGGACCTGGCTGCGGGTACGGTAGGGTTGCGCGTCTACGTACGGCAAATTCCGACATCCCTGCCAGAGTGGTGGGCCGCAGATGCGGATATGCTGGCCATAGCCTTGGAGTGCCGCGGTGCGGTAGAAGTGGATGTGCGCTTTGACTGCCCCGAGAGCGAGGGATTGGTGGTGCGAGGGATACCTGATGGTCGCGTGAAGGTGACGCTTGTGCGCCGAGATCATCGGATGAGAGTTGTCGCCCGAGAATGCGTGCTGGTCGAATTTAAGGCAATGCGGTGGGGAGGAGGATGTGCCTGATTATGGTGTGGTACTTCCTGTGGGCTGGTGGACACGAGATCTTGGTCGAGCTCGCGGGCTGTTCGAGGTTTTCGGCCAGCGCCCGGCCTCGTTGGCGGACGCGCTGTGCGTGGAGGCGAGATTCGATCCGTTTCCAGGCCTTGTCTGGCTGTCGGTGAATCTGGCTGATGCTCCAAACCCGCCTCCTGCTCGTTGGAGGCGCCGAGGACATGACGCTTTGCAGCTACGACTTCAATTCACTGGATGCCGCAGTGTCAGGGTCCGTGGCCGACTGGAGGCAGGGGGCTGTCCGGTGGACGTGCATTCTAGTGATGAGGGGATCCGGATTCGTCTGAAAGACGATAGACTGGACGCTGACTTTCTGGCCGACAGCGGGCTGATCAGCCGAATGGTGCCCTTCCGACGAAGTGAGGATTTTGACTTGTTGGATTGAACGGCCCTTCTAATGGGGCTGACCGTCCGCAACAACGTCGTATTACATGTTTGTGCGTGGCTCGCGTGCCGCGGTGGGCGATGAAGTAACTAGCGCGAAGTCGGTCCTGTTCGGGGACCTGCCTAGGGGTGATCATCTCGGTGCCGGTGCCGGTGCAGTGCCTGCCGACTATGTGCCGGGGCGCCTTCTCCAGGACCAGCACGGCAGGAGCGTGTCGTCGACGCTCAGCTGAGCCGTGAGCTCCAGGTCCTCCACCACCGGCACGCTTGCACTCAGGGCCCGGGCGCGACGGGTGCCCAGACCGAGATGACGCGGGAGGCGGTAGGCTGGGAGACGCTGGCCATGGCCGCCGGGAGCGCCTGGGGTAGGTTGTAGCGCAAGGACATGAGGATCAGGCGCACGTACCGGTACATCCTCAGGGCGCGCGAGCCGGCCAGCGGGGTCCCGATTCCGCTGTACCTGGCCGCCTTGCACATATCGAGGATGTTCTCGCGGGACAGCGGCATGCTAGTGCCGCCCATGGCGGCCTGCTTCTTGAGGTGCTTCCTCCCGGCGTTTGAGATCCTCTCAGGAACAGGCGTGCCCCACGTCCAGCGACACGCACCCCTCAAACGGCCACTACGCCCCTGTGAATAAGTCCCATAGAATTGACGTGGTTTGCGGCGCGCAGCTTTTAGCTGCCGCCAAAATAAGGTGACGATATTGTCTGCAATAGCTGCAGCTTTCATGAAACGGAGGTCTTAAAATAATGTCGTCGGCCGGCAGGCTAGAGATGAAAATGGACGTAAATGGAGTGATCGTCGAGCTCTCCGAGATTTTACGCGCAATCCGAGGAAGGGAGGAGATGTCGTGGCTGATGGTCGACCTGTGGGCGATACAGGACCCGCACGCAACCTTTCCGGTCTCGGATATCGAGGATGAGATCGAAAGGTCTTCGCACGGGCTTGGGCTCACGTGGTCGGAACTCGAAAGTATTTCCGATCAGCTCGCACAGTGCGTTGATTGCGAGTTGCTCGGGTTTGAGGGCGAAAAACCATACAGTGAATCGCCCGACATCAAAATAGTAGCCTTTGACGGCATCCGATGGATTATTGATTTCAGGAGTGTCGATCGCGCGAGGCTCGAAGAACTAGAAAGACTTACTGCAGGCTGGAGTGCGGGTATTTTCGAAAAATATGACAGCTACGGAGACATTCCCTCAAGATTCGCCTCCCTTGTGACACCAGAGATTCTTGACGGAAAATGATTTGCAGATTCACTTCTTGGGACTTATTCTAAGGGGTGTTTGCGTAGTGGTCGGATCAGGACGGAGAGGCATCCGGGGCGAGAATCTGTGCTTGGCACCCGTTACCTCGCTGGTGGCCCTGGTTGGTCCGGGGCCCGGAATTCCACTCTTTCTGCCACTGCCCGAGAAGCGACAGGCGGCTCATCCTGCTGTACTCGCTCGGTATTGGAATTGAGAGGCAATGCTATGACCGCATATGATGATCTAATTGACCGTTTGGCCGACAGGATAAATAGTCTCCCTCCTCGCAGGCAGGCAATTTTCTTTTGGTGTTCGGCTGAGGCGGTTGCCCTTTACTCGGACGTGCGCTCTCTCGACGCAGAGGAGCGGGAGGCGACGGGGTTGGCCTTGCGTGAGGCGAAGTACATTGTACTGAAATGGGGTGAAGAGCATGTGAAGGAAGTCGCAGAGTCAGTAAGGTCGCTTCTCGACAGGCCTCAGCCGGAATATAGCGTCTCGATTGAATGCGCATGGATGTGTCTGGACTGCGTTGCGCGCATCGCGTGCGACGATACGTATCGTCCAGGAGTGTCGGTAGAGAATGTTATTCGTCCGTCGATAGCCTCAGTAAGTGAGGAGATGTTTGGGGCGTACCAGATCGGAAGCGGCCCGGACGAGGGGCGTCAGATTGCCTTGATTCTCGCCAATCCTGAAGTAAAAGAAGCCGTACGTTATTGCCGGCGAGCCATTGCGGCGCTCGAATCAAATGAACGCGATGAGCCAGTGGTGAAAATGCTTAAGCAAGAAGCCCCGGCGCTCGTCCCCGCGAGAAATATATAAATAAACACAGTCCGAGACGCGCCCGGCAGCCCAGTGGTCGACGGCCGGCTGCTGGAGGCGGTCGAGCCGTACGAGGTCATCCGCTATGGGACCTCGCGCCGTACAGCTGCATCTTCGATGGAGGCCGCCTGGTCGACCTGATCGACTTCGACACCGCGCGCCCGGGGCCAGCATCCGCGACGTCGCCTACGCGATCTACCGGTTCGCCCCGCTCACCGCCCCGGACGGTACGGTCGGCGTCGTCTCGCCGGCCGAGCAGGCTCGGCGGGCCCGACTTTCTGCGACCAGTGCGGTGAGGTGGACCGGGCCAGGGTGATCAAGGCACAGTGCCGGCGGCTGCTCGAACTGGTCGACTACATGCGGGCGGAGACGGCGAAGGGCGACACGGCCTTCCAGCGGCACCTCGATGGCGGCCACGACCCGGCATACCTGCGGCGTCGGCTACCTGCGCGCGAACGCGGTGGCATTCACCAGGGCGCTGACCACCCCGCCGGAGGCCGACACGTGGAACGATTGAGGTCCGGTCGCTCCGGCGCTTCTGCGGCGCCAACCAGGCCGTCCGGCGGGCGCCTGAACCGATCTCGGTGCGGAACTCGACCGATCTCGGTGCGGAACTGAACCGATCTCGGTGCGGAAGTGAACCGATCTCGGTGCGGAATACGACCGATCTCGGCGAAGGGGGAGGGGGCGCTGCGCCGCTCAGGCGAAGACGACGGTGCGCTGGCCGTTGAGCAGCACGCGGTGCTCGGCGTGCCAGCGCACCGCCTGGGCGAGCACGCGGCGCTCGACGTCCTGCCCCTTGGCGCGCAGGGAGGCGACCGTGTCCTCATGGGTGGCGCGGGTGACGTCCTGCTCGATGATCGGGCCCTCGTCCAGGTCCGCCGTCACGTAGTGGGCCGTGGCGCCGATGAGCTTGACGCCGCGCTGGTGCGCCTGGCGGTAGGGGTTGGCGCCCTTGAAACTCGGCAGGAAGGAGTGGTGGATGTTGATGACGGCCCCGTGCAGCCGCTCGCACAGGGCGGGGGACAGGATCTGCATGTAGCGGGCCAGGACCACCAGCTCGACGTCGAGCTCGCCGACCAGCCGCAGCAGCTCGGCCTCGGCCGCCTCCTTCGTGTCCCGCGTGACGGGCACGCAGGCGAAGGGCGCCCCGTAGAACTCCGCGACGGGCTGCAGGTCCTCGTGGTTGCCCACCACGCCGACGACGTCGATCGGCAGGCCCTGGCTGCGGGCCCGGAACAGGAGATCGGTCAGGCAGTGCCCCTCCCTGCTCACCATGATCAGGGTGCGCAGGGGCCGGCCGACCTCGTCGAGGCTCCAGGTCATCGTGTAGGTCTCGGCGAGCTCGGCGAGGTCCTTCTCCAGCTCCTCGCGGGGCACCGTGGTCATGGCCTGGACGCGCATGAAGAACAGGCCGGAGTCCTCGTCGCCGAACTGCTTCGACTCGGTGATGTTCCCGCCGCGGCGCGCCAGCGCCCCGGAGACGGCGTGGACGATGCCGGGTCGGTCGGGGCAGGACAGCGACAGGACGAGGTGCGCGGGATCCGAGGCGGCCGGGAAGATCACCGACGGCGTGGCGGGTGTGCTCATGGCACGCAGCCTAGACGCGTCCTCAAGCCGGATGCGGACCCCCGGAGCCCGGTGGCGGGGAGTGGCCGGCACCACCCGCGGGCCCTGGCGTCCGGGCGCTTCGTCGCGCGCTCCGCCCGGTTCCCCGCCCCGGGGCGTAGCGCAGCGCTCCCGCCCCGCCGGTCAGGCACAGGCCGACGACGATCAGCCCGACTCCTCCGACGCCTCCCACGGCCGTCCTCCCGTAGGCCGGGTCGAGCATCTGGATCGCCACGGCGGTTGTGATGATGACCATGAGGCCCACGGAGACCGCCTGGCCGGCCCGCTCTCGCCCGGACCTCCCGTGGAGCGCCGCGATGAGCGAGCTGCCCGCGAAGTAGAGCCCCACGAGCACGCTGAGGGCCTCGATCGTGTCGTCGAAGAGCCCCTCGGAGACGAACAGCAGGCCGGTCCAGGCCACTGACGCGACCGTGACCGCCGTCGTCGACCGGGACGCGCTCCTCAGCGTCCTCGCCCAGGCCGGGACCTCGCCGGCGTCGGCCATCGCCTCGATCCCGCGGGCCGTGGGGATGAGCGTGGAGCCCAGGCTCATGACCGCCGAGGAGACCACGGCGGCCCTGACGACCGGGTTGCCGGTCACGGGTGCCGGGTCGACGGCGCTGTAGGCCGTCCCGCCGACCACGCAGAAGGTCACCAGGGCGGCCATGGTCAGGGCCGTCACCCGCCGGGGCGCGCCGATATCGGTCTGCTCGGTCAGCGCGAAGATCGCGTCGAAGCCCCAGTAGGCGAAGACGGCGAGCAGGACCGCGCGGAACCAGTCCAGGGGCGACCCGGTCACCGGCGCGAGGCGGACCGCGCCCCCTGCCACGAGCACGACGCACACGACCGTCGCGCCGGTCCCGGCGATCACCGCCAGGTACTGCAGCACCGCCATGACGTGCAGCCCGTACAGGTCGATGAGGGTGGCGACGGCGGTGAGCACCGCCGCCAGGGCCGCCTTCGCCGGCGTCGGGGCGGACCGGGCCAGGAGGTCGGCGGCCACGTAGGCCATGCCGGAGGTGGCGATAACACCCGTGGAGGCCAGGCAGAACCCGGCGAACCACCCGGTGCGGGGCAGGCGCCGCCGCACCCAGGTGTAGACGCTGCCCTTATCGGGGTCGCGCCGGTCGTTGGCGCTCATGCCCCGGGCCACGAGGGCCGCGGGCACGGCCGCCAGGACGTAGACGACGGCGGTGCCCGAGCCGACCAGCGCGGCGATCAGCGGCGCGGTGACCATGATCGAGTACCACGGCGCGGTGGCGGACAGGGCCAGGGCGGTGCCCTGGGGGATGCTCAGAGGCGACTGAGGCCTCAGGGGCGGTGCGGGCGACGACGGCGGTGCGGGGTCCAGCGGGGCTCCTCAGGTGCGGATCCGGTTGGGCACGAAGCGGCAGTAGTAGTCCGTGACGGGGCCGTCGGACTCGCGGATGCCCAGGCCGTAGCACTCCTCGCCCACCATCCAGGTCCCCAGCACCGGGCGGTTGTGCGGGTGGTCGGAGCCGGGGAAGTCGGGCAGCCGGCAGAACTCCTGGATGACGTAGCCCTCGACGCCCCAGCCCCCGGGCTGGACGATGTGCCTGCCCTCGCCGTGCAGCTCGATGTTCGCGCCCTCGCGGGCGTGCAGCGGCTTGATGACGTACTCGGACATGCCCATGGTGTCGTGTCTGGCGCGCGCGTCGTCGGGGTACATGTAGGTGGGGATGAGGTTGGCGTGGTTCGGGTAGAGGTGCCACAGCGCCGCGGACAGCGCCTTGGTGGACAGGAACATCGTCCAGGCGGGCTGGAACCAGTAGTCCGGCCTGAGGGAGGAGATGGCCGGTCCGAACTCCTCGAACATCATCTCCTCCCACGGGTAGAGCTTGAAGATCGCCTCCAGATGGAGGTTGTCCCCGTCGGTGAAGCGCGCATTGTCCCGGTCGAGGCCGATCTGCTTCATCTCCACCAGCTTGCCCGTCAGGCCCGCCTGCACGGCGGTGTCCATGATGTAGCCCGTGGTCATGAGGTCCTCGCCGGAGTCGTCGGCGTCGGTGTAGGCGAAGTGGTACATGTGGGGGCGGATGCCGTGGCGGCGGCCCAGGTGGTCGTCGATGCGCCTCCACTGGGCGATGAGCTCCTCGTGCAGTCCGTTCCACTGGTCGAAGCCTGTCAGCCCCGCCTTGAGGTGGACGTCCTCGTGCCAGTACCACTGGATGAGGGCGGCCTCGAGCAGGCCGGTGGGGGTGTCGGCGTTGTACTCCAGCATCCGCGGCGGGTTGCCGTCGCTGCCGGAGTAGATGAGGTCGAAGCGCGAGTAGAAGGAGGGGTCGTCGCGCTCCAGGGAGGCCCTGGCGTACTCGATGGCCTCGGGCGGGATGCCCAGGTTGAAGGGCGAGCCGGGCTTGAGGGACTCCTCGGCGAGGAACCCCGCCGCGTCCCGCGCCATGAGGTGGAGGTTCTCGCTGGCCATCTCCAGGAGGTCCACCTCGGTCATGGTGAGCTCGTAGCAGGCCTGCTCGTTCCAGTAGCTGGTGGTGACGCCCGTGCGGGGATCGGTGGTGTCGCAGAAGACGAGGCCCTGGCGCGCGACGGTGTCCCGCCAGCCCTCGCGCGGGGACATGGGGATGCGCAGCACCGTTAGGACCCCGACCCGTGCCCGGAGCCTGATCCGTGTCCGAAGCCCCCGTGGCTGGTGCCCGAGCCGCGCGAGTAGGAGCCGCCCGAGCGGCCCGAGGTGGTGACCTTGCTGCTCGACGGCGGCTTGGAGTCGCTGTAGCCGGAGGGCACCCTCTCGCCGACTCTCGGAGCGGTCACCGATCGGCCCCTCGAGATCTGCTGGTAGACCCAGTACGGGTGGGAGGAGGAGCTCGACGAGTCGGTGTCGTCGGAGCACTTCTCGTCGTCGACGCGCTGCCCCGTGGTGGGGTCCTTGCAGACCTTGACGTAGTCGGCGTCGGTATTGCCGCTCGTGGAGGAGCAGCCGCTCAGCCCGCCCAGCCACAGCGCTGCGGCCGCCGCGGTCACGACGGAGACCACGACCCGCCGGCCTCGATTCCTCGCGTGCATCCTTCTCCCTCCCGCGCCTCACGATGCGCCGCGGCCGGGACGCCCCGACGCCGGCGGGCGCGGGTCCCAGCGTAGGAGGACGCCGCCGTCGTCGACAACGACAGCACTCCCCACGGCCCCGCACCCTGATCGGCGGGGGCGCGGGGGCGGTGAGGAACGCTGCCACTTGAGAGCGGCCCCGCACCCTGAGCGGCGGGGGCGCCAGGGGCGCGGCGGCGCGATCTCGCAGCCCGAGCCCCTGACGCCGGCGACGACGGCCTGCGAGAATTGAGGCATGAGCTTCTTCTCCCGCCTGCGCGGCTCCAGATCGTCTCCCGCCTCCTCCGCCCCCGGCGCGTCGGCGGCTGCGGGCGCCGCCCGCCCCGAAGAGGGCGCCGGCGCCCGCGTGCGCACGGTGCGCGTGCTCGTCTCCGGGCAGGTCCAGGGCGTCGGCTTCCGCTGGTACTGCACCGAGGAGGCGCAGAGGCTGGGCCTGGTCGGGCAGGTGAGCAACCTGGCCGACGGCGATGTCAAGGTCCTGGCCCAGGGGCCGGCCGATGCGGTCTCGCAGCTGGTCGCCTGGCTCTACCACGGGCCCCGGTGGGCGCGGGTCGACGACGTCCGCCTCACCGAGCTGCCGCCGGGCAGCCTGTCCGGGGACGGCTTCCAGCCGGGCAACTGAGTCCGGCGCCGGACCCTGCCCGGGCCGGGCACGGCCGTGCGCTCAGCCCTGGCGGGCCTTGAGGCGGGGGTTCTTCTTGTTGATGACGTAGGTGTGGCCGCGGCGGCGCACGACCTTGCTGCCGGGCTGCCTGGCCAGTGAGCGGATGGAGGCGCGGACCTTCATGACGTCCTTTCTCGGGTGCGGATCTCGGGTGCGGGCAGGTGCAGGTGGGTAGGAGGGGCGGCGGGCCCGCGCCTCAGCGCCGGCGCCTGCCGTAGCGGCGCTCGAACTTCTCCACGCGCCCGGCGGTGTCCAGGATCCGGCCCCTGCCGGTCCAGAAGGGGTGCGAGGCGCTGGAGACGTCGACGTCGACGACGGGGTAGGTGTTGCCGTCCTCCCACTCGATGGTCTGGGCCGAGGTCATGGTGGAGCGGGTCAGGAAGGCGAAGTCCGCGCTCTTGTCGCGGAAGACGATGGGGTGGTAGTCGGGGTGGATTCCGGGGCGCATGGGTATCGTCTCACTCCTCACCAGGACGACTTCGAGATGCCGGGCAGCTCGCCGCGCAGCGCCATCTCGCGGAAGCGGACGCGCGAGACCCCGGCCTTGCGCAGGAAGCCGCGCGGGCGCCCGTCGACGCCGTCGCGGTTGCGCAGGCGGGTGGGGGACGCGTCGCGGGGCAGGGCGTGCAGGGCCGCCATGGCGGCCTGGCGCTCGGCGTCGGTCAGCGCCGGGTTCACGCCGGCCCTCTTGAGCTCGGCGCGGCGCTCGGCGTAGCGCGCCACGACCCGACGGCGGCGCTTGTCGGCCGCGATCTTGGACTTCTTGGCCATCAGCGGGACTCCTTGAACTGCACGTGCCGGCGCACCACCGGGTCGAACTTGCGCAGGACCAGGCGGTCGGGCGTGTTGCGGCGGCTCTTGCGGGTCACGTAGGTGTAGCCGGTGCCGGCGGTGGACACCATCTTGATAATGGGCCGCAGGTCCTTCGATCTGGCGGCCATCAGACCTTCTCCCCCCTGGCGCGCATCTGCGCCACGACGACGTCGATACCCTTCCTGTCGATGATCTTGATGCCCCTGGCGCTCACGGTCAGGCGCACGGTGCGGCCCAGCGAGGGCACCCAGTAGCGCTTGCGCTGGAGGTTGGGCAGCCACCGGCGCTTGGTGCGGCGGTGGGAATGGGAGATCGAGTGGCCGGTGATGGGCCGGGCTCCCGTGACTTGGCAATAGCGGCTCATGGGTCCACTATATGCAAATGATTCTCAGTACAGTCAATTGGGAGGTGCCGTGCACTGCCTCGCACTCGTCAGCGCCGTCGACCCGCTGCTGGTGGACCTGACCGCCCTCGCGCTCCACGGCGAGGAGGCCCTCGCCCTGACCGCCTCGCTCCACGATGACGGCGCCCCCGCCGCCGGCGGGCCGAGCGCCCCCGGCGCCGAGGACGGCTTCATCCGCCTGACCGCCGCGCACGTTCCGTTCGGGGGCGCCGAGGCGGCGCCCGTCCTCGATGTCGCGCGCACCACGGACTGCTGGACCTGCTCGCTGCGGGAGGTGCTGCTCGCCGTCGTCGAGGACCGGGCCCGCCTGGAGCCCGACGGCGCCACCGTCGTCCTGCTGCCGCCCGGCGTCGAGCTCATCCACCTCGCCCCGCGCCTGGCCGACGACCTCGCCCGGATCCCCGGCGCGGCGCTCGCGGGCCTGGCCCACGTCATCGACGTCGACACCGCCGCCCGCGACCTGCTCACGCACCAGGGGCTGCCAGGCTCCGTCGCCGCCGTCGAGGGCTGGTGCGCGGGCGAGCTGCACATGGTGGCCCTCGGCTACGCCGACGTCGTCGTCGCACTCGGGTGGGACCCGGTCGGCCGCGACCTGGTGGAGCACCTGCGACCCCACGACACCCTCCTGCTGCCCGGCCTGGACGCCCCGCTCCTGGGCGAGCTGCTCGCCCTGCGCCACGACGCCGGCACCGCCGTCGCCCGCGTCCACCCCGCCACGACCCGGGCCTGGGGCGGACCGGCCGAGCACGGCGTGCGCACCCTGGACCTGTCCAGCGAGATGCCCTTCCACCCCGGGCGGCTGCGCGAGCTGGTCGAGGACCTGGCCGGGCACGGCCTGCTGGCGCGCGGCTGCTTCTGGCTGCCGAGCCGACCCGGGCGCGTGTGCGCCTGGGAGGTCGCCGGGGGAGCGGTCAGCGTGGGGGACGCCGGGCTCTGGCCGGGCGAGTCGGACGGGCCCCGGTGCCACCTCGTGGTCACCGGCGTCACCGACGACGAGGAGTGCGAGCGCGTGCGCACCGCCTTTGCCGCGATCCTCATGCGCCCCGACGAGCTCGCCGATGCCCTCGCCCGGGTGGGCGCCCCCGACGGCCTGGAGGACTGGTTCGGTCAGGGCTGACCCGCTCCCGGGCCCGCGGGCGCTAAGATGAGCGGGCCGCCGCCACTGGCGAGAGGGTGGTCACCCGCCGGGGAGCGCCGGCCGGACTCCGCCCGTGCGCAGATCGAGGAGAACCATGACAGAGCCCCGCAAGCCCGCAGCCACCCTGAACGACCTGCCCCTGGCCGAGCTCGACCCGGACATCGCCGAGGTCCTCACCGGCGAGCTCACCCGCCAGCGCGACACCCTGGAGATGATCGCCTCGGAGAACTTCGTGCCCCGCGCCGTCCTCCAGGCCCAGGGCTCGGTGCTCACCAACAAGTACGCCGAGGGCTACCCGGGGCGGCGCTACTACGGCGGCTGCGAGGTCGTGGACGTGGCCGAGAACCTCGCCGTCGAGCGCGCCAGGAAGGTCTTCGGGGCCGAGTACGTCAACGTCCAGCCCCACTCCGGGGCCCAGGCCAACGCCGCCGTCC
>ERZ773035.1696-NODE-1696-length-15461-cov-4.362456_pt1 | contig 15461 bp, 8 predicted proteins | sample MGYA00511487_ERZ773035 | MGnify/ENA primary metagenome ERZ773035 (study PRJEB29015, sample SAMEA2737985) | human oral metagenome | biome: human oral; feature: human-associated habitat; material: dental | place: China | collected 2024 ...
TTAGCCTCTGCGAGCCGCATTTTAATCCGCCGTATTAAATTCCGTGAGACTGCGTTTTAAATTTGCCGTAAAATTTTCTGTATTTGATGAGATCGCACAGCGCAGCTTAAAATTTATGATAATGCCGCCATACATTCGCCATCTGTCTTATATGGCCAAGCTTCTGCAAAACTCGCACCCGCCAAATCGTGCAAAACCACATTTTTAAATTTCGCCGCGAAATCAGCAGCCCGCACTGGCAAGCATGCGCCCGAGCCGATCGCATTTAAAATTTAGCATCGAATTTCTTTATATTTTAGAGCATTGCAAGACTCAAAATGCCGTGTCTCCCAAGCGTTCGCCGCTTTATTGGCGAGAGGCTGCCGATATGTCGGCAGCCCGCAAGCGATCCGCTTCTTTAAATTTTACCGCTCAAGCTCGCAGCGATTTTTTAAAATCCCGCGATTTAAAAGCCCACAAGGCGTCAAAATCAATTATGATTTAGCCAAATGCAGTATCGGTGCGGCGCGCCAGCCGCTAAAAGCTCTTTATAATCTCCATCAAATGCTTGACAAGAGCCGTAATTGCGGCATTTTCATAGCTATCGTCTGTATTTTGCATCGCTATGGTTTTCATATTGCCGAAAAATCCCGGATCGTAATGCTCGATGTCATTTTGCACGTAGCTTCTTAAAATTTGGCCGTTTCTTACGAGTTGAACCTCATAGATAAACTCTATGCCACCGATTCTATCGCTAGGAAACGGAGTAGCTTCGCCCGTAAAGCCCCTGTGGTGCTTTATTGTAATTTTAAGCTCATCGGTAGAGTTTTGATCCAGCAGGTTCGCCTCTTTTAACGCCGCTAAAAGCTGCTCGTTGTACTTTTTCTCGACCGCCTCCGGCGATTGATAGACAAATTTTTTCGGATTATGGTTTTGGAAGTGTTGGTAGGTAATCCCCTTGAATTTATACGCACTTGCGATCGGCACTTTCGGTTGAGACTGCCCGCAACCAACAAAGAATAGCGCCGCAAGAAGCAAAGCAAAAAATTTTTTCATTTTTTCTCCTTTAAAATTTTGTGCAATTATATAAAAACGGGGTTTAGCCCGGGCTAAATTTCAAATCCTTTAAATTTGAAACCCATTTAAATTTTAAAGCCTCTTCAAATTTGAAATTTAATCCGAATTTGATCTGAAATTTTATAAAATTCCGCTGTTTTAAACGGACTTTAAAATCACGCGCAAGCTGTTTTGAAACCCTGAAATAAAGGAAACCGGTGCCTACTTTTACTACCAAAGACTACAAAGCCGCCCTTCGTAATCGCGGCGCACGAACCGCGAGCGCAGGCGGATTTAGCGTCAAAAACGACAACTCCTTCATCGTGATCTTCGTCATTGCGATGATGGTCTTTATATTTTTTTACGGAATTTCGGCCGGGCTTGATTTAGATGAAATTTTTTTAGGCAACGGACGCGGTCGCGGCGGAGGCGGGATTTTGGGGCTTTTGATCGCGGGCGTAGCTTGGTATCAGGGGCGCGACGGCGGCGGGCTGTATAAATTTAGCGACCATGCGATCACCTTCGTCTCGGGCGCAGGCAAGAGCGAAATTTTGCTCTTTAATATCGACTACGTTAGGCTCACGCCGGGCTTTTTGCGCACCTGCACCGGCTACACGGCGCTTAGCCACTCCCGCTACGTAAAGCACGAACAACTCTTTAAATTTGGAATCGGATCGATGATCGTGCTGTGGCTAGTCGGCATCGCCATGAGCGAGCGCGTGGGGATGGCGCTCGTGATAATGGTAGCGGGCGTCGTGATCTTTATCTTCGCCAAGGCGCTTTCGTCGTGGCGGCTAAACGGCGACTTTCACGACATCTTGCTGCGCGACACCGTGCTGATCCGCGGCAAGGATCTAAACGACCGCGTGCTGTGGTTTGCGATCACGCCCGGTCGCAACGACCGCCGCAGGTTGCGCGCCTACTTCAAAGAGCACCTTGATTTCGATATCGACGGCGGCTGATTTTGGTTTAAATTTAGAGATTTGGCGTAAATTTAGCGGCAGAATTTTGCAACGTAAAATTTTTAAGGCAGATTTCACGCGGCGGAATTCTGCGATCTAAATTTTACCGAGCAAAATTCCAAGCTGCAAAATTCTACGATATAAATTTGCAGGGCAAAATTTGGCGGCGTAAATTTCAAAGCCGCGAATGCACGGCGCGATATTTGCGGCTCTATACGGCAAACTCCACCTCGCTTAGCCACCCCAAATTATCAAACGAAAAGACCGCATCATTTTTAAAATTCGCTACGATCTTGCCCGCCGCTTCGCTAAATTTCGTGCCGTTTCTAAGTAAAAGCGCCTTAATAAAAACGGCGTGATTTAACTGAAATGCGCCTATGTAATCGCGCGCCAAAGAGATGAGCCCCCTTGCATCCATGCTGAGCTTGATCGTGCCATCGGAGCTCACGCACTCGCCCGCCGCAAGCACCACAAACACCGCTCCGCCTGCGTGCGGACAGCGGTAGTAACATACCGGTTCCTGCGATAATCCGCACGCGATCGCGCTTAGAGCGTGGCCGTTTATCTCCGCGCTTAGTGCGAGCTTAGGCGTGCTAAGCTCCTCTAGCCCGTACCGCGAGCCGAAGTCGCGCACATCTCGCGCAAGGGTGAGCAGCCGCTCATCAAGGCGGTTTATGTTTTCGTATCCCCACAGCCACGTGCGGCTGCTGCTCGCTTCGCTACCGATATACCAGATGGCGCGCGGCGCATCATCGCCGAAACTGATCTCGCCGCGCTTTAGATCCACAGACCAGCGCCTGCCCTTTACGATCAGCTTCGAACCCGCCTCTTGCGCCGCAACCCAAACACGCCGAAAACAGATCAATAAAGCTGCTCCTATCCACGCCCAAGCGATCTAAAAATTTCATTTTTCTCCCTTGATCTTGCACCGATAAATTTAACGCTTCTGTGGAATTTATCGCTTCGCCCTCTTATACGCCGCGCTTGGCTATGGAATTTATCAAAATAAATTCTAGCTATCGCTTGCGCTATAACGATTTCACGCGGCGCGACAAAGCGGCAAAATTTAATCAAATGTACAAAACCGCGGCGGGTAAAATTTCATAGTGGGCACCGCCCGGATAAAATTTTGCAGAAGGCGACGGGCGCGGCGAGTACAACTGCAGGAGATGACGAGCACGACCGCAATGATCGGCGGACGGCAAAATTCAGACCGCCCGCAGAATCGTTAAATTTGAAAGGCGAAATTTTAGCCTAATTTAAAGCGAAATTTTACGACCGAGCAGCGAGCGCTAGAGCTTAAAGCGGCGCAAAATGGGTGCGCAGCAGCGAATGTATCAGCTTGGGCACGAGCGATAGAGCTCAAAACGCCGTGCAGTCATAAAATTTAAATCGTCTCTTAAGATCGTGAAATTTAAAGACGAAATTTAATACCGAACGACGAGCCGCTAAATTTAAACGCCCAAGCGATCGTTAAAATTTAAAAGCAAATTTTACGGCCGCGCGGCAAAAGATGAAATTTAGATCACCCGCTCAAGCATAAAATTTAATCGATCTTCAGCACGCTCAAAAACGCCTCGCTCGGCAGATTTACCTTGCCGATCGCCTTCATACGCTTCTTGCCCTCTTTTTGCTTCTCGAGCAGCTTGCGCTTGCGCGTGATGTCGCCGCCGTAGCACTTGGCGGTCACGTTTTTGCCCATGGCGCGGACGTTTTCGCGCGCGATGATCTTGTTGCCGATGCTTGCTTGGATCGCGACCTCAAAAAGCTGCCGCGGCACGATCTCCTTCATCGCTTTAACGAGGTCGCGCCCCTTGGATTCGGCCTTTGAGGCGGGCACGATGATCGAGAGCGCATCGACCGCTTCGCCGGCGACGCGGATATCGAGCTTAACTAGATCGCCGCGCCTGTAATCAACCGGCTCGTAGTCGAAGCTCGCATATCCCTTGGTGCAGGATTTGAGCTTGTCGTAAAAGTCCATTATGATCTCGTTTGTCGGCACGTCGTATTCGAGCAGGACGCGCTCCGGCGTGATGTAGTCCATCTTGGTTTGGATGCCGCGGCGCAAATTTAAAAGGCTGATGAGATTGCCCAAAAACTCGCTCGGGGTGATGATGGTCGCCCTGACGTAGGGCTCCTCGATGCGCTCGATGAAATTTGGCGCCGGAAGCTCGCTGGGGCTGTGTATCCGCACGCACGAGCCGTCCGTAAGATACACGGCGTATGTGACGGTCGGCGCCGTGGCGATGAGATCGAGATCAAACTCGCGCTCGAGCCGCTCCTTCACGACCTCCATATGCAGTAGCCCCAAAAACCCGACGCGAAAGCCGAATCCTAGCGCCAGCGACGTCTCGGGCTCGTAGCTAAGCGAGCTGTCGTTTAGACTGAGCTTATCCAAAGCGTCGCGCAGATCTTCAAATTTATCGGTCTGCACGGGATAGATGCCCGCAAACACGAAGGGCTTGGCCTTCTCAAATCCGCCCACCGGCGCGGCGGCACGTTTCTTAAAAAGAGTGATCGTATCGCCCACCTGCACGTCGGCGACGTTTTTTAGCCCCATCACGACGATACCCACTTCGCCGCTACTAAGCTCGCGGGTTTTAGCGGGCGCGAGCGGGTTGGGATACATCAGATCAAGCACCTCGTGGCGGTTCTCGCTACCCATGATATAGACCTCGTCGCCCTTTTTCAGCACGCCGTCGTAGAGCCTAACTAGAGCGAGCGCACCCAGGTAGTTATCGAACCAGCTATCGTAGATGAGCGCCTTAAGCGGCGCGGCATCGTCCGTTTTGGGCGCGGGGATGCGAGTGATTATCGCCTCTAAAAGTTCCTTGATACCCACGCCCGTTTTGGCGCTGACCTCGATCGCGCTGCTGCAATCAAGCCCGATGACGTGCTCGATCTCCTCTTTTACGCGCTGCGGATCGGCGGCGGGCAGATCGATTTTGTTGAGCACGGGGATGATTTCGAGGTTGTGCTGTAGCGCGATATAGACGTTTGCGATGGTCTGCGCCTGCACGCCCTGGCTCGCGTCCACGACGAGGATCGCCCCCTCGCAGCTAGCCAGCGAGCGCGAGACCTCGTAGCTAAAATCCACGTGGCCCGGAGTGTCAATCAAATTTAAAACGTATTTCTCGCCGCCAAGCTCGTACTCGAGCCGCACGGACTGCGCCTTGATCGTGATGCCGCGCTCCTTTTCGATATCCATCGTGTCCATGATCTGGCTACTCATCTGGCGCGCCTCGACGGCGTTACACTCGCTAATCAGGCGGTCTGCGAGCGTGGATTTGCCGTGGTCGATATGCGCGATGATGCTGAAATTTCTGATATTTTTTGTTTTCAAGTGGCTTTCCCTGATAAAATTTTAAGCCGCATTGTGCCGAAATTTCATTTAAAAATGGGTAAATGAACAGGTGAATCCATGAGATGAAATTTTATGCGATAAGCTAAACAGGCGGAGATTTATAAAATGAAATTTTAAAAAAACAGTGTGCTGACGACCTTGGGTGATAGAATTTAAAAGTACTATTAGCGAGATGCTATGCCGTAACTACATTTAACTACTAAAATCAGTGTGCAAAATCTTACACTAAAATTTCACACAACATATATGAACATTTTTTACTTAAAATAAAAGAAAACAAAAGATAGCAACGTCATAAAAAAATTTAATAAAGGAATTTAAATCATGCGCCCATTACAAGAGCGCATGATTTTATTTAGGATAAAACTACCAATTTACTCTACCACGATTCTTAGATTTATCTACGTCTTTAATCACCGTATTTTCAAAGTCCTTGCCAGTAACGAATTGGCCCACATCATCCTCCTTATCACCTTTGACTTGACCTTCACCGGCCCAGTCACCGGATTTACCAACTCTTAACTTAAAAAAGTTGTAATACTGAGGTACACCTGTTGTCGTATCGGTACTATTTACTAGTATATCTTGAATACTAGGAGTGTAAATCAACCATTCTGGAGTTAAGATGCGTATGGTATCCCAGCCCACTCTATGCGGCTTCACAGAAATATTTTCGGTACCGCTATTTTCTACTTCAGGTCTAGTAATAACAACATGCCCCTTTTCCGATTTATATCTCTTAACAAAGATATCGCCGATGTTTGCCTTAGTAGCATTTTTGTTAGTATTAAGAGCAAATTTTAGCTTTCTAACGCCGTCGTCAAAGCTAGCGTCACCGTCGACAGTTATACCGCTAAATATCGAAGTGGCTGTAGGAATTCCAGCGAGTGTAGAAGCTGGAGTAACGGCACAATTTCCATCCTTGCCACAAAACACCTTATCGAGAATACTTAACGACAGATTTTGGTTTCTATCACCTTTAACCTCGGTCAACTCGTCATTGATAAGATTTGCCTTACCGTATATGAACATTGCGCTAGTACTGATATCGTTATCCTTTATATATGAAGCCATATTGGCAGCACCTCCCGCCAAACGAGACGCATATGTAGCAAAATTCTCATTAGTTATATCAATGCCGCCGACATTATATTTCTCATACGTGTTGTCTTTATTGGTATATGGAGCACTCGCAAAGCCATAACTTGCAGTATCGTTAACTAAGACTGAGCCGAATTTATCAAAATTCGTAGACTTACTTACGTCTACAGTGCCCGAAGGCTTATCGATGGTACTTGTAAAACTACTCGATCTCAACGAATAGGAATTCTCCCCGATCAATATATTGTCGCCATTATTAGAAAGCAACTCACCCATGTTATTAAATCTAGTCGGACGCATTCTATTATCCATAGATAATATATTGTAGTTAAAGTCGTTAACATATATTAATACAGGCCATTGAGGAGTCTTTTGCATTCTATCAAAATTGAAATAGATAACTGCCGACGAAGTCTTGCCTTCGTCAAACGCCCTACTCATCAATGTAAAATTTGGATTCTTAGGATTATGACTTAATCCCAAATTCTTATTGGACTCTTCAGCATTTAAAAAACCGCTCGTCAAATTTCCATTACTATAAAAATTCACGGCTAATCCTAATGGGATAGGCAGCATAGACTGACCACTACTAGTATTTACGTTAGTATTTTCTACATTATAATCTTCTTTATTTGTATTAGTTTCTATACTAGCAGTTTTTACATTATATTTATAGCATCTACTATCAAATCTTGAGCCCACCGTTCTACATTGAGCTTCAGTCAAAAACTGAGTACCTGCAGGTATTTGATAAACTGCGGTCGGAATATCAGGGAATGGCGCATAGTTCAAATTATTTGCCGTAGTCTTAGGTGCAAGTCCGCTGCCGTTAGCGCATCTAGGATCTGTCGAAGATGTACCCGAGCATACAAAACCAAAATTAAGTCTAATATTTGTATCGCTTGCAAACCCGCATACAGGCACATCATAATCTCTACCATCGTAACTTCCCGTTATAACCCTACCATCGTATAACGTAGCGACTACATCTTTATAAACCTCATCATCAAGATACGCAGTAGCTGTGAAATTTAATCTAGCTAAATTATCCAATTTAGAAGTAATCGCTTTGTTTGCGGTCCCCAAATTTCTATTATCTATAACTACATTATTCTCAATAACCGGGGAATTGAAATACGTATAACCTGCACCACCAAAAGTAGTATTTACACCATCATTATTTAAGCTCTTAATGGACATAACTATACGCTGCGGTTTATATCGCAAGATCAGTGATAGATTATCGGCACTTTTATCGCCATCTAGTTTTATACCTACATCGCAACCAATTTTACCATCTTTATCGGGCTTATTGCTAGATGAGTTGAGGATACACTTTGCTTTCCAATCACCAGTAATACCGCCACCCAGATCCTTCTTTATATAAGTTTGATTTGCATATACATCGGTCCAACTATTATCATATATGTTAATCGCAGCATCGCCTACGTTATAGTAATTGAATATCTTACCTCCTTGTTGTCCGGTATAGACTAAAACTTTACTTTTACCTTTTGAATCAGGATTTTTTTGCGCTTCGGCAATTAGTTCATGTGGCGTATATTTCTTTGTTTCATTCGCTTTACCATCGCTAGAACTTAAATCACTTTTATAACCAAAATCCGCCCATAGACTAACTCCGGCTTTATCCCATATCCTAGCATACGAAGTATTGAACTTCTTGCCGTTAATTTCGCAAGTATCGGAGCTAGAGCCCAATTTGTTATTTTTAGTTGCTGCAGAGTCTCCTATGTATCCACTCAAATTATTTGCAGCGACATACCTGCCAGTAACTGCGTTAAATTTATAACCATAATACTGATTTTCTCTGCTTCCGCATGCCTCATCGGTAATTAACGCTTTATCAACATTTACAGGATGGCTAATGTTAACATAATACGATTGAGTAGCAAGAGATGAATAACACTGGCTAGATATAAATGGCTTAATATAAGTCAAATTCTCTCTGGTTGTAGTAGATATCTTCTTTCCATCATCGGAGAAATTAGCCGAATCACTAGTATAGCCGTTTCTATAAGAAAATCTTCTTATACTTAAATCCCCGCCTAGCGTAGGATTATAGTTAGGAACATTATGACCTTCTACGCTTTTAGCGGTAAAGACTTCAGTCAAAATATCAGCATTATCGGTATATTTACCGCCAACTCTTAGGTCGGTACTATGCATTATGCCCTTACTACTGACTGCTTTAGTAATATCTCCGCTAGCATCAGGTTTAACGAGCTTACCGTATTTGCTTAGTTTATCCATATCAACCTTAAAATATCCCGGTCTAATGGAAAATGAATCACTACCGCAAACATGAAATCTGCCATCTGCCGATACATCCGTACCCAGATACTTAGAAGCAGATCTGAACTGCTCCTTAAGCTTTTCTATCTCATCGTTGATAAGTTTACCATATTTTTTATACTTTGTTTCATCAATCTTTTTGGTAATATCAGGAGGGCAATCGGCTTCTGCTACACCCCACTTTTTGCATAATTGCTTTTTGTATTGTTCCAAAAAGTATATGTTGGCATCTTTAGTTACGGTCGTATCTATAGTGACATTAGGAGCCAAAGATAACTCTGCCGGCTCATAACTGATCATAAACGTAGCTCCTCTAAATGCATCGCCTATTTCTAAATTCTTTAGCCTTAAGAGCTTCTCGTCTTTGAATTCGTTAACTTTATGATCTATGGCGTAGCCAGAGCCGTTTAGTTTAAACGGAATTTTATACGCATCGGTCAAATATCTGCAAGCGCCTATTTGATCTGCTCTTATCAAAGATAAATACAGGCTACCCTTCAGACCGCTAAATTTCTGAAGCGCCCCATCTTCAGGTCCCGCATATGTAGCATGATCAGTTTCTGGTACTCGTTTATACCATTTTTCATACTCGGTTCCGGCAATTTCGCTCCATTTATAATATTTGCAAGTTCCATCAGAATTAGCTTCTACGCAAGCAAAAAAGCTTGACGGATTAGGTCTAAAAATCATATTTACGTCAAAAGGTAATTCCGCAGCTTGGGTGTATAGTCTATCATCTTGTTCTTTTGTACTATCCTCGAAATTCTTATTTACAATTTGCAAACCTTCTAGGACCACAACCCTTCTATTTTTAGAAGCTTTACCGCAAGGCTGCATCAACGAAGAAGGTCCATCTACTTTTTTACCTGCAATATCCATCTTATAGCTTACGCTATAATTAAGAGGTCTATAAATAGGATTTCTGCCAACCGTGGCATTAAATTCTACGAAAGCGCTTTCCCCCTTCTCGAGATTGCCTCCGACAGGTTGCCCATCCGCACCTATTTTTCCAGAATTTTTACCGACGAAAAATTTTAATACATTATTATTAGTGCTATTAAGTTGTCTATCTTTATAAGTATTTTCACTGACATTTGGAGAAGATGTAGCATTAGCCACATCAACTAAAGTTGAATAAGCACCTTTTTGATCGTCCTTAAGAAATACGTAGTTGGCATTCTCAATAGTGCCTGCTTTAAGCGTATTATCAATAGCCGATGTATTTAATTGATAGGTATTCCATGCGCCGAAATTTGGAGTTACATAAACACCTTCCGCAGTTTCGCCGTTACCGTCTTTATCCTTTTTGTTTTTAAACTGCACACGATAAAATAAATTCTCACCCGCAACAATGGCTTCATCAACACCCGCCTGAGGAATATTTTCTTGAGCCGTAGCATTTAAAGCTTTTCTAAGACTTGTTTTTGGATCAAAAAATTGTACCCAACCGGCAGCATTATATATTTTTTCCTCATAGCATAGATTAGGAACATATAAGTCAGTAGATAATGCAATCATACTTATGAAATTTTGATCGGCATCGTGCCCTCGAAAATTAGCACCTATTTCTACATCGAGCACCGACTGCTTATTTGACATTTTATCACTTATATCAAATTCATCTAAGTCATAACCTATATTATATACAGTGCCAGTTGGATATTCATATTGATATTTTCCATTCGAATCCACTTTGAGTAATGATATGGAACCATCATAGATATTGGCATATTCTGGTGCGCCACTAACCGGCAAATTTACTTTACTTCCACTTAGGGTTTCAAACTTATTGGTCTTATTATTTTTGACACGCAGATATTCACCTGCCTCAATATTTTTTTCGCCGCCAAAGCCCAAGAAACTAATCTTTGACTGAACAGTACCAATTCTAGGCGTATAGAATCCTTGCAATTTAAAACCGACCTTCATTTTCTCAAAGCCTCCACTCCAAGGCATCAATGCTATGAAGTCCCCGTATATAGTTACATTTTTTGGCTTAAAGTATGTCTCAATATACTTATTGGCATCATCAAAGCTCTTAACAGAGCCAGTAATGCTAGTATCTGTTTGTAGATCTGCCACTAACTCATTTCGAGAATTGAGAGTTTTATCGTATACCAAGACAATGCCCCAACCACCATGAGAACCTAGTTTAACCGAATCAAATAGTTTGCCATTGATATAAATAATACCGAAATTATCAGAACCAGTAGTAGTATTTAAATTTCCTACTGTAAAATCAATACTGTCTGAATAATCAACAAATTCCTTTTTTACTAGCTCGGTTATATCTTTAGAACAATTATAATTCATACGAGTCTCGGGAACACGACCCGTATTCCATGCTACAAAGCCGTTACATTTATCTCTTTGGATATTAATCACATTGGTACCGCTGCCTTTAGAGCTTTTAATTCTGATCTGAGCTTTAGTATAATCCTTTATGTCTCTAAATCCGGCATTTTTATTTGCGTTGAATATATGCCCTTCCCAATAAAGTCTAGCATAAACAATATCCTTCTTTTTTATGCCTTTTGGTAGAAGCATTTTATTTCTTGAACTATTTCTAACGAAAGCGCCATCCTCTTTATAGTACTCAGTATTATCGTTATACATATAATCTTTATAATTATAGTCGCCTTTTTGATGAACTATAGGCTTACCGGTAAGCGCATAATCACCATATACATATGTACCTTCGCCTCCAAATCTAATCTGCGGATGTTGACCATTTGCCCAATCATCTTTTGGAACACCACTAAAATCAATAGCGCCCCTATTACTATCAGATAAAATACGACCGTCATCAGGAACCTCATTTGGCTGAATTGTAGGCTCTACGCCACCAGTATGGTGATCGTCGCCCCCTTTACCGCCGCCGCCAGTATTATTAGGAGCGAATTTAACTATCGCTGTTCCATTTATAGGTTCATCCACCTTCGCATCATCCGCCGGATTTATATGAATATATACCTCGTCACCAACATCTACTTGTAAAGACTTATTATTAGTAGCTTTACAATCTTGACTATCTTGATGTTTATCTACAGATACTTTATAGCCCATATAACTATCAGTAGAAATCGTGCCTTTACTAATAACTTTAATTTTACCGTAAAAACCAATATATTTTCCGTTTTTAAATAACTTTGCTCCTTGGAAATTATAAGATACTTTATCATATAAGGTAGCAGGGCTAACGGAACTATCTAGACCAACTCTAGTATTGCCAAATGACGAACATTTGTTCTTATCAGGCGCATTAGCCGGAGCGTCCGGCGTAAATTTTATCGATGTAATAGTAGATTTTATAGGAGATCCAGTATCATTTACGAACAAAAAGTAAAAAGTCTCTCCCGTAGTTGATCCTACGGTATATTCCAAAGGCGACGTAACTTTTGACCCACTTGACTTAACAGAAACAAAACTATCCAAGTTTGAAGTGCTTGTCTTATATTTAAATGAACTATCGTCGATATAAAACGTACTATCAGGGGTTATCGTAATTTTCCCATTAGTAGGCACTGTAACTTTAAAATAGTATACTTCGCTAGCAGAATTTGGGATTATGAGATTACCACTAAGATTCGTAGTTTGCTCTACATTTCCTGTAAATGAAACTTCGGCAACTTTAGTTGCACCAAAAGCATTCGTGAAGAATAAAAACAAAAATACCAAAATAGGTACAAACTTATAGCTCTTTTTGTTCATGATACTACCCTCCGGTTAATAACATATTTACATGATTTTACATCTTTTTTACTTAAAAACTATAAATTTTAATAACTTTCAAGTAAAAAATAAGAAAAACGAAACTATTAGGCTGCGGTAAAGAGAATATGTATCATATACCACAGCTAAATTTTAACGGTACCACGAATTAGCCAAAAGGCTAAAATAAACCAAACCTTCCATCCTTACGTTTGTATAGTACCCTCATTTTAGCATCCATATCATTGAAAACCAAAAATTGATCGGTACTTTCTTTTAGTTTATTAAGTGCTTCGTCAATCTCTAGTGGTTTATAAAGTTCTAGCTCAGTAGGAACTATCTCGTCTATAGTTTCACTTTGATTTGACTCAATTGCTTTTACTGCCTCATTTAAAGCATTTTGTTTCATTTCATCGCAGTTTTTATGCGAATTTACTTTATCATGATACCTACGTAGCACCTTGGATGCACGATCTACTACACTATCTATCGCAGCATATAAATCTTTATCTTTATGACGGATTACTACCGTATCTTTATGGGCCAAATTTAAAGAGAAATCTATTACAAAACCTTTGCGTCCCTGTTTCTCATCTGCAGATATTACACAGCGAATAGATACTATATCGAGATTATATTTACTTAAACTTTCAAAAGCATTATCCATATAACTCTTGATAGAATCTGTAAGCCCAAACTGCTTTCCTACTATACTCATATTCATGAAGTATCCTTTCAATTATGGTTTTTGTAGAGTCCGTCTATTATAAACTATAGGAACTGTACTGAATGCCGGCGTAGATCTTACTGTCACATCTACTAACGCAGCATGAGTAGTAGGAGTCGTTTGTGGCGTACCGCCTGCATTTAATAACCTAGTTCTACCTATATTAGTACCACAATTAGTTAGGTTATCTAGATAATATATATTTACATTCATAATAAACCATGGTTCTTCAGAATTAGGATAAGTCAGTCTTACCCTCTCTAAACAGTTTGCACTATCATAACCTCCACCAGTTATCTGTCTCGGATATACATGCGCCTGCATCGCCATAACAGTAAATTCGGTAGCGCTCTGAGCCAAAAGTAAAGCTTGTTCTTTACCGTAGATAGTAGACGTATCTCTAGCCGTCATAGTAGCGATACTCAATGCCGTAAGCGCCGTAGTAGCTACCAATATTATAAAAAATACGGCGGCTATTAAACTAAAACCATTTTTCATCTCAAAATACCACCTGCGTTTTGCATATTATTAAATCGAGCTGCGATACATCAAAATTCCTACCACCATCTCTCATACATAATTTAAAGGCTAAAGCTCCGTTATCGTCTTTAAACCTAAACAAGCTAACGTCTTCGGCAATAATAGCGCTACTACTATTAGCATCATACCGCGTACCGGTCCAAGGTCTATAGTTATAAAAAAGTCTTAAATTAAAATTCTTACTACCACCCTCATAATTTACGGCTGCGCCCGATGCGTTTGTATACGTTCGTCGTACATTATCCGGCTGTATAGCATATCCAGTATGTGCTAAGTAGTACTGTTCCGAAATAGCATCTTTACCTAAATGCGCATATGCCTCATATGTTATATTTACTCTTTCGTTGTTGCCCGTATTCCTACTCGCATTCGCCACCATATCAGCCCTACCTCCGTAACCAAAAGCATTTTGAATCCCACCATATCTACTATTAGAATCATCGATTTGAATATCTCTAAATATGATAGCGAAGTTTCCATCCGTATTAAATCGCAGTCTTTGAATAATATTAGAAACATCATTGAAATTGCTTCCCTGAGAATTAAAGCTATAAGCATTCGTTTCAGTTCCCGCGACAAATGAGTTCATGTCCATAAACCCGCTCCAGCCCACGTTATGGTTAGAATTAGAAGCATATTTACTCTCTATGCTCTGACCTATCCACTCTAAGGTGTCATGATCCGCAGTAGCAGACTCTATCGACGTAAAAGGACGATCGGCATTTTTTCCTTCGTCGTAAATTCTTGCTATAGTCGTGAAAGGAATTCTGTCTTCCAGCTTAGATGCTATAAGAGTAACCACATTTTGCGTCCTAGCCTCTAACTGATTCATGGCACGCACATGAACATACGATTTATAAACCTTAAAATATAGATCTGCGCCAAACATAGAAATTATACCCATAACTATAATGACGAAAACGAGCTCAATGAGCGTAAATGCATTTTTCATAGTATACTCTTTGACCTTAAATATCATTAGAGCCGATATTGAATGAATATGATCGCAATGTCACATTCCTATCTCTATCATTTCTATCTACCGCCGTTACTTCCACTAATTTAATGTTCGTAGGAACCGAAGACGCTCGGATTCCTAAATTTGCTTCTATTGCTCTAGAATTTTTATAGCCTCCAGAAGTTGATGTAAGAGCGTCACTAACATACATCACATTAACGCTTACGTCAGTAGTTAATAAGAAATCGCCAGACGTTCTGTTAGGAATCCTTGCAGGATCGATCTGGGGTTTGTATACGATATAATCATCTACATCGTTATATCCTCTGCCGGTAGTATCCCAACCGTAAGATACGATACATTTAGGATCTGGCGCATTTGCACCGGTTCCGAAACAACGGCTTAAAGTAGGGGTGGCAGTAGATACCTTTCTAGAATTACCTACATTCTCGTGAGACGCCCCATTCCTATTAACAAGAGCAAGAGAGTTAAGATCCTCCGAATTTACTACCCCGGATAAATCAAATATTGGCACCGGCATCACCCTCGCACACTCGTTTAAATCATCAATACCCGTGCATGCCCCTGGGGCATTAACATAGCCGCTATCCCAAGGCGCACGAATGATCTGTGTCATAGCCGTCTTTGCGTTCATCACTAACTCCTGCTTTATAGCAAATTCGTTAAGCCCCGCAGTCTGCGCGACGATACGCGGGATCGCCATCGTCGTAATCGCCAAAATCACGATAG
>ERZ773035.1698-NODE-1698-length-15453-cov-4.385440_pt1 | contig 15453 bp, 18 predicted proteins | sample MGYA00511487_ERZ773035 | MGnify/ENA primary metagenome ERZ773035 (study PRJEB29015, sample SAMEA2737985) | human oral metagenome | biome: human oral; feature: human-associated habitat; material: dental | place: China | collected 2024 ...
AAAAATTACGGCTATCTTATCAGCCGAAAAATTCACCGTACCGTTTTCCGTTCCACCAACCATATCGAGCGGCACAATCTTACACTTCGCACCCACTTAAAATGATTGAACCGAAAAGCGATTTGTTACAGCCGTAGTTTATTAGTACTAACGGCTATCATAAAAATCTACTTGTGGATATAACTCTGTTCCTTAATTGTCGCATCACATCCACAATGCTCGATTGATGGTTGCGCTATTTGTTTGGAATGAGATGAGATAAGCCAGGAGTGTTCTTTATCCTTTGAATCTCCGAATCGACAAGCGAAAGTATCTCTCGCTTCACCTTACGATAGTTGGCTTCGATAGTCTCTTTGAGATTATCGCAGCCATCTTCGTTTATGAAGTCTGCTATTGTTGGTATAGGCTGATAGGCTTTCATTTCGGCAAAGACTTTGGCGCTATCCACCACTATCTCTGCATGGAAAATCTTTTGGTCACAATACGCTCATCAAAATTATCAGAAACAGCACCCACAAACATTCCTTGCGTGAGATTGCTAATTTTAGAAGCTGGGATAAGGCTGTCCATTTGTGTGGAGATAGAGGTCGATTTGTCATTACGGTTAATGGTCATGGACTGCCGTTGTTGCAAGACTTTACCGAAACGTTCCGATAACGTCTTCGCCGTCTCTCCCACCACCTGTCCCGAAAAGATGTTTCCTACCGTGTTTATCACGACTTTCGCCTCTTTGTCGCCGTAGTCACGTGTAAGCTGCGAGAAATCCTGAAAACCCAGACACACCGCCACCTTGTTGCTGCGCGCCGTGGCAATGAGGTTGTCGAGTCCCTTGAAATAAATCGTGGGCAGCTCGTCGATGATGACCGACGATTTGAGCATCCCTTTCTTGTTGATAAGCTTCACGATGCGCGAGTTATATAGACCAAGTGCAGCCGAGTAGATATTCTGACGGTCGGGATTATTGCCCACGCACAGTATCTTCGGCTCTTCGGGGTTATTGATGTCGAGCGTGAACTCATCGCCCGTCATCACCCAATACAGCTGCGGCGAAATCATCCTCGACAGCGGTATCTTCGCCGAGGCAATCTGTCCCGCCAGCTGCTCCATCGCTCCGCCTTGCTACGCGTCCATGAAAGGAGAAAGATAGTTCTCCAACTCGGGATACGACGTGAGGATGGGAAACACGTCCTCGTACTTTCGGTTGAGCAGTTCGATGGCATGCGGAAACGTGCAGAATTTTCCGTCCTGATAAATGCGCAGATACCAGATGATGGCAGCAAAGAGGATAATCGGGCTTTCCACGAAGAAGTCACCCTGCTTCTGTACCCACGTCTTGTTCAGGTTGAGCATAATCGTATAGGCACTCTCGTAGGCATCCGAAATGTCCGTCATGAAGTCGGGATGGATGGGATTGCAACGGTGCGACCGTCGCGGATCATCAAAGTTGATGACATAGAACTTCGGTTTTATCTTGTACCCGTCCAAGTGGTTGATGAGGTGATTGTAGGCTATCATCGACAGGTCGGGAAACTTGAAGTCATAGACATACATCGAATACCCCTTTTCTATTTGTTGCTTGATGAACGAATTGACCACGGCATAAGACTTTCCACCGCCCGGTGTACCCAGCACGATGGTGGCACGGAACGGGTTCACCACATTGATCCACCCATTGTTCCATTTCTTCTTGTAGTAGAAGCGTGTGGGCAGATTGACGGAATATTCATTCTCCAGATACCGCGTTTCCTGCATAAAACTCTCGTTCTCGGTGTTGAATACATCGTCCATCAGGTTGTGCTTCAACAGCCGGCTCATCCACAATCCTGTCATCAACAGGCAGGCATAACCCGCTGAAATCGTAACGACATAAAGCCCCACATCAACCGTAAAAGGCAACGGCAGATGGAGCAGCCATCCGTTAAGAAAGAACAGCACACCACCCATGCCGAGTGCGGCATATATCTTTTCCCATGTTATCTTCTCGCCCTTCACGCCTTTCGTGCCCAAACACGAAAGCCCCAAGAGCACCACGGCAAAGAGTTTTGTATAAAGCATGGAGGAGAAGAGTCCCGCCGTCCGCTGGAAGTTTATCAGGATGCGGTCTACCACGCCGATGTCGAGCCCCCACGTGCGGATGGCTCCGTAACCATACCAATACACGTGGATAACCACCAAGATAATACTCACGGCACGCAGAAAATCCATGATTTTCGCCAGTGCCCTCAAATCGTCTTCCTGTTGCATAATCTATTTTCGTTGTTAATTGTTTTTTATTATGTCGTTGCTTACATCGTTTGTTCAGTCTCCCTATATTGTCCGCCCTTTGCCCTTTCGTTTCTTGCGCCGTTTCATCTTTCGGATAAAATCTTCTTCTTCGGCGTTTACAGCCTGCTCGGAAGGATTGAAAAGTCCAAGACCAGAGGAAGAAAAATCGTTGTCGTCTTGGACAACAGAGTATTCCTCTGCAGTCTCTTCGGTATGAAGAACGAACGGCATCGGCTTTTCATCTGCGTAGGGCAATGTAAAGTGTTCTTGCAGGGCATTGGCGGAGAGTTCCTTGCCCATACGCGAGCCATTGAGTACGCAACCCGTGCGGTGGTCGATGAAGGTTGCTCCGTAGATGCGACCCTCGTCGGTAAGACGCAATACCGTGTCAATACCCTTGGCTTTGAGCAGGCTCACGAACTTGCCCTCGTGATAAGTTTCTCCGAGTGTTTGGAGTACCACCCGTTTGGTGGGCTCTGTGAATTTCTTTTCGGCTATCTGTTTCTTCGATAAAGAAAAACGTTTCTCGATGGCGGCATAGCCTGCGGACTTGCCGAAGAGCGATGCCTTGAAAGGATTGCCCACCTTGTTGCCTTTGTCGTCCGTTGCCGAGTAAACCAGCCCGTGATACTCCCGTCTTCCTACCTTTCCTCGCGTCTCTTCCACATGGACGTTGTAGAGCGAAAGTAGTGCACGGTATTCACCCATCGACTGAAAGCGGTAATGGGTGGCGAGAGATAGAAGTACGCTTGCGATTTGCTTCTTCACATCGCCCTTATCGATGTTTACCGTATGGGCAGCTTCGCGTAATTCGCCCCGTTTGCGTTCGGCGGGAAGTAAGTGGTATTTCTCTTCGAGCATCCGGGTGATACGCTTACTGCGATGAAAGTTAAAAGCGTTATCAAGACACTTACCATCGGTATCTACACGCAGGGAAACGATATGCAGGTGATGGCGGTCGATGTCCTCGTGTTTGAATACCATATAAGGCTGACTGCCATAACCCATTTCTTCCATATACTCACGGGCGATATTTTCCATCTCGGTGTCCGTGAGTCGGTCGTCGGGATGCGGGTTGAGCGAGACATGCAATACAGGCTTTTCTGTCCGGATTCCTTTGGGCAAGAGTCTGTCGAAATCCTTGAAAGTTCGTGCAAGGTCGATCTTTCCCGTGCAGGCATCGAACACTCCGTTCACGGCAAGGAGTTTTCCTTCACCCGCATTCACCTTCTGCGCGTTGTAGGCAAGTACGCCGTAGAGCGAACTGCCGATGCTTATCTTTGCGACCATTGCTGCTCGAAGGTTTGGGTGAGACGAATGATTTGCTGCGTGATGAGCACCAATTCCTGCGTGCATTTCTCCAATTTATAGAGCAATGCCATTGCCTTTTTCTCGGAAAAGTGTACACGTAGTTCCTTGACAACTTGGTTGTAGTTATTGCCCACGGCGCGATATTGCGCGTGAAAAGACGAGAGCTTGGTGTAATAATCAAGCAATGTCCTGTCTGTTTTTATCACACGGAAAGGCTGCGAAAAGAACTGTTGTTTGATAAAAACGGAACGCGCAGCTGCACCTGATTCATCGAACATTGAGAGGAAACGTACATGTTCCTCTGTGTTAAAACGAACGGTGTAGCGGTACACCGCCGGATCTTTCTTGGGATGTCTTCCCGTTTTCTTTTTGTTTTCTGTCATTTTAATATGGATTTAGTGATGATGCGACTTAGACTGCCGTCGTATGTTCTTTACCGTCAGGTATTCTTCTTGGGCTTCCGACTTCGGAGGTAAAGCCCGCCCCTGCCAAGGGCAAGGCTTTTCAGGGATGCTCGAATCGTTTCGAGCGGCTGAAAAGATACCTTGCTGTGTCTTTGAGGACACAAACATCCGCCTTCGGACGGATGAGGGAGTTACCTTCAGAAGCCGTCGGGGAGAACACCGACCGACAGAGCTCGTCGCTCGGGTGCAAAATTAGGCAGAATATCCACCCGAAAACCGATAGGAACGATGCCAAAAGCTGCCACAACGACGCCAAAAGCTGCCACGTGGCTGAAAAACGATACAAGTACCGACATTTTGTTGTTTATTTGCACCGATAAACCAAAAGACGTCAGTCAATCTGCCGGTTGGTTGAGAGAGACTCATGCCCCAATGGCCATTGGTTGGTTGCAACCGACACTTGGTTGTCCGTTTCTCCGGCAGTATCTCCGCAAGGAGAATTAGCGGTCGCAACCGACGGACGGCGAGGATATGGTTAGAACATCAAGCGGAAGAAACCGACAAACCGACAAACAAATGTATCAATATATGTATCATCCATAAAACCAAGAAGACAATGGACAAACAAAAAGACAAACCACTGTATGTTGCTTTCTCCACCCAGAAAGGCGGAGCAGGCAAGACCACGCTCACGGTGCTCATGGCGAGCTACCTGCATTACGTAAAGGGATATGACGTCGCCGTCATCGACTGCGACTTCCCCCAGTACAGTATCCATGACATGCGCAAGCGCGACATGGACACCATCATGAAGGATGACTATTACAAAGTACAGGCGTATGACCTGCTCAGACAGCTGGGAAAGAAATACTATCCCGTCGTCTGCAGCCGCGCCGAGGACGCCATCACCTCCGCAGAGAGCCTTTGCAGGGGAGGCAAGATGCCGGACGTCATCTTCTTCGACCTGCCCGGCACCATCAACAATGCCGAGATCGTCAATACCGTATCTCGGATGGACTATATCTTCACGCCCATCATCGCCGACCGTGTGGTGATGGAAAGCTCCATCAAGTTCGCCACCGTCATCAACGAGCAGATGGTCGTCACGGGCAAATCCGCCATCAAGGGGATTTACCTGATATGGAACATGGTGGACGGGCGCGAAAAGACGGAACTCTATGAAGCCTACGAAAAGGTGTGCGCGGAGTTCGCCCTGCCCATCCTTTCCACCCGACTTCCCGACAGCAAGCGGTTCCGCAAGGAGATGGCATCCGAGCGTAAGGCGGTGTTCCGCTCCACGACATTCCCCACGGACAAGAGCCTGCTGCGGGGAAGCAATGTGGACAGGCTCGCAGACGAAATACTTGACATTATAAACCTCAAAAGATAAAGACAATGGCAAAGAAGACAAGAGTGGAAGACATCGACAGCAATTTCATCATCAATTCGTTCCGTCGGGACGACATGAGCATCCCACCCGAAGCAAGGACGAACGGAGTGGAAAGTGAAAAGCAGGAAGAATCGGAAGATGAGTCGCCTATGGGAAAAGAAGCGGGCAAGGAAGAAGAACAGAAGACGGAGGAAATGCCGGCACGCCGCAGACGGTCGAAAGACAGGGAGCAGGAATACCTTGCCGCCTTTCACAAGGAAGTGGACATCCCTGCCCGTATCGGCAAGACCGTGTACATCCGCAAGGAGTACCACGAACGGATACAACGTATCCTGCGCATCATCGCCAAGGACGAGGTGTCACTGTTCAGCTATATAGACAATGTGCTGACCTACCACTTCGAGCATTTCGGCGAAGAAATCAAAAAGTTATATGAAAACAACAGTTCAATATTCTAAAAACAAAAGACAATGGAAAAGAAAGACAACCTCTCCCTTTACAGGGAAACATTCTTGAAGAAGACGCATTACACGGCAAGAGACGGCAAACAGGTATACATTCCGGTCGTCTATCATGAGAAGATGCTCAAAATCGTACAGCTTATATGCAGCAACAGGGTTAACATCTCGGATTTGCTGTGCAACATGCTCGAAGAGCATTTCAGAACGCACGGCGAAGAACTCAAAGCCCTCTATGAGGAAGCCCTGCTTAAAAACATGGAGCTATGACGACCTTTCTCATCATCGCCCTGCTGGCATACAATGCTTGGCTGGCCTATCACCTTTTGAGCCGGCCGTCTGCCGTCAAAGAGCAAACGGCTTCACAGGAAGAAACCAAAAAGAAGCGCGAAGCGCAGGAGGAGACGGCCGACATCGTGGGTAAGAGTCGTTTCAAGATGGAAGCCTCCGTACCCGTTCAACAGGAAAGGACGACGCCACTCGCTGTCACTACGGCGCCACAAGCTGCCACGCAGGAAAAAACGGAGGCGGTAGACATCGAAGACACTACCTTTGCCGACGAAACGGATGAGAAGCCCTCCATACAAATTCCCGCCGATCGCCTTGACGAGACCTTTACCGACATCAGGATAAATGACGTTGCAGGCGAAAACGGAGACGCAGAGGACGAAGCGCCCGATACACCTGCGGCAAGGGGTACGAGCTTCGAGGACATCGACAGGGCAGTGAAGTCCGTGAGGAAGTCCGAAGCGGACGAAGCAGAAAAGCTCCACGCCGGCAAGACCTTCAAGGACATCGCCGAGACGGAACTCTTTCAAAAGCTCACCGAGAGCTTCGCCGGCATCTCCGACAGAGTCAACGAGGTCATCGACCTCTATACCGCCCGTGCCGCAGAGGTAAAACCGCTCGTCCTGCCCGCGCGCATCGAAGACTTCGATATCCGCGATTTTGTATAACCCGTTAACAAGAAACGACAATGAAAGAAAAAGACTACGGATAAGGCGCACCTGCTGCCACTATATCCACAAGAAAGTTAAGTAAGACAATTTCAATCCAACCCCGACGGGCGGTGTATGACCGTTTTTCATGCACGCCCGTCACCAAACAACGCTTTATGAACAACAAGCAAAAACCATTTCTCTCGGCAGTATTGCTTTTTACTGTCGCTTCCGCCCTTGCGCAGGGCAACGGCCTTTCGGGCATCAACCAAGCCACGAACATGGTGACCTCGTACTTCGATCCCGCCACGAAACTCATCTACGCCATCGGTGCCGTGGTGGGGCTTATCGGGGGAATGAAAGTCTATTCGAAGTTCTCGTCCGGCGACCCGGACACCTCGAAGACCGCCGCCTCTTGGTTCGGTGCCTGCATCTTCCTCATCGTGGCGGCCACTATCCTGCGTTCCTTCTTCCTCTAAACGACGAAAGGAATAGGAACGATGGCTGAGTTTTCAATCAACAAGGGGATCGGGGCGTCGGTCGAGTTCAAGGGGCTCAAGGCGCAGTACCTTTTCATCTTCGCGGCGGGACTGCTCACGCTGTTCGTCCTGTTCGTTATCCTCTACATGACGGGCATCGACCAGTGGTTCTGCATCGGTTTCGGGGTCGTCTCCGCCTCCGCCTTGGTGTGGGGAACGTTCGCCCTGAACCGCAAGTACGGTGCGCACGGGCTCATGAAGCTCGGTGCCGCCCGCAACCGTCCGCGCTACCTGCTCCACCGCAAATCCCTTCCCCGTATCATCAGACACAAGAAACTTAAAAAGAAAGACGAAAATGAGGAACATTCTTAAAGCCACTACGGTGGAGAATAAACTGCCGCTGCTTGCTGTGGAGAGCGGGTGCATCATCTCCAAAGATGCCGACCTGACGGTCTGCTTCGCGGTGACGCTACCCGAACTCTACACGGTCACGGCGCAGGAGTACGAGGCGATACACGCCGCGTGGTGCAAGGCCGTCAAGGTGCTGCCCGACTTCTGCATCGTGCACAAGCAGGACTGGTTCATTAGGGAAAGCTACCGCCCCGATTTGCAAAAGGAGGACATGAGTTTTCTTTCCCGCAGCTTCGAGCGGCACTTCAACGAACGCCCGTACCTCAAGCACAGCTGCTACCTCTACCTCACCAAGACGACCAAGGAGCGCAACCGCCGCGAGAGCAACTTCTCCACGCTCTGCCGCGGACACATCGTGCCCAAGGAGATAGACAAGGAGACGGCGGGCAAGTTCTTGGAGGCTACGGAGCAGTTCGAGCGCATCATGAACGACTCGGGCTTCATCACGCTGAAGAGACTCTCAGACGAGGAGCTGGTCGGCACCGACGACACGGCGGGCATCATTGAGCGGTATCTCTCCCTGCTGCCCGAGGGCGACACCTGCCTGCAGGACATCGACCTCTCGCCGCGCGAGATGCGGGTGGGCGACAACCGCCTGTGCCTCTTCACCCTCTCCGAACCGGGCGACCTGCCCGCCAAGGTGGCCACCGACATCCGCTACGAACAGCTCTCCACCGACCGCTCCGACTGCCGCCTGTCGTTCGCCGCACCTGTGGGACTGCTGCTGCCCTGTAACCACATCTACAACCAGTACCTCTTCCTCGACAACAGCGAGGAGAACTTGCAGAAGTTCGAGAAGTCTGCCAAGAACATGCAGTCGCTCTCGCGCTACAGCCGCAGCAACGCCATCAATCAGGACTGGATAGAGGAGTATCTCAACGAGGCACGCTCCTTCGGGCTGACCTCCGTCAGGGCGCACTTCAACGTCATGGCATGGAGCGACGAGGAGGAGGAGCTCAGGCACATCAAGAACAATACGGGCAGCCAGCTGGCGAGCATGGAGTGCATGCCGCGCCACAACACCGTAGACTGCCCGACGCTCTTCTGGGCGGCCATGCCCGGCAACGGCGCCGACTTCCCCGCCGAGGAGAGTTTTTACACGTTCACCGAGCAGGCGGTGTGCCTCTTCACCGAAGAGACCAACTACCGCAGCTCGCCCTCGCCCTTCGGCATCAAGATGGTCGACCGCCTCACGGGCAAGCCCCTGCATCTGGACATCTCCGACCTGCCCATGAAGCGTGGCGTCATCACCAACCGCAACAAGTTCGTGCTCGGTCCCTCGGGCAGCGGCAAGTCGTTCTTCATGAACCACCTCGTGCGCCAGTACTACGAACAGGGCACGCACGTGGTACTCGTGGACACGGGCAACTCCTATCAGGGGCTCTGCGAGATGATACGGCGCAAGACAGGCGGGGCGGACGGCGTCTACTTCACCTACACGGAAGAGAAACCCATCTCGTTCAACCCTTTCTACACCGACGATTACGTCTTCGACGTGGAGAAGAAGGACAGCATCAAGACGCTGCTGCTCACGCTGTGGAAGAGCGAAAGTCAGGAAGTCTCCAAGACCGAGTCCGCCGAGCTGGGCAGCGCCGTGTCCGCCTATGTGGAGCTGATTCGCGCCGACAGGAGCGTCACGCCCTGCTTCAACACCTTTTACGAGTATATGAAAGGCACCTACCGGCAGGAGCTGGAGGCACGAGACATCAAGGTGGAGAAGTCCGACTTCAACATCGACAACTTCCTCACCACGCTCCGGCAGTATTATCGCGGCGGACGTTACGACTTCCTGCTCAATTCGGCGGAGAACATCGACCTGCTCTCCAAGCGTTTCATCGTCTTCGAGATCGACAGCATCAAGGAGAACCGTGAACTCTTCCCCGTGGTGACCATCATCATCATGGAGGCTTTCATAGGCAAGATGCGGCGGCTCAAGGGCGTGCGCAAGCAGCTCATTGTGGAAGAGGCGTGGAAGGCGCTCTCCTCGGCGAACATGGCGGAATACCTGCGCTACATGTACAAGACGGTGAGAAAATACTTCGGCGAGGCCATCGTGGTGACGCAGGAGGTGGACGACATCATCTCCTCGCCCGTGGTCAAGGAGAGCATCATCAACAACTCCGACTGCAAGATACTGCTTGACCAACGCAAATACATGACCAAGTTCGACGGCATACAGGCGATGCTCGGTCTTTCTGAAAAGGAAAAGAGCCAGATTCTCTCCATCAACATGGCCAACCACCCGGGGCGGCTCTACAAGGAGGTGTGGATCGGGCTGGGCGGCGTGCAGAGTGCCGTCTATGCCACGGAGGTAAGTCCCGAGGAATACCTCGCCTACACCACCGAGGAGACCGAGAAAGTGGAAGTGCGTGCACTGGCGGAGCAGTACGGCGGCGACATCGAGAAAGCTATCCGGGAGCTGGCCGAGCAAAGGCGGGCGGCACGGAGCGGTTAATCCCGTCGGATATAGCATTGGATGTATCGGTTTAGCCAAACGTGGATAAATAATTGGACAAACGTGTCCAAACACTTGGACTAACTTGTCCAGCTCATTGGACAGACGTGTCCAATGAATTATACAAACGCGTATAATGAATTATACAAGCCTGTATAACCGGTTATACAAACGTGTATAAGCTGCTTTGTCCACGTATGCGAGGCTGACACATCCTTATCTTAGTCAAGAGACAGCATATTTAGTATTCACATCAACATCAACAATGACAAAGAAATGAAAACAAGAGTATTTATCATCATCGCCCTTTGCCTGCTCTTTGCGGGCAGGGCAAGCGCGCAGTGGGCGGTCATCGACCCCTCCAACATCGCGCAGAGCATCATCAACGCCGGGAAGAACATCGCACAGACCACGACCACGGCGCAGAACATGGTCAAGAACTTTCGGGAAACCGTGAAGATTTACGAGCAGGGCAAGAAGTACTACGATGCCCTCAAATCAGTGAACAACCTTATCAAGGACGCCCAGAAGGTACGCAAGACCATTCTCATGGTGGGCGAGATTACCGACGTCTACGTGAACAGCTACCGCCGGATGCTGCACGACAGCAACTTCTCGCCCGCCGAACTCAGCGCCATCGCCTTCGGCTACACCAAGCTCCTCGAAGAGAGCAACGACGTGCTCAAGGAACTCAAGCAGGTGGTGAACATCACCACGCTCTCGATGACCGACAAGGACAGAATGGACGTGGTAGACCGCTGCTACATGCGGATGAAGAACTACCGCAACCTCGTGAATTACTACACCAATAAGAACATCTCCGTGAGCTACCTGCGCGCCAAGAAGAGGAACGACCTCGACCGCGTGATGGCGCTCTACGGCAATGCGAACCAAAGATACTGGTAGGCCATGAACTTCGACAACCTTCACGAAATCCTCCGTTCGCTCTACGAGGAGATGATGCCGCTGTGCGCCGACATGGCGGGCGTGGCGAAGGGCATCGCCGGTCTGGGTGCGCTCTTCTACGTGGCTTACCGCGTGTGGCAGTCGCTCGCCCGTGCCGAGCCCATCGACGTCTTTCCGATGCTGCGCCCCTTTGTCATCGGGCTGTGCATCATGTTCTTCCCTACGGTGGTGCTCGGCACGCTTAACGGTGTGATGAGTCCCATCGTCAAGGGCACCAACGGGATGTTGCAGGAGCAGACCTTCGACATGAAGAAGTACCGCGAGCAGAAAGACCGGCTGGAATACGAGGCGATGGTGCGCAACCCCGAAACCGCCTACTTGGTGAGCGACGAGGCGTTCGACAAGCAGATCGAGGAGCTGGGCTTCTCGCCTGCCGACTTGGCGACGATGACGGGGATGTACCTCGAACGGGGTGCTTACAACCTCGAAAAGAAAGTGCGCGACTTCTTCCGCAGCATCATGGAGCTGCTCTTCGAGGCCGCCGCGCTCATCATCGACACCCTGCGCACGTTCTTCCTCGTCGTGCTGGCGATACTCGGTCCGATTGCCTTCGCCATCTCCGTGTGGGACGGCTTTCAGTCCACGCTCACGCAGTGGGTCTGCCGCTATGTGCAGGTGTACCTGTGGCTACCCGTGTCCGACCTGTTCAGCACCATCCTTGCTCGGATACAGATACTGATGCTGCAGAACGACATCACCGAGTTGCAGAACAATCCTGCCTTCTCCATCGATGCGAGCAACGGGGTGTACATCGTCTTCCTCGTCATCGGCATCATGGGCTACTTCACCATCCCCACCGTCTCGGGCTGGATCATTCAGGCTGGCGGCATGGGCAGCTACAACCGCAGCATCAACAACATGGCGAGCCTTGCCGGCAAGCGGGCGGCAGGTGCAGCGGGAGCCGTGGCGGGCAACGCCGCCGGGCGTGCGGGACACCTCATCAAGTCCGCTTACCAGCGCATGAAATCGTAAAACAAAAAAGAAAGAAACGAATAGAACAATGGAATTCAAATCTCTAAAGAACATCGAAAGCTCGTTCAGGCAGATACGCCTGTTCGGCATCATCTTCCTCTGTCTGTGCACGGCCATCGTGGGCTACACGCTGTGGAGCTCCTACCGGTTTGCCGAGCGGCAGCGCGAGAAGATTTACGTGTTGGACGGGGGCAAGAGCCTGATGCTCGCCCTCTCGCAGGACTTGTCGCAGAACCGCCCCGCCGAAGCGCGGGAGCATGTGCGGCGTTTTCACGAACTCTTCTTCACCCTCTCGCCGGACAAGAGCGCCATCGAACACAATGTCCGCCGCGCCCTGCTCTTGGCAGACAAGAGTGCCTACGACTGCTATGCCGACTTTGCCGAAAAGGGCTATTACAACCGCATCATCGCGGGCGGCATCAACCAGACGCTCCGGGTGGACAGCGTGGTATGCAGCTTCGACGCCTATCCCTATCGCGCCGTGACCTATGCCACACAGCTCATCATCCGGCAGAGCAACGTCACCCGACGGAGCCTCAAGACGGAGTGCCGCCTCCTGAACGCTGCCCGTTCGGACGATAATCCCAACGGCTTTACTATCGAGGGTTTTAATATTCTCGAAAACAAGGACCTTCAAACCGTGAAGCGATGAAAAGGAAAAAGACCAGCAAGGCACTATGGCGGGCATTGTGGAAAGCCTACGACTTCCATAAACGCGCTTTACGGCGGTTGCGGGCTTACCACGACAGCCTGTCCGAGCGGACGCGGCGGCGCATCGTTCTGACGATGCTCGCCCTCTTCGCCCTGCTCTCGCTCTATACCGTCGGCAAATCAGTCTATGGTCTGCTGCATAGCGGCGGCGAGCACATGGAAATCAAACATATTCAAACGTTCAAACAAAAACGATAATGACACAGACAAGTAAAGAAAAACAGAAACGACCGCTCACCGAAGCCGAGCGGCAGCGGAGGATGAAACTGCTCGTCTATCCGCTCATGGTGCTGCTCTTCGCCGGCTCGATGTGGCTCATCTTCGCGCCCTCGTCCGCCGACAAGGCAAAGGAAGACGCGGGCAAGGGTTTTAATGTAGAGATGCCTGCCGCCGACAGCACGGGCATCATCGCCGACAAGCGGAAAGCCTACGAGGCGGCAGAGATGGAGCAACGCCAGCAACAGCGCAACCGAGACCTGCAAGACCTCGGCTCGCTCTTTTCCTCGGATAATACGAGTACAGCCCATGCCGCCACCGATGATTTTGGCGCGGGCGGGCAACCCGCCCCACAGGACAATGCACAGGGCAGCACATCTTCCGTACGCTCTTCATTGGGTGCCTACCGCGACCTCAACACCACGCTGGGCGGCTTTTACGAGCGCGAACAGCCGAGGCAGGACTCGGAAAAGGAAGAACTCAAAGTCCGCCTGCACGAATTGGAAGAGCGTCTGAATACGCAAAGCAGCCGTTCCTCCGCGATGGACGAGCAGGAGGCGCTCTTGGAAAAATCCTACCGGCTGGCGGCGAAGTACATGCCCGCTGCAAGTGGCTCTGCACCTTTCGGCAGGGCTGCCACGGGCGACACGCTGCAAGCGGCTGCCTCGGCAGGCGTACACAGGAAAGCCGTGGTGACACCCGTCAAGCGGGTGGTGCGGCAGGTGGTCTCTGCGCTCGGGCAGCCTATGACGGACGAAGCTTTTATTGCTGCCCACTCCCAAGCGCGTAACTACGGCTTTCAGACGGCGGTGGGTGTGCAGGCTGCGGCGGAGAAGAACACCATCGCCGCCACCGTCTACGGCAACCAGACCGTCAGCGACGGACAGGCGGTGCGCCTGCGGCTCTCTGAACCGATGGCGGCGGGCGAACGTATCTTGCCGAAGAACGCCCTTATAACGGGCGCGGCCAAGATACAGGGCGAACGGCTCACCATCGTCATCGAGACGCTCGAATACGGCGGTACGCTCATCCCCACGGCTCTCTCGGTCTACGACACCGACGGGCAGGAAGGCATCTTCATTCCCAACTCGATGGAGCGCAGTACCGTCAAGGAGATTGCAGCCAACATGGGCACCGCCGCGGGCAGCAGTGTGAACATCTCCACCGATGCAGGGGCACAGCTTGCCGCCGACGTGGGCAAGGGACTCCTGCAAGGCACATCGCAATACTTCTCGGGGAAAATGCGCGCCATAAAAGTGCATCTCAAGGCGGGCTACCGCGTGTTGCTTTTTCAAAAGAAAGATTAATCGATAATGTTTTTATTACCAACTAAATCCAACAGTAAAATGAAGAAAATGTTATTTGTCCTCGTCCTCTTCATGGGCGTGGCGTGTGCGAATGCACAGCAACAGGGTATCAAACAGGTGAAACCGGTGGGCGTTGCCGCCGCTGCACCGTATGACGGACTGACGCAACAGCTGACCTTCGAGCGGATGATACCGCCCCACGGATTGGAAGTGACCTATGGAAAGACAGTGCACATCCTTTTTCCCGCAGAAGTGCGCTACGTAGACCTCGGCTCGCCCAACCTCATCGCCGGCAAGGCGGACGGAGCGGAGAATGTCATCCGCGTAAAATCCACTGTCAAGGGCTTTCAGGGGGAGACGAACATGAGCGTTATCACTGAAGATGGCTGCTTCTACACTTTCAACGTGCGCTATGCCGACGAGCCGCTGCTACTCAATGTGGAAATGGCGGACATCATCCACGACGGTGAAAGTGCGAACCGTCCGAACAATGCGCAGGAGGTGTACCTTAACGAGCTGGGCAGCGAGAGCCCGATGCTCGTGCGGCTCATCATGAAGTCCATTTACAGGCAGGACAGACGAACAGTCAAGCACATCGGCAGCAAGCGTTTCGGCGTGCAATACCTGCTCAAGGGCATCTACACGCACGGCGGACTGATTTACTTCCACACCGAAATCAGGAACCAAAGCCACATTCCCTTCGACTTGGATTACATGACGTGGAAAATCGTGGACAAGAAAGTGGCCAAGCGCACGGCCGTGCAGGAACAGGTCGTGCTTCCGCTGCGGGCGCAGAACTACGTTACCTGCGTGCCGGGCGGCAAGAGTGAGCGCACGGTCTTTGCCCTGTCGAAGTTCACCATCCCCGACGGCAAGCAACTTGTCGTGGAGCTTTGCGAGAAGAACGGCGGCAGGCATCAGTCGTTCGTCATCAAGAACGAAGACCTTGTGCGTGCAAGGGAAATCAGCGAACTAGAAGTGAAGTAATGATGAGAAAGCTTGCATTTTTCCTCTTTGTCGTGTCGCTTGCCCTTTTTCGGGGGCAGGCGCACGCCCAACGCTGTCTGCCCGGAATGAAAGGCATCCGCCTCACGGCAGGCATGGCAGACGGTTTTTATTCCGCCTCATCAAAGAATGAAACGGGCTATTCGTTCGGGGCTTCGCTTGCCA
>ERZ773035.1702-NODE-1702-length-15433-cov-9.451359_pt1 | contig 15433 bp, 10 predicted proteins | sample MGYA00511487_ERZ773035 | MGnify/ENA primary metagenome ERZ773035 (study PRJEB29015, sample SAMEA2737985) | human oral metagenome | biome: human oral; feature: human-associated habitat; material: dental | place: China | collected 2024 ...
GCACTCTCGTGCGGGCCCCTCCCTCGTTGCCTGTCAGGCGAGGATCACTTGATGATCTTGGTGACCTTGCCGGCGCCGACGGTGCGGCCGCCCTCACGGATGGCGAACTTGAGGTTCTCCTCCATGGCGATGGGCTTGTTGAGGTGAACGGTCATGTCGGTGTTGTCGCCGGGCATGACCATTTCCTTGCCCTCCGGCAGCTGGACCACACCGGTGACGTCGGTGGTGCGGAAGTAGAACTGCGGGGAGTAGTTGGAGAAGAACGGCTTGTGGCGGCCGCCCTCTTCCTTGTTGAGCACGTAGACGGTGGCCTCGAAGTCGGTGTGCGGGGTGGTGGAACCGGGCTTGATCACGACCATGCCGCGCTCCACGTCCTCCTTCTTCGTGCCGCGGAGCAGCAGGCCGACGTTCTCGCCGGCGCGACCCTCGTCGAGGATCTTGCGGAACATCTCGACGCCGGTGACGGTGGTGGTCTGCTTCTCCGGACGGATGCCGACGAGGTCGACGGTGTCGCCGGTCTTGACGATGCCGCGCTCGATGCGGCCGGTGATGACGGTGCCACGGCCGGTGATGGTGAAGACATCCTCGACGGGCATCAGGAACGGCTTCTCGGTGTCACGCTCGGGCTGCGGGATGTACTCGTCGACCGCGTCCATGAGTTCGAGGATGGTGCCGGCCCACTTCTCGTCGCCGTTCAGCGCCGGGAAGGCCGCCACACGGACGATCGGGAGGTTGTCGCCGTCGAACTCCTGGGCGGAGAGGATCTCACGGAGCTCCATCTCGACCAGGTCGATGAGGTCGGCGTCCTCCTCGGCGATCATGTCGCACTTGTTGAGGGCCACGACGATGGCCGGCACACCGACCTGGCGGGCGAGCAGGATGTGCTCGTGGGTCTGGGCCATCGGGCCGTCGGTGGCGGCCACGACGAGGATCGCACCGTCCATCTGCGCGGCACCGGTGATCATGTTCTTGACGTAGTCGGCGTGCCCGGGGCAGTCGACGTGTGCGTAGTGACGCTTCTCGGTCTGGTATTCGACGTGAGCGATCGAGATGGTGATGCCGCGCTGGCGCTCTTCGGGGGCCTTGTCGATGCTGTCGAACGGGGACAGTTCGTTCAGGTCCGGGTACTTGTCGTGGAGCACCTTGGTGATCGCCGCGGTCAGAGTGGTCTTGCCGTGGTCGACGTGTCCGATGGTGCCGATGTTGCAGTGCGGCTTGGTCCGCTCAAACTTGGCCTTTGCCACTTAGGGCTCCTTCTTGGTCCAACCACGCACCGTGCGTGGCCATTAATCTGGTGCACCCCTGAGCTATGGGTCACACCAGGGGTCCGGCGCCCAAGTTTATTACCCGGGCGCATACCCGTGTAATGCTATCGGCCCGGCCCCGGAAGTCAAACTCGGGGCCGTATCCCAATCCCTTTCAACAACCTTCGTCCAGGAAGGACACATTCCCAGCGTCGAGCTGCCGGAGCTGTGCCACCCGTCCGGCGTGACGCCCACCCTCGAAGGAGGCCCCCAGGAAGGCCTCGCAGATGGCCAGGGCGACGTCGGGACCCACCACTCGGGAGCCGAAACAAAGGACGTTCGCGTTGTTGTGGCGCCGGCTCATCGCGGCCGAGTAAGCCTCGGAGACGCAGGCCGCCCGGATCCCCTTGATCTTGTTGGCGGCGATGGAAATGCCGATGCCGGAGCCACAGATCGCAATTCCAACGTCGAAACGCGCGGCGGCCACCTCCCGGGCCAGCTGCACCCCCCATTTCGCATAGTCGGTGCGCTCGGACGTGGCTGGTCCGCGGTCCACCACGTCGTAACCGAGCTCCCTCAGGCGGGGAATCAGGTCGATGCGCAGATCGTGGGCAGCGTGGTCGCTGGTGATTCCAATTCTCATGCGACCACGTTACTGATCCCGACCTGGAACCTTCCACGCCCCTGCCGCATTGCCCCCGGTGCACGACGCGCAGGATCCCCGCGTCCTCCTTTTGTCCGACCGGACAGCGCCGCCCCCAAACCACCCAAACCCGCCCTGACAAGCACTTTTGCTCTTTTTTGGGTGGTTTGTCCCCGCGTTTGGGGTGTTTCACGGCCCTCCCGGTCCGAAGCAGACCCGGTCAGTCGCCATCCCATGTCACAGGACGTCGAAACACTGACTGACCTCGGCTTCAAGGCTTACGGGCGAGGCGACGTGGGCGAGTTCGGACACCTCGGTGACGTTGAAGCGCGTCAGATCGCCGATCCGGTCGATCACCGCCTCCGGCACCAAGGGTCCAGACGGGACCAGGGGCTGGCCGCGGGCCTAAAGTGGGTCAGTGGGCACTCATGACATTCCCGCAGCATCGCCCGGCCGGCGCAGCGGCCCGGGGCTGCTCGTCGTGGCCGGGGCGGGCCTCATCGGATCCCGCTTGGCGGACATGGCTCGGGACAGCGGCTGGAAGATCCGGATCCTCCACCGCAGCGGACCGGGCAGGGCGCCGCGGGAAGGCCTCGAGGTCGATGCCTCCGGTAGGGAGCACGCCTGGTGGGCCCCCGCCGAGCACCTCATGGCGCCCGGAACCCTGGAGGGAGCAAGAGCCGTGGTGTGCTTGTCGGGCGCCCCAATCGCGCCGCGTCCCTGGACACCTGCGCGCCGTCGCGTGCTCGCGGCCTCGCGCCTGTCCACCACCGCCCTCATCGCCCGGGTCGCCGCGGGCCTGCCCCCGGCGGTGCGGCCCGAGGTCCTGCTGAGTGGGTCGGCCACCGGCTTCTATGGGAACCGGGGGGATGAGATCTTGACCGAGACGTGCGGTCCGGGCGAGGGATTCCTGTCCGAGCTGTGCCAGCGCTGGGAGGCCGCCGCGGGCCCGGCGGCACGGGTCGGGCTGCGCACGGTCCAGTCCCGCACGGGCTTGGTGGTCAGCCCCTCGGGCGGGCTGGGCAGGATCCTCGGCGCCGCCTACCGGGTGGGGGCGGGGGCCCGGCTCGGCCGTGGCGACCAGTGGCAGCCGTGGATCGGGCTGGAGGACGCCGCGGCCGGGCTCCTATGGGCCATCGAGCACGACGACGTCTGCGGGCCGGTCAACCTGACCGCGCCCGAGCCCCTGCGCAACCGCGACCTCCACCGGCTGCTGTCCCGTGCCTGCGGCCCACCCTCGCCAGCGGTGGTGCCTCAGTTCCTGTTGAACCGGGCGAGGAGGACCGGGGCGGCCGGTGGTACCAGCAGCATCGGCAGTATGCTCGCCGAGCTGCTCGGCGCCTCCCAGCGTGCGGTCCCCCAGGCGCTGCTCGCCTCCGGCTTCCGCTTCACTGCGCCGGGCGCGGCCTCGATCTGGGGACTCGGCGCCTGACTCCCGCCCCGGCGCCGCGATGACCATGATGTGGACATCGCGGTGTCGACTGCCTCGCCGGCCGATGGGAGCGTGGGATGGGGCCACCGGCCGCCGGGGTGCGGCTGCCCTGGCCCCGACGGGGTCCGACACCATGGTCAACCTGGGTCTCCTGTCGCATTGCCCTCGGTGCACGACGCGCGGGATCCCTGCGTCCTCCTTTTGTCCGACCGAGGAGCACCGCCACTTTTCAACCCCAAACAGCCAAATCGGCTCTGACAAGCGCTTTTATCTTTGTTGGTGGTTTTTCTCCCCGTCTTGGGACGTCTCACGGCCATTCTGCTCAACCAGGTGCCGGGTTAGTCTCCATCACATGTCACAGGACGTCGAAGCACTGATTGACCTCGGTTTCAAGGCCTACGGGCGAGGCGACAACACGCAGGCTGCGCGTTGGTGGCGAATGGCGGCGGCGCAGAGGCGATCCGACGCCATGGTCAACCTGGGTCTCCTGGTCAACAACCCCGCGGACCGCGACGAGGCCACCCAGTGGTTCTTCCGGGCAGCCCTGCTGGGCAACACCGACGGCATGCTGCTCCTCAGCGGGATCCTCCAGGAACAGGGGGACCACGCCGTCGCGCAGAACTGGCTGCAGAAAGCCGCCGACCTGGGGGATCCCCGCGCCGTCGATGCCCTGACCCGGGCCCGGAACACCCCCAGGCGCATGGAGACCGACCCGAAACACGGCGAGACGGACCAGCTCGACGACCTGACCCTGGTGGACTGACAACCGAGACTCCTTTCCCCTCCCCTCCCGGCCCCGCCCGCCCCTGTGCGAGCGGGGCCACTCCTGTGGGATGCCATCCAGCGCACCGGAGGCGCCCGTCCCTGTGCGCACGAGGGCGGCAAAACCGTCCGGAAAGGCAACCGGCCCGGGACCATGGGGTCCCGGGCCGGTTGGGTTTCAGCTCAGCGAATCACTCGCCTCCGCGAGCCTTGGCGACGATCTCCTCCGAGATGTTCTTCGGGGTCTCGGCGTAGGAATCGAACTCCATGGAGTAGGAAGCCTGGCCCGAGGTCTTCGAGCGCAGGTCACCGACGTAGCCGAACATCTCCGACAGCGGCACCAGGGCGCGCACGACGCGGTTGCCGTGCAGCTCATCCATCGACTGGACGTGGCCGCGGCGGGCGTTCAGGTCGCCGATCACGGTGCCGAGGTAGTCCTCGGGGGTGGTGACCTCGACGGCCATCATCGGTTCCAGGATCGCCGGGTCGGCCTTCCGGGCGGCCTCCTTGAAGGCCATGGAACCTGCCAGCTTGAACGCCAGCTCCGAGGAGTCGACATCGTGGTAGGCACCGTCGGTCAAGGTGACCTTGATGTCCTCGACCGGGTAACCGGCCAGCACACCGAACTGCATGGCCTCCTTGATGCCGGCGTCGACCGCGGGGATGTACTCCTTCGGGATGCGCCCGCCGGTGACGGCGTTGACGAACTCGTAGCCCGAACCCGCCTCGGTGGGCTCCAGATCGATGATGACGCGGCCGAACTGGCCGGAACCACCGGACTGCTTCTTGTGGGTGTACTCCACCTTCTCCACCTTGCGGCGCAGCGTTTCGCGGTAGGCCACCTGCGGTTTGCCGATGTTGGCCTCCACCTTGAACTCACGCTTCATGCGGTCGATCAGCACCTCGAGGTGCAGCTCGCCCATGCCCGCGATGATGGTCTGGCCGGTCTCCTCGTCGGTGTGCACGCGGAAGGTCGGGTCCTCCTCGGCGAGCCGCTGGATGGCCACCGACAGTTTCTCCTGATCCGACTTCGACTTCGGCTCGATGGCCTGCTCGATGACGGGATTCGGGAACTCCATAGACTCCAGGATGATCGGGTGTGCGGGATCGCAGAGGGTCTCACCGGTGGTGGTGTCCTTCAGACCCATCACCGCGCAGATCATGCCCGCGCCGATCGAGTCGATCTCCTCACGCTTGTTGGCGTGCATCTGATAGATCTTGCCGATGCGTTCCTTCTTGCCCTTGGTGGCGTTCAGCACCTGCGAACCGGCTTTCAGGACACCGGAGTAGATGCGGATGAAGGTCAGCTTGCCCAGGTGCGGATCCGCGGCGACCTTGAACGCCAGGATCGACAGCGGCTCGTCCTCGGAGGGCCTGCGGGACAGCTCGACGGATTCGTCACCCGGTTTGAAGCCCTCGATGGCGGGCACGTCCAGCGGCGAGGGCAGGTAGTCGACGACGGCGTCCAGCAGCGGCTGCACGCCCTTGTTCTTGAACGAAGTGCCGCACACCACGGCGGTGAACGCCGAGGCCAGCACGCCGCGGCGAATGGCGGCCTTGAGCTGCTCGACGGTGATGGCGTCGGGATCCTCCAGCCACAGCTCCATGAACTCGTCGTCGTTCTCGGCGATGGTCTCCAGCATCTCGGCGCGGGCCAGTTCGGCGGTCTCCACCATGTCGGCGGGGATGTCCGTGACCTCGTAGTCGTCGAGGGCGGGTTTGGTGACCTCGAGCGGCCAGATGTTGGCCTTCATCGTGACCAGGTCCACCTGGCCCCGGAAGTTCGACTCCGCGCCGATCGGCAGCTGCAGCAGCACCGGGGTGGCGTTGAGGCGTTCACGGATGGTCTTGACGCAGTGATCGAAGGAGGCACCCGTGCGGTCCAGCTTGTTGATGTAGCAGATGCGCGGCACACCGTACTTGGTGGCCTGGCGCCAAACGGTCTGCGACTGCGGCTCCACACCCGCGACGCCGTCGAACACCGCCACTGCACCGTCGAGCACGCGCAGGGAGCGCTCCACCTCGACGGTGAAGTCGACGTGTCCCGGGGTGTCGATGATGTTGATCTGGATGTCGTGCCAGAAGGCGGTGGTTGCGGCGGAGGTGATGGTGATGCCGCGTTCCTGCTCCTGCTCCATCCAGTCCATGGTGGCGGCGCCGTCGTGAACCTCGCCGATCTTGTAGGACTTGCCGGTGTAGAAGAGGATGCGCTCGGTTGTGGTGGTCTTGCCGGCGTCGATGTGCGCCATGATGCCGATGTTGCGAACCTTGGACAGGTCGATCTTGGCCACGTTCAGTCCTTTGCTGAAGAAGTCTGTGAAGCGGTGAGAGCCCCCGGGTGAAAACCCGGGGGCGAGGCGATCACCAGCGGTAGTGGGCGAAGGCGCGGTTGGCCTCGGCCATCTTGTGGGTGTCTTCGCACGGAAGCGCCGAGCCCGTTGGAGGCATCCAGGATCTCGTTCATGAGCCGCTCGGTCATGGTCTTCTCGCGGCGGGCGCGGGAGAAGCTGACGAGCCAGCGCATGGCCAGTGTGGTCTGGCGCCCCGGTTTGACCTCGATCGGCACCTGGTAGGTGGCGCCGCCGACGCGACGGGACTTGACCTCAATGGAGGGCTTGACGTTGTCGAGGGCCCGCTTCAGGGTCTGGACGGGGTCCTGGCCGGTCTTGGCGCGGGTGCCCTCGAGGGCGTTGTAGACGATGGACTGGGCCACGGTCTTCTTGCCGTCGAGCAGGATCTTGCTGACGAGCTGGCTCACCAGTGGGGAGCCGTAGACCGGATCGACCATGACGGGGCGCTTGGGCGCTGGTCCCTTGCGAGGCATTACTTCTCCTTCTTCGCGCCGTAACGGCTGCGGGCCTGCTTGCGGCCCTTGACACCCTGGGTGTCGAGGGCGCCGCGGATGATCTTGTAACGGACACCGGGCAGGTCCTTCACACGACCTCCGCGCACGAGCACCATCGAGTGCTCCTGCAGGTTGTGACCGACGCCCGGAATGTAGGCGGTGACTTCGATGCCGGAACTCAGGCGGACACGCGCGACCTTGCGCAGGGCGGAGTTCGGCTTCTTCGGGGTGGTGGTGTAGACGCGGGTGCAGACACCACGACGCTGCGGAGAGCCCTTGAGGGCGGGAGTCTTGTTCTTGCTGACCTTGTCGGTGCGGCCCTTGCGGACCAGCTGCTGAATTGTTGGCACCTGTTGGTATCACTTTCATGTCTGGACGGGTATCCCTGGCTCGCAGCCGTCCCCAAGGAGCATCCCGGGTCACCGTTTCCGTGAGCATCGCTGGCGCGGCTGCCGTGCGAACTCCGCACAGACCCGGGACTTCTTCGCAACTCAGGGATCCTCGGGGTCATGCCAGGGCACGCACAAGGTGCCCGCACACGGCGGACACGCCTCCACAGACTACCCCGACCCCCTCCCCCGGGTCAAAGCGGCGCCTGAAGGCGATTCCACGGGAAGGGCTTCCGTCTTCCCCCCAGTGGCTTTCTCCCGCGTGAAACGCCGCGAAAAAGAGAAACGAACGACAAAACAGTCGTCACCGGGCCCGGTCCCCCGCGGTGTTTCACGCGCAGATGGGCCCGAACGGGGTGGGCACCGATCGGTGCCCACCCCGTTTCGTCCCCGCCGTCAGCGGATGTCGCCGAAGTCGATGTCGTCCAGCGGAACGCCGGGAACGTCGAGATCGGAACTGAACGAGTAGTCGTACGGGTCGTAGCTGACGGTGTAGGCCTGCGACCTCGCATCCGCGGTGGGCTCCACCCGGATGTTGCGGTAACGCTCCAGGCCGGTGCCGGCCGGGATCAGCTTGCCGAGGATCACGTTCTCCTTCAGACCGACGAGGGTGTCGGACTTGCCCTGGATGGCGGCATCGGTGAGCACCTTCGTCGTCTCCTGGAAGGACGCGGCCGACAGCCACGAATCCGTCGCGAGGGATGCCTTGGTGATGCCCATCAGCACCGGACGCCCCTCCGCGGGACGCCCGCCCTCGGTCAGGGCCTTGCGGTTCGCCGCCTCGTAGGCCTGTCGGTCCACCAGCTCGCCCGGCATCATCGAGGTGTCGCCCGAGTCGATGACGGTCACGCGACGCAGCATCTGGCGGATGATGATCTCGATGTGCTTGTCGTGGATGGGGGCGCCCTGCGTGCGGTACACGCGCTGCACCTCCTCGACCAGGTGCTCCTGGACCTTGCGCAGGCCCCGGATGCGCAGCACATCCTGCGGATCCACCTGACCGGCGGTGAGCTGCTGACCGATGGTCACGTGCACCCCGTCGCGGATTGCCACGCGCACCCCGTTGGCGTCCTCGAACTCCAGCCGGGTGCGGCGCGCCACCGGGTATTCGAGGTCGTCGCCGCCGTCGTCGCGCACGATGATGATCTTGCGGCTGCGGTCGCCGTCCTCGATGCGGATGACACCGTCGGCCTCGGCGATGGGGGCCTTGCCCTTCGGCTGGCGGGCCTCGAACAGCTCCACGACGCGCGGCAGACCCTGCGTGATGTCGTCACCGGCCACACCACCGGTGTGGAAGGTGCGCATCGTCAGCTGGGTGCCGGGCTCGCCGATGGACTGGGCGGCGACGATACCGACGGCTTCGCCGACATCCACGGTCTTCCCGGAGGCCAGCGACCGGCCGTAGCACATGGCACAGGTACCGGTGGCGGCCTCGCAGGTCAGCACGGAGCGGACCTTGACCCGGGTGACGCCGACGGATGCGAGTCGCTCGATCTCGGCGTCACCGAGATCGGTGCCCGCCGCGACGAGCACGTTGCCCTGGGCGTCGGTGATGTCCGTGGCCGCGGTGCGGGCGTAGACGGCGGTCTCCACGTCGGGAACGATGGAGACGGAGGCCCCCTCCTCCAGCGGTTCCGCCGCCACCTGGACCTTCTTGCCGTCCTCGTCCGTGACGATCTTGGTCCAGCGGGCGATGGTCTTGACCAGGCCGCGTTCGGTCTGGCAGTCCTCCTCGCGGATGATGACGTCCTGCGAGACGTCCACCAGACGCCGGGTCAGGTAACCCGAGTCGGCGGTCCGCAGCGCCGTGTCGGCCTGCCCCTTCCGGCCACCGTGGGTGGAGATGAAGTACTCCAGCACCGACAGGCCCTCGCGGAAGTTCGACTTGATGGGCCGGGCGATGATGTCACCCTTCGGGTTGGCCACCAGGCCTCGCATGGCCGCGATCTGGCGCATCTGGGTCATGTTGCCGCGGGCACCCGAGTTGACCATCACGAAGATCGGGTTGGTCTGCGAGAAGTTGTCCTTCATCGCGTCGGTCAGCTCCGCGGTGGCGTCGGTCCACAGCTCGATCAGCTCCTGGCGGCGTTCGTCCTCCGTCACCGAACCGCGCTCGTACAGGGTATCGATCTTCGCGGCCCTGGCGTCGTAGGCGGCCAAGATCTCCGGCTTGCTCGGCGGGGTCTGGACGTCCGCGATGGAAACGGTTACGCCGGAACGCGAACCCCACTGGAAACCCAGGTCCTTCAACCCGTCGAGGGTGCGCACGGTGTCGATCAGCGGGTAGCGCTCAGCGAGGTCGTTGACGATCTGGCCGATCTGTTTCTTACCGACCCGCTCGTTGACGAACGGGAAATCCGCGGGCAGGGCCTCGTTGAACAGGGCCCGGCCGAGCGAGGTCTCGAGGATGACCGACCCGTCCGCACGCACCTTGTCGGCGTACCCGGCCGGGGGGATGATCCCGTTGAGGCGCAGCTTGATGGGGGCGCCGACGTGCAGGTCACCGCGGTCGTGGGCCATGATCGCCTCGGCCACCGAGGAGAAGGCGTGACCGGCTCCCTTCTCCTGTTCCTGCAGCATCGTCAGCCAGTACATGCCGATGATCATCTCGTGGCTGGGGACGGTCACGGGACGGCCGTCGGCCGGCTTGAGGATGTTGTTCGTCGACAGCATCAGCACCCGCGCCTCGGCCTGCGCCTCGGCGGACAGCGGCAGGTGAACGGCCATCTGGTCGCCGTCGAAGTCGGCGTTGAAGGCCGCGCAGACGAGCGGGTGCAGCTGGATCGCTTTGCCCTCGATCAGCTGCGGCTCGAAGGCCTGGATGCCGAGGCGGTGCAGGGTTGGTGCACGGTTCAGCAGCACCGGGTGCTCGGCGATGACCTCCTCCAGCACGTCCCACACGATGGGACGCTGCCGCTCCACCATGCGCTTGGCCGCCTTGATGTTCTGGGCGTGGTTGAGGTCGTCCAGGCGCTTCATCACGAAGGGTTTGAACAGCTCCAGGGCCATGGCCTTCGGCAGGCCGCACTGGTGCAGTTTCAGCTGGGGACCGACCACGATCACGGAACGACCCGAGTAGTCGACGCGCTTGCCGAGCAGGTTCTGGCGGAACCGGCCCTGCTTGCCCTTGAGCATGTCCGAGATCGACTTCAGCGGACGGTTGCCCGGACCGGTGACGGGGCGGCCGCGACGGCCGTTGTCGAACAGCGAGTCGACGGCTTCCTGGAGCATGCGCTTCTCGTTGTTGACGATGATCTCGGGGGCACCGAGGTCGAGGAGACGCTTCAGCCGGTTGTTGCGGTTGATGACGCGGCGGTAGAGGTCGTTGAGATCCGAGGTGGCGAACCTGCCGCCGTCGAGCTGCACCATGGGACGCAGATCCGGCGGGATGACGGGAACGGCGTCGAGCACCATCCCGGAGGGGTTGTTGTTGCCGCTGAGGAAGGCGGCAACCACCTTCAGGCGCTTCAGGGCGCGGGTCTTGCGCTGCCCCTTGCCGTTGGCGATGGTCTCACGCAGCTTCTCGGCCTCACCCTGCAGGTCGAAGGTCTCGAGGCGCCTCTTGATGGCCTCGGCGCCCATGTAACCGGTGAAGTACTTGCCGTAGCGCTGCTTCATGTCCCGGTAGAGGATCTCGTCGCCCTCCAGGTCCTGCACCTTCAGCGACTTGAACCGCTCCCACACCGCCTGGGCGCGGTCGATCCGGCGCTGGTACTGGTTGCGGAGCTGCCCCGCCTCCTTCTGCGCACCGTCGGAGACCTTGCGTTTGATGTCGGCCTTGGCGCCCTCGGACTCGAGCTGGGCGAGGTCCTCCTCCAGCTTGGCCAGGCGGGCCTCGATCTCCGAGTCCCGGTTCTTCTCGAGCTGTTTGATGTAGGCCTCGTGGCGGGCCTGGAGGCTCGGGAGGTCGCGGTGGCGGGCCTCCTCGTCCACGTGGGTGATCATGTGCGCGGCGAAGTAGATGACCTTTTCGAGATCCTTCGGCGCGATGTCCAGCAGGTACCCGAGGCGCGAGGGGACGCCCTTGAAGTACCAGATGTGGGTGACGGGCGCGGCCAGTTCGATGTGGCCCATCCGCTCGCGGCGTACGTTGGAGCGGGTCACCTCAACGCCGCAGCGTTCGCAGATGATGCCCTTGAAACGCACCCGCTTGTACTTGCCGCAGTAGCATTCCCAGTCGCGGGTGGGGCCGAAGATCTTCTCGCAGAAGAGGCCGTCGCGCTCCGGTTTGAGGGTACGGTAGTTGATGGTCTCGGGCTTCTTGACCTCACCGTGGCTCCACTCGCGGATCTGGTCGGCGCTCGCCAATCCGATGCAGAGCTTGTCGTAGACGTTCACGTCCAGCATTGGTTCTCTTTCCCCCGCCGCCCCGGCGGGTGCCTGTGCCTGAAATCTGAGGTTTTACTGGTGCCGGATCACCGGCTTGACTGAGTCAGACTCAGACTTCGGTGACGTCGAGGAAGTGGTCGCCTCCGGGACGCCTCCCGAGATCGATGCCGAAGTCCTCGGCGTTGCGCAGGTCGTCCTCCGAATCCCGCAGGTCGATGACGCGGCCGTCCCCGGAGAGGACCTCCACGTTCAGACACAGCGACTGCATCTCCTTGACGAGCACCTTGAAGGACTCCGGGATGCCGGGTTCGGGGATGTTCTCGCCCTTGACGATGGCCTCGTAGACCTTCACGCGGCCGGGGACATCGTCGGACTTGATGGTCAACAGCTCCTGGAGGGCCCACGCAGCTCCATAGGCCTCGAGGGCCCACACCTCCATCTCGCCGAAACGCTGACCGCCGAACTGTGCCTTGCCGCCCAGCGGCTGCTGGGTGATCATCGAGTACGGGCCGGTGGAGCGGGCGTGAATCTTGTCGTCGACCAGGTGGTGCAGCTTCAGCATGTACATGTAGCCGACGCCGGTCTTCTCCGGGTAGGGCTCACCGGAGCGACCGTCGAACAGCTGGGCCTTGCCGCCGCCGTCGATGAGGCGCTCCCCGTCGCGGGTGGTCAGCGAGTTCTCCAGCAGACCGGTGATCTCGTGTTCGTCCGCGCCGTCGAAGACGGGGGTGGCCACCCGGGAATCGGCCTCGACGCGACCGAGACCGACCTCGCGCAGGCGATCCGCCCAGGCCTCCTTGATCCCCGTGATGTCCCAGCCGGTCTTGGCGATCCACCCGAGGTGGTTCTCCAGGACCTGCCCGATGTTCATGCGGGACGGGACACCGAGGGGGTTGAGGACGATGTCGACGGGGGTGCCGTCGGCGAGGAAGGGCATGTCCTCCACGGGGAGGATCTTCGAGATGACACCCTTGTTCCCGTGGCGGCCGGCGAGTTTGTCGCCGTCGCTGATCTTGCGTTTCTGGGCGACGTGGACCCGCACCAGCTGGTTGACCCCGGGAGGCAGCTCGTCCTCGTCGCGGGTGTCGAAGACCCGAACGCCGATGACGGTGCCGGATTCGCCGTGCGGCACCTTGAGGGAGGTGTCGCGAACCTCGCGGGCCTTCTCCCCGAAGATCGCGCGCAGCAGGCGCTCCTCGGGGGTCAGCTCGGTCTCGCCCTTCGGGGTGACCTTGCCAACCAGGATGTCGCCGGCCGAGACCTCGGCGCCGATGCGGACGATGCCGCGCTCGTCGAGATCGGCCAGCATCTCGTCGGAGACGTTGGGGATGTCGCGGGTGATCTCCTCGGCACCCAGTTTCGTGTCGCGGGCGTCGACCTCGTGCTCCTCGATGTGGATCGAGGTCAGGACGTCGTCCTGCACGAGACGCTGCGACAGGATGATGGCGTCCTCGTAGTTGAGGCCCTCCCACGGCATGAACGCCACGAGGAGGTTCTTGCCGAGCGCCAGCTCGCCCTTGTCGGTGCAGGGGCCGTCGGCCAGCGGGGTGCCGACCTCGACGCGGTCCCCGGCCGCGACCAACGGGCGCTGGTTGATGCAGGTACCCGCGTTGGAGCGCACGAACTTCTCGAGCCGGTACGAGGAGTAGGTGGCGTCGTCGTTGGCGATCTCGACGATGTCGGCCGTGACCGAGGAGACCACACCGGCCTTCTTCGCGAGGGTCACGTCACCGACGTCCACGGCGGCGCGGTATTCCATGCCGGTGCCGACGAACGGGGCCTCGTTGCGGATCAGCGGCACCGCCTGGCGCTGCATGTTCGCGCCCATCAGCGCCCGGGAGGCGTCGTCGTGCTCGAGGAACGGAATCAGCGCGGTGGCCACCGAGACCATCTGCCGGGGTGAGACGTCCATGTACTCGACGTCAGCCGCCGGGATGGTGTCGACGTCGCCGTGCTTGATGCGCACCAGGACGCGTTCCTCGGCGAGGCGGCCCTCGGCGTCCAGGACCGCGTTGGCCTGTGCGATGGAGAACCGGTCCTCCTCATCGGCAGTCAGGTAGTCGATCTGGTCGGTGACCTTGCCGTCGATGACGCGCCGGTATGGGGTCTCGATGAACCCGAAGGCATTGACGCGGGCGAACGAGGCCAGCGAACCGATGAGGCCGATGTTCGGACCCTCGGGGGTCTCGATGGGGCACATGCGGCCGTAGTGCGAGCTGTGGACGTCGCGCACCTCCATTCCCGCGCGGTCGCGGGAGAGGCCACCGGGGCCGAGCGCCGAGAGCCTGCGCTTGTGGGTCAGCCCCGCGAGCGGGTTGTTCTGGTCCATGAACTGCGACAGCTGAGAGGTTCCGAAGAACTCCTTCAACGCCGCCGTCACGGGGCGGATGTTGATGAGGGTCTGCGGGGTGATGGCCTCGATGTCCTGGGTGGTCATGCGGTCGCGGACGACGCGCTCCATGCGCCCCAGGCCGGTGCGCAGCTGGTTCTGGATCAGCTCACCGACGGTGCGGAGCCGGCGGTTGCCGAAGTGGTCGATGTCGTCGGCCTCGATGGGCAGGCCGTTCAACTCTTCCTTGTGCTCGTGGAGGGCTACGACGTATTTGATGGCCGCGACGATGTCCTCCATGGTGAGGACCTGGCTGTCGAAGGGCAGGTCGAGCCCGAGCTTCTTGTTGATCTTGTAGCGGCCGACCTTCGCCAGGTCGTAGCGCTTCGGGTTGAAGTAGTAGTTCTCCAGCAGCGCCTGGGCGGCGTCGCGGGCCGGGGGCTCGCCGGGACGCAACTTGCGGTAGATGTCCAGCAGCGCCTCATCCTGGGTGTTGACGGTGTCCTTCTCCAGCGTCATGCGCATGGACTCGAAATCACCGAACTCCTCGAGGATGCGGTCCTCACTCCAGCCGAGGGCCTTGAGCAGGACGGTGACGTTCTGCTTGCGCTTGCGATCGAGGCGCACGAAGACCATGTCGCGCTTGTCGATCTCGAACTCCAGCCACGCGCCGCGGGAAGGGATCACCTTGCAGGAGTAGATGTCCTTGTCGGATCCCTTGTCCGGGGTGATCTCGAAGTAGACGCCCGGGGAGCGGACGAGCTGCGAGACGACGACGCGCTCGGTGCCGTTGATGATGAAGGTACCCTTGTCGGTCATCAGCGGGAAGTCACCGATGAACACGGTCTGCGACTTGATCTCGCCCGTCTCGTTGTTGACGAACTCAGCGGTCACGAACAGCGGGGCGGCGTAGGTGACGTCGCGGTCCTTGCACTCCTCGATGGAGTGTTTGGGCTCCTCGAAACGGTGATCGCGGAAGGAAAGCGACATCGTCTCGTTGAAATCCTCGATGGGGGAGATCTCGGAGAAGATCTCCTCCAACCCGGAGCGGGTGTTCACGTCGGTGCGGCCTGCGGCCAGGCGCTCCTCGACATCGGCCTGCCAGGCCTCGTTTCCGATGAGCCAGTTGTAGGAGTTGATCTGGAGATCGAGCAGATTGGGGACCTCTAGCGGTTCGTGGATCTTCGCGAATGAGATCCGACCACTGGGCAAGACAACATTGGTGTTCTTCAACGCAGAGCGCGAGGCGGCCAAGATTCGGTCCTTCCGGGAACGCGGCTGGTTCGTCGCACAACAAAGGACCCGCGTCAAATCACGGGCACGATTGCAGAGCAGGGCAACAAACCACTGTAGACGGAATCCAGGCGATGCGCAAACGACGAGCATAGCCGTTGTCGCGAACATGATAGCCGCCCACGCCAAGAGCATGCCCCACCCGCCCCCTGCTCCCTCGCCTCTCT
>ERZ773035.1704-NODE-1704-length-15428-cov-11.105119_pt1 | contig 15428 bp, 15 predicted proteins | sample MGYA00511487_ERZ773035 | MGnify/ENA primary metagenome ERZ773035 (study PRJEB29015, sample SAMEA2737985) | human oral metagenome | biome: human oral; feature: human-associated habitat; material: dental | place: China | collected 2024 ...
CGAATAGCTAAAAACAGTAGGGCTCACGCGCAAACCGTAAAGCGAATAGCTAAAAACAGTAGGGCTCACGCGCAAACCGTAAAGCGAATAGCTAAAAACAGTAGGGCTCACGCGCAAACCGTAAAGCGAATAGCTAAAATCAGTAGGACTCACGCGTAAGACGCAAAACGAAAAACGGCCGGGCACCTGCGGGGTGAACGCATGCGCACGGCGTTTCTCGCTCTTAGATCATTGTCTCTCGTCTCGTCTTACTCTTCCGGAAGGTGGATGTCGGGGCCTCCGTCACTGCCGCCCGGTTTGGGTTGTTCGCCGCCCGGTTTGGGCTGCTCGCCGGGGCCGGTGCCGGGCTGCTTGGGGTCCTTCGGATCCTTGGGCGCGTCGGGCTTTTTCGGGTCCTTGGGGTCTTTCGGATCGGCCGGCTTTTTGGGCTCCTTCGGCTCCTTGGGTTCCTTGGGATGCTTCTCGGCGGCGGATTTCCTCTGGGCCTCACTGACGTTGTGGCGCGACTTGTAGCGGAGGGTGACCTGGTTCATCTGTTCGGCTAGGGCCTCGATGGCCGTGCGTTCCTCGTCCTTGGTGGTGGTCAAGTAGTTGGCTTGGAGCACCTGGCAGGCCACCAGATGGATCTTGTCGATGGCATCTCGGACGTCCCGGATGGACGGCAACTTGCTGCGTTCGATGATTTCAGCGTCGCTGGCTCCGCCCAAGGTCATGTATTCCGCGTTGACGGTGTGCAGTTGACTCAGGGTGTCGGTGAGTCCCACAGCTGCCACGTCGGCCGGGGCCTTACCGAGGTCTTTTTCCAGCCCCAGGATGAGCCCGGATTTGATGTCGCAGCGCTTGTCGCGTGCTCCCAGATAGGGGGCCACGATGATGCTGAGGCGGTCGGCGGCTTCGATGGTCTCCTTCTTGGGCGCGTACTTCTGCTGGCGGATCATGCCGAAGAGGTGTATCAGCAGGCGGTCGCGCTCCTGATCTTTCTTCTGCTTGGCTTTGGTAAGGCCCGAAGTGGCGGTGACCTTGTTGATCTCCATCCCGACACCGTTCAGGCGATCCCACTCCTCAGCCATGCCGGCCGGCAGTTTGATCTTCGTTTGGTCGGCTGCCTTGACGTGCTTGAAAAGCTCTACTTGATAGGGTACATACTCCTCTGCGGAGAATCTCGAGGTGTTGGCTACGATAAAGTTTACTGTTTTTGGGAGCTCGTAGCTGCTCACTTTTTCTTTCGTCATAACATTACATGGTCTAGAATTGTGTGCAAATATGGTGAATTTTACTCGAACAAATCTCTCATTGTCTGAAGCGCGAAAAAACGTCTCTTTCGGGAAGCCTCTCCCACCTCAGACGAGGAGCGATCTGATGGCCCCAAAGGTACAACCATTTCTGACATAGAGAAGCTCTGCATGCAAAAAACTTTTACGGTCTCTATCAATAAGAGATTTTAGACCCCCAAAGGTGACACTTTTTCAGACATAGAGAGGCTCCACGCATAGAAAACCCTTACAGCCTCTGTCGATAAGAGATTTTAAGCGCCCAAAGGTGACACTTTTTCAGACATAGAGAGGCTCCGCACGTGGAAAACTCTTACGGTCTCTATCAATAAAAGATTCCGAGCCTTCGAAGGTGACACTGTCTCGGGCGCGGAGAGACTTCACCTCTCGGAGGGCGCCATTGTCCGAGATAATAATAAACAACTTGTGCAGGCATTCAATGTTTCCGAAGGCGATAATAAATATCAACACTCTTATTTATTGTTGATTCGATCAATAATAGATAGTTGAATCAGGTATTTATTATTGTCTCAGACAATATTGAATACCTTGATCAGGCATTTAGTATTGTCCGAGACAATGGCGCTTTTCAAGTCTTCACATCTCCCACCGACAGCGACAAGCGCGCGTCCCCGCACGTCTATACCTATATATATAGGCGCAAGGGCTAAACCTCGACCAATTCACGGCCGATGGAGCGCACCGTTCGTACGATCTCCTCAAAGCCCTGCTCCGACAGCTGCCGCGCTCCGCTGAGGTACTGGGCGAGGAGGCTCTGCGGCATTTTCATCCGCCGGGCTACGGCCGAGGCGTCCAGCTCCGGGTGCGCCATGAAGAAATCGTACAGCGGGCTGCGCGTCTTAGGCGCAAAGAATCCCTCGTAACAGAGGTCTTCATCCAGCTCCGGCCAGTGTATCCCCGCCCCGTCGGCCAGGTAACGGGCGCGCTCGTCGGCGGTAGCGCGGGCCAGTCGCGGGTAGTCGGCAAAGCGTTCGGCAGCTTCGCGTCCATCCGCTGTGCGTATCCATATGGCGTCGTCGGTCAGCCAGATCTTTTCAATGTGTAGCATATCCATTTTGTTTATCTTGATTGGTTAAAGAACCGATTCCAATGCTCGGCAATGATTTCTTGATTCTCACGGATCACATGCTCTACGAGCTTGAGCTCCGATGGCTTCAGTCCGTGATTCTGCACCAGTGTGACGGGAAAGAGGTTGAATTTGGCTCGGATGTCTCCTTTTGTCACATGCACATGGATGGGTTCGTGGTCGTTAGAGTAAAACATGAATCGGAATCCGAAAAGGATGAAGATGGTGGGCATACATGCAGGGGGTATTTAGTGGTAGGGCAAAGATACGTGAGGAATCCCGATCGGCCTTCCCCCGCTCCCGGCCCTCCCCCACCCTATTCGGCGCGACAAGGGGAGATCTTTTTTGCATTCGGGCTTCATTTTTTCGATTTTCATCCCCTTCTTTGCCCACGTTTTCAATAGACATCTCCACTTTTATACCACACAAGATGAAATATCAGTACTGGCTCCCGATGATGCTGTTCGCTGGAACAGCGGGGCGGGCACAGGTCGAGTTTCGACCGCCGGCAACCCCCCAACATGCCGTAAGAGACACGATTCACAATGTTGTCTTTACCGACCCCTACCGATGGCTTGAGGATAAGGACGATCCGGCCGTCGTGGCCTGGTCAAAAGCGCAGCATGACTATGGTATCGAGTACCTCCAGAAGACACAGCAGGTGCATCCGGGCGTACGTGAACAACTCGCAGCCTATATCGACCGCGATTATGAGGGACCGCTGACCAACGTCGGCGATCGCGTTTTTCAAACCGTGAAGATGAAGGGCGACAAGCAGTATCGCATCTACACCATCCTGAACGGCAAGCGTGTACTCATCTGGGACCCGGTGGCCATCGACCCCACGGGCAAGACGTCTACCTCCGGCGTGGCCTATACCTACGACGGCAACCGGGCAGCAATCAGCGCTCAAAAGAGTGGCGCGGAGATCTCAACGACGTATTTCATTGATACGCGCACGGGGAAACAGATCGGCAAACCGCTCGAGAATACGTTCGACTTTAAGTGGACCAAGGATCAGAAGCACGCCTATGTCACCTTCCGTTCGCCGGAGGACGTGGCTGCCCAGCGCCCCCTCAAGACGTATCTCTGGGAGTTCGGCACCCCAGCCTCCAAAGCGCGTCAGATTGGCACCACGGACGACGCCAAAAACAGCTTCTTCATCTACGATAACCGATACGGCGACATGACGGTCTATGGCGAGAGCGATTTTTACTCCAACAAGGCCTACATCCGTCGCACGGGAACGAACGAGAAGGGACGACTCATCTATGAGAGCACCGTATCGAACGCCTATCCGCAGATCATTGGCGACCGCATGTATATGTTCACCAACGATCACGCGCCCAACTTCCGCCTAATGACGGCCGACGTGGCCCGACCCGAATACAAGGACTGGCGGGTGCTTATCCCCGAAGGCGAGACCGTGATGCAGAACTGCGTAGTAACGAAACACAACATCATCGTCCAGGACAAGAAGGACATCCAGAGCCGCCTCACGCTCTACGACCTGGAGGGCCATCGGCAGCGCGAAATCGAGCTGCCCGAGCTGGGAAACGTGGGCGGCATCAGCTACGACCGCGAGAAGGATTCGATCTACATGACCCTGAACACCTTCACCACGATGCCCAAAACCTTCGTGGCCTCGCCCAAAGACTTCAAATGGAAGCTCTATTTCGCCCGCGAGACGCCGATAGACATGAGCGACATCGAGGCTAAGATCATTTTCTACCCCTCAAAGGACGGCACGAAGATCCCCGCCTTCATCTACCACAAGAAGGGGCTCAAAATGGACGGCAATAACCCGGTGCTGATCGACGGATACGGCGGATTCAACGACGGTATCGCGCCCAGCTACATCGGATTTTACCGCTCTCTGCTGGAACGCGGAGTGGTCGTGGTGGAGGCCGGCATCCGCGGCGGCGACGAGTATGGCGAGAGCTGGCACCGCAGCGGTATGCTGGACAAGAAGCAGAACACCTTCGACGACTTTAACAGCTGCGCCGAGTGGCTCATCCGCGAGAAGTACACCAACCCCACCCGCATTGCGGCTAAGGGAGGCAGCAACGGCGGCCTGCTCATGGGCGCGATCGCTACGCAGCGGCCGGATCTCTACCGGGCCATCGTCTGCCAGGTGCCGCTCTTGGACATGCTCCGCTACCACCGCTTCCTCATCGCCCGCTACTGGATCCCCGAGTATGGCTCCTCGGACGACGCCGAACAGTTCCGCTGGCTCTTCCCCTACTCGCCTTACCATAACATTCGCTCGGGGGTCAACCTGCCGACCATGCTCGTCACCACCGGTGCCAACGACAGTCGTGTCGACCCGCTCCACGCCAAGAAATTTGTGGCGGCCCTGCAGAACAACCCCGGTCAGCTGAACCCCGTCATCCTGCATATCGACTATGATAGCGGCCACGGATCGGGACAAAGCACCGAGCAATCGATAGCTAACTGGTCATTCATTTTCGAATTCATCCTGAACCAGTTAGGACTCTAACAGAAATCACAATTAGGGCGCGCGCCAGCGTGTGACATCTGGCGTACGCCCACTCATACTACGCTATCATAACGCTCCATCGACCAACCGACTTGCGATAAGTCCGTCCGGAGTTGTTTCATATACTATAAGCGATCATTTTGGGGCGCTCATCCTCTGTAGGACTTGTGAAAGTCATCCTCGAGCGCCTCGACTGATGTCAATCATCAATGAAGTGCTCCCCGCGTAGGGCTTGCGAAAGCCATTGGGGGTACACAACATTGAATACCAACAAGAGGCTGCCTGCCGGGGAGATCCCGCCGGGCGGCCTCGCTCGTTTTGGCCGCTACCCCTCGCCCGCGACGGACGGTTTGCCCCGCTCCTCGCACGGGAGTACATAAAAAATGCCGGGCATCCGCGATCGGGATACCCGGCATAAGCGCTAACGACAGACAACTAACGGTCCGTCATTCCGTCATCAGCCCTTCCGCAGCTCCTCCAGTGCGTCCGCATGGCGCAGGATCTTCTTGCCTAAGAGACGCGCACCATCGGCAGTGATCAAGTAGTCCTCTTCGTTGCGGATACCGCCGAAGTCTTTGTAGGTGATCACCTTGTCGTAGTTGATGAAGTCTGCGAACCGCTTCTCTGCGTGCCACGAGTCAATGAGCTGCGGGATGAAGTAAATACCCGGCTCAATGGTCAGCACAAATCCCGGCTCCAGCTCACGGGCCAACCGCAGCGACTTGCGTCCGAACTGTTTGCTCTTCGGTTGGTCGCCATAGCCGACGTAAGCCTCGCCTAAGTTCTCCATGTCATGCACATCGAGGCCCATCATGTGGCCCAGTCCGTGGGGGAAGAAGAGCGCATGCGCACCGGCCTTGACAGCCTCCTTGGCGTCACCCTTCATCAACCCTGCGCTTTTCATGCCCTCGACGATCACCTCGGCCGACAGGTCGTAGACTTCCTCGAATCGGATGCCGGGACGAAGCGCCTTGACGGCTGCTTCGTGGCTGGCCAACTGGATCTCGAACATTTCCTTCTGGCGTGGGGTGAACTTCGGATCGGCAGGCACGGTGCTCGACATATCGCCCGCGTAGCCCATCTCTGTCTCTGCGCCCGCATCGAGCAGGAAGAGTTGCCCGCTACGGATCACGTTGCTGTGGTCGTGATTGTGGAGCGTCTCGCCGTGCACTGTGGCAATGGTCGGGAACGAGAGCATGAAGTTGTGCGCAGCCGCCACTTCCTGCACAGCAGCCGCCACTTCGCATTCCCGCATTCCCGGACGTACCATCTGTAACGAACGTAAGTGCATGTCGGCCGTCACGTTGCACGCCCTTTCGATCTCTGTAATCTCCTCGTCCGACTTGTAGTTCCTCATATTCACCACTGCCTTGATGAACTCCACCGACGGCTGCTCGGCACCCGGCATGATACCCAGCAGAGAGAGCAGTTTGATGCGGTGTTCGGGGCGGTAAGTCGGCAGGTAACGCAAAGGCTGTCCCTTGCGGGCGGCTGCCTCGAGGTAGGGTTTCAGCTCGGCCGACGGACGAACGTCTTTAATGCCGGAAGCTTCGCTCTTTTCGTGGAGTGTCGGCTGCACACCCATCCAGACGATGGCGTCGATCGTCAGTTCGTCGCCGAAGATGATCTCGCGGTTCTCATCGATGTCAATGACGGCCATTAGCCCCGCATAGGGCAAGCCAAAATAGTAGAGGAACGTAGAGTCCTGACGGTAGGGATAGAGGTTGTCCTCAAAGTTGCAACCCGCTTCGTCGTTACCCATGAATAACAACAGGCCCGTGCCAACAGCCTTCTTCAGGGCCTCACGCCGCTGAATGTAAGTTTCTTTCTTGAACATAGTGATTATCGTGTTTTGAAATCAGATGGAGCAAAAGTAAAAGGAAAGCGGCAAGGCCGTATCACATTGTACACTTGCCTTGCCGCTTTATCATACCTATACACAAAGTCTCGGGGAGGATTACTTCTCGGCCAACAGTTCGTCCAGCTTCTTATTCAGCTCCTCGCCAAAGAGGTTGTGACCGACAATCGTACCGTCCTTATCCACCAAGAAGGTGTTCGGGATTGATCGTACACCGTAGAGAGCTCCGCCAGCCGACTGCCACCCTCTCAGGTCGGACAGGTGGATCCAGTTCATCTGCTTGTCCTTCACGGCTGCCTCCCAGGCGCCCTTCTCCGAGTCAAGCGAGATTCCGACGATCTCGAATCCCTTCTTGTGGTAGGTCTCATACGTTTTCTTCAAGTTCGGCACCTCCTGCATGCACGGCCCACACCACGACGCCCAGAAATCTACCAGCGTCACGTTGCCCTTGCCTACATAGTCCGACAGTTTGTGGGTGTCACCCTTCAGGTCGACCATCTCAAAGTCTGAGAACTTCTGTCCGACGGCCACCTTCTTCATCGCCTGCAAATGTTCGGCTATCTCCTTGATGCCAGGAAACTTCATGAAGGCCGAATCCGCCTTGGCCAATGCTGCCTCCTGCGTCTTTTCATCCAGCCCAAACTGGAAATCGGTGAGGAGCTTAGCCGTAGTGAGTTTGTTCGGATTCGCCTCGATGTAAGCCTTCACCTTGGCCATCATCTCGTCCTCCAGCTGCTTCGCCTTCGCCTTCACAGCCTCTAATTCGCCCTCCTTGACGTTGCTGACAAGGTTCATGTAGTTCTTCTGCGCATCGACCAACACCGAACGAATGTCTTTGAACGCGTTATTCTCCGGCGTACCCGTCACATACGAAAACGAGTCAAGTACAGCCTGCATCTCCCCCTTCTGCAACACAAACACGGCAGAGAACGGCGCCTCACCCACACGACTCATCATCTCGTCTCCCTCGTCCTTCAAGTAGAGAGCATAGAGACCGTCAGCGGTAGGTTCGCCCTGCAACTTGAACGTATTCTTCTCGATCAATGCACTGTCCGTCGCCGCACCATCTGATCCGTACGGAATCAGATACACGTACTTACCTTCGAGGTCCGTACGACCCTCGGCAATCTTACCATCAATCACGTAGCCAGACTTCTTCCCGCCACAACTCACACATACTGCAGCCACTGCTGCAAACCATAAAAGCCTTTTCATAATCTGATCTGTTTGTTCTAATACATGATACAATATAACAATACAACAATAGGGGATCTCTCTTCGCGCAAAAGTCTCAATAAACCTCTGACGAAGTGGCGGCAAAAGTAAAAATCCGTCTGAATCTGATTCGGAATAAGATCCCTATAGCAAAAGGCACCTCCACGCAGAACAGACAGCCCGTCAATCACCCCCGAAACAGGCTGAGCCATGCACTTCTTCCTGCCATTATTTAGGCTAAAGCCATCCACAAGGAGAAAAAAGCACCTTGTTCTGAATAGAACTAATAAGCCATAGAAATCCTATCCAATAGTTTAGGACACAACGCATAAGCACGCAAAAGAAGAATTCAATGATCCATGACGACTCAAAAAAGATCGACTTTTTTCATGGCATTTTTTGGAGGTTTCGAAAACGCCCTTATCTTTGCACCGTCTTCAAGAGAGAACGACAGCAAAATCAAATAAAAAGGGCGCTTAGCTCAGTTGGTTCAGAGCGTCTGCCTTACAAGCAGAGGGTCGGGGGTTCGAATCCCTCAGCGCCCACCTATTAAAACAGGAGAAAGCAAAATCGCTTTCTCCTGTTTTTGCTTATTTGCCAAGCAACGAAACCGCTTCTCAATCTCATCCCCAAGTTGTCTCTGCTTCTTCTCAAGCGGAAGAAAGATCAGCTTTCAGTCAAAGGAAGACAACGGAGTGCTATCTATAAATATTCCCAACCTCATGCAGCTACGTGGTTTTTGATGCGGTTGCCCTAGCAGTCCTGATCATGTATGTCTTAGGCTTTCCGAAAAAGATCTACTTTTGTGGCCCAATCTTACTTACCTACTTATCACGCGATTAAGAGATGGGATTTTTTGATTTCTTCAGCAAAGAGAAAAAGGAGACATTAGACAAAGGTCTATCGAAGACGAAAGAGAACGTCTTCTCTAAGATCACCAAAGCCATTGTGGGAAAAAGCAAGGTCGATGACGCCGTGCTAGATGAACTGGAGGAGGTTTTGATCTCTTCTGACGTGGGCGTGGATACGACCCTGAAGATTATTGAACGGATCGAGAAACGCGCTGCAAAAGACAAATATGTCTCGACCGCAGAACTGACCAAGATCTTACGTGAAGAAATCGCCACCCTACTTACGGAAAATAAGACCGAGGATGCGGATGACTTCCGTACACCACAGGGAAAAAGGCCCTACGTGATCATGGTGGTTGGTGTCAATGGAGTAGGTAAGACGACGACTATCGGTAAGTTGGCCTATCAATTCAAGAAGCAGGGTTATTCTGTATTGTTAGGAGCAGCCGATACGTTTCGCGCGGCGGCTGTAGAGCAGATCGTTATTTGGGGCGAACGTGTGGGTGTGCCGGTAGTCAAGCAAAAGATGGGTTCTGATCCGGCTTCGGTGGCATTCGATACGCTCAATTCGGCACAAGCGACTGGAGCGGATGTGGTGATCATCGATACGGCAGGGCGTCTGCATAACAAAATCAACCTGATGAATGAGCTGACGAAAATCAAGAACGTGATGAAGAAGGTCGTTCCGGACGCTCCGCACGAGGTGCTGCTCGTGCTCGACGGATCGACGGGACAGAACGCTTTTGAGCAAGCTAAGCAGTTTACCGCCGCAACGGAAGTCAATGCGCTGGCCATTACGAAGCTCGACGGGACGGCCAAAGGCGGTGTAGTCATCAGTATTTCCGACCATTTCCGGATCCCAGTCAAGTACATTGGCTTGGGCGAAGGCATGGAGGACTTGCAGGTATTCAATAGAAAAGCATTCGTGGATTCGCTGTTCGGGGACGATGAGAAAAGATAAGGTCGACATCATCACGCTCGGTTGCTCGAAAAATCTGGTCGATTCGGAGCGGTTGATGCGCCAACTTCAACTGAACGGATATACCGTCACCCACGACGCGAAGAAGATCAACGGCGAGATTGTCGTTGTCAACACATGCGCATTCATTGGCGATGCACAAGAAGAATCTATCAACTTGATCCTCGAATTGGGCGAGGAGAAGAAACGCGGAAGCATCGGAAAGCTGTATGTGATGGGATGCCTCTCGGAGCGTTTCCTAGAGGAACTCCAGCAGGAGCTTCCGTTTGTAGATCGTTTCTACGGGAAATTCAACTGGAAAGAATTGCTGAACGATTTAGGTAAGGCCTACCTGAGCGAATTTTCGGAAGATCGCGTTGTGACGACTCCCGGACATTACGCGTACCTAAAAATCGCTGAGGGGTGCGACCGTAAATGTTCCTACTGCTCGATACCGATCATTACGGGGCGTTACCGCTCGCGTCCGATGGAGGAGATTGTGAAGGAGGCCCGACTGTTGACCGAAAAAGGGATCAGCGAGTTTCAACTCATCGCGCAAGACCTGACCTACTACGGACAAGATCTTTACCACAAAGCCGTACTGCCCGAGTTAGTCGAGCGACTGTCGGACGTGCCGGGCGTGGAGTGGCTGAGGTTGCATTACAGCTATCCGTCGCATTTCCCACACGAATTGCTGCGTGTGATGCGCGAGCGCGAGAACGTCTGCAAATACCTCGACATCGCCCTCCAACACATCAGTAACCCTGTGCTGGAGCGCATGCGACGGCATATTACGAAAGAAGAGACCTACGAACTCATCGCCCGGATTCGGGAAGAAGTGCCCGGCATTCACCTGCGTACCACACTGATGGTGGGCTATCCCGGAGAGACGGACGACGACTTCGAACAACTGATGCAGTTCGCACGAGACATGCGTTTCGAGCGAATGGGCGCCTTCGCCTACAGTCACGAGGTGGGGACGCATTCCTATAAAAATGAACAAGACAATGTGCCGGACGAAGTGAAGCAGCAACGGCTGAACGCGCTGATGGATCTTCAGGAGGCCATTTCGGCTGAGGTGCAAGAGGAAAAGGTGGGCAAAACGCTGCGCGTGATGCTGGACCGCGAGGAGGATTACTACATCGGGCGGACCGAGTTCGACTCACCCGAAGTAGACCCCGAGGTGCTCGTGCACAAGGATGCCGACATGGAGCTCGGCAAAATTTACTCCGTACAGATTGAAGCCGCTGAACCGTTCGAACTATACGGCCGGAAGGTTGTTTAATCCATCGGCGAACTACTGAGATTTATATTCCGAATAATCAGAAACAAAGAGATATATCCATCATATGAGAGATACAGAATTGATAGCCGAACTGGCCGCGCGCCTCGACCGGGAGATCCCCGAGGTGGAGAGCATGCTGGACGCGTTCGGGCAAATCGTGGCCGACAGGCTCGCAGATAACGACATCGTTGCACTCGAGGGATGGGGGCAATTTGAACTCAAAAAGAAGGCGGAACGCTACTCGGCCGACGCCGAAAGCGGCAAACGCTACCTGCTGCCCCCGAAATTGATCCCCGTCTTCAGACCTTCCTCCCGACTCAGAACGTACATCAAAAACTTAGATCAGGCATGAACGAGAAAATCACCACAGACCGCATCATTGAATTGATGATGGCCCAAACGGGTCGCGACCGCACAGCGGTGCAGACCTTCGTCGGAGAGTTGACCGCGCTGGTGAACGACAGTCTTATCAAAGACGGATCGACACGAATCAAGGGCATCGGCAAGTTTCGGATCGTGCCCGTCAGAGAACGCGAAAGTGTGACGCCAGAGGGCGAGCGCATCGTTATTCCGGCCCACCACTGGCTGTCGTACCTGCCCGATAAATCGCTGAAAGACCGCATCAATAAACCCTTTGCCATCTTCGAAGCTGTCGAGGCGAGCGAAAGTGATGCGCCGATTGAGACGCCCGAAGACCCTGAGCGTGAGTATGTGGACGACGAAGAGGCGCCCGCGGACGAGGCTCCCCTCTCCACCCCTTCTTTCATCTCTACACCGGAAAATGAACTGACCGACAGCGAGCCGGAACCGACGGAGCCCACACCTGCACCGCCCGCCCCAACAGCGGAGACTGACGACGACGAGGAGGACGAGGGGGACGACGACGTGGAGCCCGTCGCCCTGATTGGAAGCACATGGAACAACGAAAAATCTCAAACGATGAACAGTGAGATCAAAAAGGAAATCGCCGAGGGCTGGTCGGAGGGGCGCTCGGTGGGCAGTAAACCCATGACCGTGGGCGAAATGGCTGCAGCACACCTCAAAGCATCGCAAATCATTACGCCCGAAGTGACCGCCGAAAAGGTCGACACGAAGGCGCCGGAACCCGTCCAGAAGGATGAGCCGAAAGCGCCTCTGGCAACGGGCCGAACCGACACACCGACATCAAACGCCGGACGCACAAACGAGCAGAGGCCACCGCGGAAAAAGCCCGTGACGGTGATCCCGCCTCTCGCGCCGCCACCGCCCGTGGAGCCTACACCGCAGCCGAAAAAGAGCGAAAAGCGCTCCTCGTCAAACTTCCCGCTGTACGTCGTGCTCAGCATCCTGCTGCTGCTCCTCCTCGGCGGACTCTTCTACCACTACTTCTACTACCTCCCCTCGTCCGAAACGCGCGCCATGGGTCGCACGGACGGTGACAAGGTGGTGACGGGCGACACGTTCGTCATGCCTGGCGAAGAGGCTAAGGACAAAGACGCCCCCGAGGCCGGTCGTGGTGACAAGCCGCAGACCTCCATAGCCGACGAACAGAAGCTCGATCCGGCTACAGCCGCCGACAAGGCGCGTCGGGCTGCTGCCGAGAAAGAGGCTAAGGAGAAGGCTAAAGCCGAAGAAGAGGCCAAAGCCAAAGAGGACGCTAAGGCCAAAGAGAAGAAAGAGAAACCGGCCGCACCCAAACGCAAAGTGGTGGCCACCGTTCGGTTAGAGCCAGGGCAATTCCTGACCAAGCTGGCCGAGAAATACTACGGTAACAAGGTCTTCTGGGTCTACATCTACGAATTCAACAAATCGAAAATCGCCGACCCGAATCATATCCCCACCAACATGGAGATCAAGATTCCGGCCAAGGAGCTCTACGGCATCGACGCCGACAACAGCGCCTCCGTAGAAAAGGCCAAGGCCATTCAGGCTCGCCTAAACGCCCAGAAGTAATCCGCACAAGTTCTGGTTTTCCACTGGGGGAGGGAGAGAGGACGCGTCGCTCGGAGCGATGTGCCCTCTCTCTTTTTTTGCCATAAGCCATGGTGCGATTCGGAAGATCTTCCGAGGTGTTTCCGGACGTGGTGAAATACCCTTCCGAGGTGGTCATAATCACGTTCCGAACGTCATTAAATATGGTTCAGGACATGATGAAATACCCCTTGGAACCGTATTAAATACCCCTCAGGACGTCATTAAATACCCTTCCGAGGTGGTTGTAATACGTTGGTGAAATGGTTCTAATAGGTTCCGGAGAAAATTATCAGCAAATATCCTCCTGAAGAAGAAGCAGTTACTCGGTCGTAGGCATTGGATAGGTAACGAAGTAGAAACGAGCGAGGCGCTTGGAATTGCTAGAATCTGCACAAACAAAGGGCGCTTGTCGTTTGAGGCTGCAATGTTACTATGACTATTTGAAAAACAGGCGTTTTTGATGCGATTCTCTCGATTTGGCTTTCGGCTTGGGGAAGGTCGGGATGGATGAAGTGGATGAACGTCGAACATCATATCCCCCTTCCTCTCCTCTTCTTCTTCACGGCTTGGTTTCTTAAGCGCCGTTGCCATGCGATCTCGGCGTAGTCTGCGCCGTGTGTCTGTAGAGCTGTGACCTCTCCAGTCTCCGAAAGAAAGCTTTCCGCGACATCTAAAGCAGTGTCCACAACGGAACCTGCGACTTGTGCGGTAGGTGTACTGTCGTTCGTGGATCTCATGGAGGAATGGCTGGAGGGGATGATGAGATTCTGTGCATTGCCGGACTCGAACTGCTTCGGCAGGGTGCGAAAACCGAACTCGCGGCCGATCTCTGAGGCCTTGAAACTTTGGCCGTCGTAGGTAAACTTCAGCCCGTAGACTTTGCCCTGCTTGTTCTTCAAGCGGTCGATCTCGACGCCACTTCGGTACAGCTCAAAGAGGAACATGGAGTGGCCCGACAGACCTTTCCCGCGGTGCTTGTCGAGCAGGGCGTAGCAGATGTTCCGAACCTGCTGCTTTGTCCGCTCTCTTGCGGGATCGGATTGGGCTTTCCTATGCGGTCGTACGGTAGCGACTCCTTTTGCGATGGTCAGCCCATGCTTGCGGCTGAGTTCTTCGGCTACTCTCGCCGCCCGATTGCTGACGAAGGTGGTGTCGTAGACCTGCCCACCGAGGCTGATCCGATTGGCGATGATATGGATGTGTAGATTGTCGGTGTCTTTGTGCGTGACGGCCACCCACTGGTGATCGTCCAGTCCCATCTGTTTGGCAAAGAGCAAGGCGAGGCGGTTCAGAGTTTTGAACGTCATCAGTGGCTCGTCTTTCGGGGCGATGCCGATCTCGATGCGCAGGAACTTGTTTTTGCAACGGCTGTTGTAGTCGCCGACGAGCTTCATCTCCTCGTGGATCTCCTTTGGCGTTTCGCCACAGAGATTGTGGAGGGCGAGTCTCTTTCTCTTGAACTATCATAGATGCTCGTTTAATGTCAAAGTACTGTTTGTCAGTCTATTATGGGAGTTCGTCTTAAAGCAGAGTATCATGGATCTCCCTCGCCATATCCTTATTTGGGTGTATCTTTAGGTGTGTAAACCATATACCCAAGCGTTATGAATATCAAGCGTAATATCATCTTTGCTCTGGAGAGCCGGAAGAAGGACGGTGTCCTATGCGTAACAGTACCATCGGTAAACAGTTGGCATTCCTCAAGTGGTTCTCATGTTGGAGCTTCAGACAAGACCTTCACCAAAATAATGCCTACGATACCTACAGGCCCAAAATCAAGAGTACACAGAAGAAGATCATCTTCTTAACTTAGGAGGAGCTGAACAAACTCCGAGAGTTCGAGATACCTGCTGTCAAGCAAGCTTTGGAACGAGTGTGTGATGTTTTTCTCTTCCAATGCTTCACGGGCTTGCGTTATTCTGATGTATTCAATCTTTGCCGAAGTGATATTAAAGGCGACCACATTGAGGTTACAACGGTTAAGACTTCTGATAGCCTGATTATCGAGTAGAACAAACATAGTAAAGCGATTCTTGATAAATACAAAGATATGGCATTTGAAGATGACAGGATGCTACCTGTCATTACTAACCAGAAAATGAACGATTACCTCAAAGAGTTGGCAGAGCTGGCAGACATTGACGAACCTGTACGCCAGACTTATTATAGAAGACCTTTGAAAAATAAGGCGATGGGGTAAAGAGGAGTTCTTCGCAAAAAAGGAGCGAGAGAAAGGGGTGGTAGTAAGGAGTGAAAGTAGTTGTAAATCCCCCTTGAGGAGCTACTTGCCCTGAGCTCCTCAAGGGTGGTTATGCCTTATCCTACAGATGAGGACATAATTATCCCCGGGGTTCTGTATAAATTAAAGGCGATGCTTTCAAGAATGTTTTGAGTATGGGTCTTGGCAAGTCCCCGGTATCGACATCGTCCGCCATGAAACCACCGGCGAA
>ERZ773035.1705-NODE-1705-length-15419-cov-5.608631_pt1 | contig 15419 bp, 9 predicted proteins | sample MGYA00511487_ERZ773035 | MGnify/ENA primary metagenome ERZ773035 (study PRJEB29015, sample SAMEA2737985) | human oral metagenome | biome: human oral; feature: human-associated habitat; material: dental | place: China | collected 2024 ...
TTCCTATAAATTCAGTAAATACTGGAACTTTTATTTATACTTTGATATACTTATAGATTATACAGTTATCGTTTATATCTTTTTATCTCACTGTATAATAATGATCAATGACACACTTAATGTAAATGTATTAGGAGACGAATAATATATGAATTATAGTAAACGTCATAACACACGTAAAATAAATAATTCCTCATCTAAAAAGAAGAAATACATCAATAAATTGATAGTAACTTTTTTTAAAACCTTATTTGTATCATTTTTGGTACTCTGTATTCTCGGTATCAGTTTAGCCTTCGGTGTAATAAAGGGCATTATAGACAATACCCCCAAGATAAATATAGAAAGTATAGCACCTTTAGGTTTTGCTACTACGGTATATGACTCTAAAGGAAATGTTACCGATACTTTGGTAATGGCAGGAGCCAACCGTGAAGAAGCAAGTTATGAAGAAATTCCCAAAGATCTTATCAATGCCTTTGTAGCAATAGAAGATGAAAGATTTTGGCAGCATAAAGGTATTGATACCAAATCAATAATGCGTGCTGTTTATGGCGTACTGAAACACAGCAACCTGGGCGGCGGCTCTACTATTACCCAGCAGCTTATTAAAAATAATGTATTTAACGGCGGTAGGGAGTCAAGCTTTGGAGCCAAACTTGAAAGAAAATTGCAAGAACAGTACCTTGCCTTGGAGCTTGAAAAGACCATGGATAAAAAGCAAATCATTACCAATTATCTTAATACCATAAACCTCGGTAACAATGCACTCGGTGTCAAAGTGGCTTCAAGAAGGTATTTCGGTAAGGAAGTTTCAGAATTGACTTTATCAGAGGCTACAGTACTTGCCGGAATCACTCAAAATCCCAGTAAGTATAACCCTATAAGCGGCAGGGAAAAGAATGAAGAAAAAAGAAAAGTAATTTTAAGTTACATGCTGGCACAGGGTTACATTACTAAAGAAGATATGGATAAAGCCCTGGCTGATAATGTATATGACCGTATTCAAAATGTTAATACGGTAACAAAGGAAACTCCGGTTAATATTTACAGTTACTTTACGGATGAATTGACAGAGCAGGTGATGAGTACACTTATGAATAAACTCGGATACTCTGAAACTCAAAGCTATAATTTGCTTTATGGAGGCGGTCTTTCAATATATACGACTCTTGATCCGGATTTGCAGCAAATTGTTGAGGAAGAGGTGAATAATCCCGATAATTATGATATTACAAAATACTCGGCGGAATACAGACTGTCAGTTGAGCATATAAACAGCGGAATACAGCATTATTCTGAAAAGGATATTATGCAATACCATAAAAATGTACTGCATGATGATTTTGACGGACTTTATAAATCCGAAGAAGCCGCAAAAGATGATGTTGAAAAGTACAAGGCTTATGTAGTGAAGGAAGGCGACAGGGTAATAGGTGAAAGTTTCTCGCCCATACTTCAACCACAGGCATCATTTGTACTAATGGATCAAAAAACCGGTCAGGTCAAGGCTTTAATAGGAGGAAGAGGACCTAAGAATGCCTCTCTTACACTAAACAGAGCAAGTAATACTTTAAGACAACCCGGTTCAACTTTCAAAGTTATTTCAGCCTTTGCCCCGGCTATTGATGCAAAAGGTGCTACACTTGCAACCACCTACTATGATGAAGAATATACCGTAGGCAAGAAAACTATTTCCAACTGGTACTCTTCCAGAGGATACCTCGGTTACTCCAATATAAGGGAGGGTATCATATACTCTATGAATATAGTAGCCGCACGTTGTTTAATGGAAACTGTAACACCTCGTCTCGGTGTGGAATATTGTAAAAATTTCGGTATTACCACCTTGACAGACAATGATTACAGCGCTTCTGTAGCACTTGGAGGTTTGTATAATGGTGTAAGCAATCTTGAACTTACCGCAGCCTATGCAACCATAGCCAATGGCGGTATGTACACCGAGCCTATTTTCTTTACAAAAATAGTAGACCATAACGGAAAAGTATTAATAGACAATACACCTGCCACACGTAGGGTTATAAAAGAATCTACAGCCTTCCTGCTGACAGATGCCATGAGGGAGTCTATGATAAGCAACCGAAAGTTTGCAAGATCAAGTGTAAGTGTCAATTCAACAAGTACAAAGGCTCATCTCGATAACATGAGTTGTGCCGGAAAGTCAGGTACTACTTCGAAAAGTAACGATATTTGGTTTGTCGGCTATACCCCTTATTATACCGGCGGAATATGGTCGGGGTTTGATGAAAACCAAAAGCTGGGTGAAGAAAGTAGCGGTACTTCCTATCATAAAATTATTTGGAAAAAGATTATGACCAGGGTTCATGATACCAAGCAACTTCAAAATGTTGAATTCACTAAGCCGGCAGATATAGAGACCGCAACTATATGTAGAAAATCAGGCAAGCTTCCTATATCGGGAGTATGCTCCTCCGACCCCAGAGGTAACGCTACCTATACCGAATATTTTGCCAAAGGTACCGTACCTACAGAAAAATGTGATGTTCACAGCAGTATAAGAGTTTGTTCCGAATCGGGTCAAAGACCTACGGCATTTTGCCCGAGCACAAGGAGTAAAACTATTATGAAACTTCCTGACAGTGACAGTACTACTGATGATTCATATTTTGCCTACCCCAGAAAATGTAGTATACACACGGGAGCACCGGCTCCGGAGCCGTCAGAATCGGATGCCTCGGATATAAACTCCCCACCAAGCCCAAGTACAAACAGCCCTGCCGGTTACGGTCCGGGCTATGTAAACTAAAATAAAAATCCTCAGCTTAGTGCATGCTATGCTGAGGATTTTTAATGTATTAAATAAAGAAAAGAAGAGGGTTATTTACTCTGCTTATTTAAGACACGATACATTAAATTAAACTTCCAACTTTTTTAAGTAAATTCCGGTTTTAAACGAAGAAGTTTTATTATACAATATATACTTCGCTTATTAATATCCTCTTTCAGTCTTGGCTAATTTAGCCTCATTGCTGTCCGGATAATTAATAATTATATCTCCGAATATAGTATTGGCATTTTGTGAGTCTCCGCTCAGCTTGTAAGCCATAGCCTTCTTGTATAGGGCAGCTACAAAGGAAGGTGAAATCGCAAGACTTTTATCATAATAAACTATAGCATTGGCATAGTCCCCCGCACCGTAATACTCATCTCCTTTGTCGAGCAAAAGTTTAGGACCGTCCTGCTTTATCTTGGCACTTAACTCATTATATATGGAATTAGGTGAAACCCTGCTGCCGTCATCTATATCCAAAAGCTTTTCCGTATCAAGCCCTGCAAAAAGAAATGCCGCCTGTGTAAAATCTTCTTTTCTATATGCATCAAGTATACCTATTAAAAGTTGATATTGTGTAATTTGATAAGTACTTGATTCGTCAGAGGTATTGGCATTTTCCGTCAGACGGTCTATTTCCGCCTGAAGGCTGTCCTTAGACTCTGTAAGCTCATCTATCTTAGCATTGGATGCGCTTAATTTATCACTTATTGCCATAATTTCGGAATTATGAACCATGTTCATTCTGTTTTTTACTGTAGGCATATATATAAATACAATGCTTGCAGCACCTATCAAAAGCCCTATCAATATATTGACTGCGGTATGCCAGCCAAAACCTTCAGAATATCCCTTAGGTATTATAACGTCCTCTTCCAAAAGTTTGGACATACGCTTGCTTTCAAACTGTCTGCTTCTGCTTGCATCAGGTTTCCCGCCTTCTCTAAGCTTTGCGGCATAAGACAGTGCTATAGGATTGCTCTTATCCACATTAAGCACTGCTTTTATACACTTTCCGGCTTTTTTATAATCCTCGTATTCCATAGCTAAAAGTGCCAAAAGCAACTGCGCATTGACATACTTAGGATTGGATTCCGTAACCCTGTTAAGCATTATAATCGATAAGTCCTTACTGTTTGAAGCGGCATTGGATAAAGCCACATTATATTTTCCTATATTTTGCTCATGCTTTTCAAGTTCACCCCTGCTGTCTCTCAGTATTCTGATGTACTTTATCGCTATATTGTTTTCACTGTCTATATTGCTGCTTATAACCCACTGAACCAGGGCTTTGGCTGCTTCACCGATCTCATAATATATAAGACCTAAAAGATTCCTTGCCGGAATATTTTGTTTGTTAAATTGTAAAGAGTACTTTATATATGTAACAGCCATTGATAAGTTTCTGCTTTTAGCATGGCTGAGCGCCAGGTTATAGTAGCTATTGGATATACATACACAACGTCGCTTTATACTCATTAAGAACGCCCCTCTGATTCAAGCTGTATAATTCTTGCTATAATGTCTGCCATATCATGCATATCTGTTTTAACTATCTCATCTTCAACCTTGGATATATCGAGACTGGGTTTAAAACGAGCCAATTCTTCATCAAAATTTATCATATAGAAACCTCCTATCAGCGTTTCTCCAAAGCGATAAGTTGTTCCCTAAGTTGCTTTAGCATCTTAGTATACTTATCAAGCTTTTCTTTTTCTTCCTCTATCTTACTTGCGGGAGCCTTGGATATAAATTTTTCATTTCCAAGCATATTATTAACTCTGTCAAGCTCTGCCAGTAATCTTACTTCTTCTTTTTTAAGTCTTTCTTTTTCCTTCTCCACATCTACCAGGTCTTCAAAAGGTATGTATATATCAGCACCTGCTATAACTGCGGATACTGCATCATCAGGAACATTCACCTTGTCTGCCTCTATATAAAGCTCATTGACACCCGCCAAACTCATAAATATAACCCTTGACTCTTTGAACACATCGCTTACTTCTGTATCCTTACTTATAAGATATACTCCGAGTTTTTTACTTGGAACTACATTCATGGAAGTTCGTATATTTCTTATCGCTCTTACAGCCGCCTTTATACTCTCTACCTTATCTTCATCAGCCTTCATATCCAAAGTCTCTTCATATGCAGGCCACTTGGATATCATAATACTTTCTTCATCGCTTAAGTTCAAGAAGATCTCTTCCGTAATAAACGGCATAAAGGGATGTAAAAGCTTAAGCATATCTATAAGTACCTTCTTTAATACCCAAAGTGCGGTTTCTCTGCTTTCATCCGCCTCATTCCAAAGTCTTGGTTTCAGCATCTCTATATACCAATCACAAAACTCTTCCCATAAAAAGTCATATATCTTTGAAAGTGCGATACCGAGTTCATACTTATCCAGATTTTCAGTAACTTCTTTTACTATATTGTTACTTTTCGATAAAATCCACTTATCTTCTATTTTAAGCTTACTCTTGTCAAGTACAGGCTCCTTCTCATCCTTTACATTCATCATTATGAATCTTGATGCATTCCAAATTTTATTGGCAAAGTTTCTGCTTGCCTCTACTTTTTCAAAGTAGAATCTCATATCATTACCCGGAGCATTACCCGTCATCAAGGTCATACGAAGTGCATCAGCACCGTACTTATCTATAACTTCCAGCGGATCTATGCCGTTTCCCAAGGATTTACTCATCTTTCTTCCTTGAGAGTCTCTTACAAGCCCATGTATAAGTACTGTATTAAAAGGCTCCTTACCGGTTTGCTCCAAAGCGGAGAATACCATTCTTACGACCCAAAAGAATATAATATCATAACCTGTAACAAGTACATCTGTAGGATAGAAATAAGACAGCTCATCCGTTTCTTTAGGCCAGCCTAAGGTTGAAAAAGGCCAAAGTGCGGATGAAAACCATGTATCAAGTGTATCCTCATCCTGTATAAAGTCTTTTTCTTTGGCACATACGGGGCAATACATCGGCTTTTTACCGCCTACTTCCATATGTTTACATTCACTGCAATAATAAGCCGGAATCCTGTGTCCCCACCAAAGCTGTCTTGAGATACACCAGTCTCTTATGTTTTCAAGCCAGTGTAAATATGTTTTTGCAAAGCTTTCGGGCACGAATTTAAGCTTTTGGTTCTTAACCGATTCTATGGCAGGTTTTGCCATTTCTTCCATTTTGACAAACCATTGCGGCTTTATCATAGGCTCAACAATCGTCTTACATCTGTCATGAGTACCTACGCTGTGTTTATGTGCCACGGTCTTAACCAAAAGTCCCTGACTCTTAAGATCTTCTACTACCGCCTTTCTTGCCTCATACCTGTCCATATTATGATACTTTGAGCCCGGAAGGTTGATCTTACCGTCATCATACAATATGTTTAGCTCTTCCAAGTTATGTCTCTTACCTACTTCAAAGTCGTTAGGGTCATGTGCAGGGGTTATTTTTACACAACCTGTACCGAATTCCCTGTCAACATAACTGTCGGCAATAAGAGGAATTTCTCTTCCCACCAACGGCAGTATCAGCTTTTTGCCTATCAGATCTTTGTATCTTTCATCATCCGGATGTACTGCAACCGCAGTATCTCCAAGCATAGTCTCAGGTCTGGTGGTGGCTATTTCTATAAACCTGCCCTCTTCCCCCTCTATAGGATAGTTAATATGCCAAAAATAAGAATCCATTTCAATATGTTCAACCTCAGCATCGGAAATCGTAGTTTGACATACCGGACACCAGTTTATGATCTTTGAGCCTTTATATATATATCCCTTCTCGTAAAGTTTTATAAATACCTCTTCAACTGCATTGGAGCAGCCCTCATCCATGGTAAATCTTTCTCTGTCCCAATCTGCCGACGAACCGAGTTTCTGCAATTGATTTATGATTTTAGAGCCGTACTCTTCCTTCCATTCCCAGGCTTTTTCAAGAAATTTTTCTCTTCCTAAACTTTCCTTACTCAAACCCTCAGCCTTTAATTTATCTATGATCTTTACCTCTGTAGCTATAGCCGCATGATCCGTACCCGGCTGCCACAACGCCTCAAATCCCTGCATTCTTTTATATCTTATAAGTATATCCTGCATAGTATTGTCAAGGGCGTGTCCCATATGCAACTGCCCTGTGATATTAGGCGGCGGCATAACTATAGTAAAGGGCTTTTTATCCTTGTTGACCTCGGCATGAAAATATTTCTTTTCCAGCCAATTTTTATATATCTTCGCTTCTATCTTAGAAGGATCATAGTTCTTTTCCAACTCTTTCATAAATCCTGTCCTTTTCTTTTTTTAAATTCCTTATTCCGCTAATTATATCATATTTCTGTAATCCACTTTAAACCTTGAAATCTCTTCTATAAGAAGTTTTCTGAGCTTTATGGGATCTTTTTTAAATATATTGTCAATTTCTCCTTTGTCTATAGCCTGCTTTACCTTTGTAACCGTTTGATTAAACTCATCATCCCAATACTGCATGATATCACTTCCCAGACTTTCAGTGTACTTTAATCTAAGCCCGTCTCTTTTATCAAGGTATGACAAAAGATAAAGCCTTTTTAATATATGCTTATCTCCAAGTATATTGTAAGCCTGCACATAGTATTCGTATGCCTTGTCAAACATAAAAAGGTTGGCAAAAGCACTGGCTACATTGTGATAGGTTTTGGCTAAAAGTTTATCCCTCGGATTTTTTTCCGCCGACATCTTTATAACTGCCTTATAGTATCTTATAGCCTTACCGTATCTTCTGAGCCTAAACATATAGTCCGCTTTTTCTTTTAAAAAATCAGCCTTTTTTAATTTTCTTAAATTATTAAGCTCCGACCTGTACCTGCTGATTTCCGTACTTCTGTATATCTCCGCAAACTCAAGTATATAAATAAGCATACTGTCTTCCGCATGTCTTTCCTGGCTCATCTTGGTAAGTTGAGCAGCCAGGATATTCATATCCAGATCTGTCTTTATAAACTCTATCAGACCCGGAGATATAAAATTATCAAGCACCAATAGAGGATGCTCGTATATTATATAACAAAGCTCCTCTATACTGTAGATATTAACAGATAATTCTTCTATATAATAAGGCTTCTTAGCTTCATTTTCGCTACATAGTATTAATCCCATAAGTCAACCTCTTGTACCAGTCCTGCCTCACTTTTTTTATATATATCGCCAAAACCCGCATCTTCCAAGCTAAGTACCATAGTACCGGCATTCTTAAACTCCGTTTTTATATCAAGCCTCATAGCCTTTTGTGCTCTTGCAGGCATGAAATTAAGCGGTATTTTTATACTTCGTTTTTTCTTATATATGTCTATAGGTTGCAAATGTAATTCTATATCAGGTACGGAATCGGCTATAATTCTAAAAGATGCCTTTGCTTCGTTCCACGCTTGACCTGCTTTTGCAAGCATAAGAGGGACTTCCTTATCTTTTCTTTGTATATTTATACTGACATCGGTGTCGAGCCTGCCGTCACATATACATATAAAATTAAATATAGGCTTATCACTTGCAAGGTCCACTCCTCTTACACAGGCTCCTCTTGCAAAAAGATCCATATCCGAAAATACTCTACGCCTGCTGCAAATTATCTTTTTAAAATTCTCAGCCCAGTCCAAGGTCTCAAAACCTTTTTCGGTCAACATTATAGTGGAAAATACTTTCTTTTTAAGTATTCTGTCCGCACAGGCGGTAAGGATTTTATCCGCCATCTTCGCACCGGCGGAGTTATTTAAAAGATCAAGGTTAAATCCCTCGTCCATATCCTTACTTTCGGCATACACTATAAACCTTTTTGCACTTTTACTTACCTTTAACTCATAGTAGGTAAGCTTTGCATCGGTAAGACTGAACAAGCCCACCTGATTATTCCATATTTCTTTTCCCTGGCTCATAACATAGTATATAAAACTCTCACACCTGCTTATGACTTTTATATTTTGCTTTAAATACCCAAGATCTACCAGGCAGGAAGTAATTCTATCCACTATATCCATATCAATCTTCGGTATAGATACAACTATCTTATCAGGATAACCGACTTTTAACTTTTCTAAACTGATATCTATGATCAACCTTAAAAAGTATTTGAGAATTTCCGCCCCCTGGTACTTGGTTCCGTTTAATGTGGCAGTACCTCCTCTTATAGTAAGATTCAGTAATTTATCAACTATAACACCTCTTCCGCTTAGAGCCATCGCATAAGCTTCTTCTCCAACATACCAACCCTCTGCGTCTTTTTCTTTGCATATCGCTGTCGGAAAGCGAAATGCCTTATCATCGGCATAGGAGACTATGGATGTGCTATAATCACATATATCGATTCCAAAAACATGTGCTGTCATTATAGTAGCCTCATTTCTTACATCATCAAATTAAAAGTTTCTCTGGCAATTTCATCATCAAGTAAGTACTTTACCAATCTGTCTTTAATCAGGTTCTCATCATATATATCAGCTTCATCATCATTTAACAATATATCAATCTCATTGATTCTGTCAAATCTGCTGAAACTGAGAGCCTCTATAGCTTCTTCATGTACTATAGTCGAGCTTTCCGTTAATTTTTCCTGTCCCTCAACTTCTTCATATATCATATACTCCCATCTGTCTCCGCTAAAGAGCAGCCTTTCTTTGATGTATATATTCATATAATGATAATCAAACCTCTCTTCAGTAAAGCTTGCATCATAAGGATACACCCTGCTTTTTAACCTTGGGCTTTTTTCCGAAGAACTTTTATATACAAGAAACTCCTTATCCATTATATCCTGCGGCAGACTTACATACTTTGTAAGTTTCTTAAAGTAGGGGAACACTATAGGATAAGCCATAAGGTTGTCTATAATATCGCTTACCACCTTCTGCTGTCTTTCATCAAGTACCGCAAGCTCGGAATAATATTTTGTAATTGCCAATTGGTATATCATAGGTATACTTGTATAATCGTCCAAACTCAGAATGGATTGCTCAAGTCTCTCAAACACATGTGCAGATATTTTTTCATCACGTATAAAGTATCCCACACATTTGACTGCAAAATAAGCCTTAACTATTGATACACCGGTTTTCTTTCTGCTCACATACCATGCAAACACTTGATCTATGCTGCTAAGGTTGCCGGTAAAGAGCATATATATCAGCACCCTTTCTTCTAAATCATAGGTATCTACATTATCAATAACCGCTCTTTCAAGCAGCTCATACATATCTTTAATACAATGGTTAAAACTTCTGCAAAGGTATTCCATTATATTTATATCATAATTTCCCTGTCTGAACACCTTAAAAGCAAGGTACTTTATGACATTAGGGTCATACTTCGACTTATCACTTATAAGTTTATTACAAAGCCTTCTTGCACTGTCAGGGCTTATAACCTCTATACCGAGCATCTGTATCATTTGGTAACTTTCATTTATATACCCCAGGTTAATAAGCGTATCGCATATCTTGCCTCTGTCCGCTACGGAAATATGGGTATCCGAGCTGGCTCTTAAAAGAAAGTCATGATTGTTGCTTACATTCCATATATCCGGACCGGAAGGGGTCTTACTGTCCTCCCTTAAGTAATCAATAAGCTTGGATAAAATATTCGCCTTGTATATGTCCGAAAGGCTGTTATCGGCTGCTGCCCTTTGTATCAAGGTTACATCTTCCGCAGCTACATGCCCGGCTGCCAGGATGGAGCTTAACTTTGCAAGTTTATAAACCACATGCTCGGGATATATCAGATAGCAACGGTTCAGTACCTCTTCTTTATTCTTTATTAAAGTTGTCTTATCCGTTTCAACATAATACCTTATACCGTCTTCATCTTCTACAAATACTATCGCATCCTTTGAATATACCGGAATATAATGCAGGTTTGAATTATACCTGTATACATTCTCTCCCTTAAGTTCAGGGTATACAACTATAACTTTATCAATTCCTTCCTGCTCAAGCTTAAGCATTTGTGCAGATACGATATCCGGCAATACCTTGGCAAGTCTGCTGTCAACTATATCGGCATCTATAAATTCATTGTATATACTAAGAAGAGGTTTCGTTATAGCATGTGCATTAATTTGTTCAAGCATAAACTGGAATATAAGTGCTTTGTATTCCTCATAAATTTTAGCATCCCTGCCTGCATACAGAACCACATTTTCATATAATAAAGCTCTATAATCGGGTGATAAGGCATTGTCTCCCAAAAAGTATCTTAAAATTTTTTCTTTAAAAAGCCCGTTTTTTTCCTTGCCCAGTGTATATATGTACTGCTCATATATACCGAAAAGTTCAAGATTATTATCAATTGCCTTTTCAAAGTATTCATTGACACAGGCTGTCCTTATATCTCCTCTGATAAGTACGGCACATAAGGCTTCAAGGTATGTATCCTCCTTATACTTATCATAAATTTTTTTAAAAAGTATATAGGTGAGGCTTGAATATTTCCTGATACTCTTAGCCCTTTGGACTATCTCATCCACAAGTTCCTTGCTTAAAATGCCTCTATCCAAACCGAAATTAAATACCTGCAATTCCAAGTTTGTTAAATCATGAAGAAAGTCCAGGTTCTCTGAGATAAACTTAATATAAACTAGGTAAAGGAAGGGGCTTCTGCTGCCTGCATAAAATGCCTCATTAATAAGTTCAAACACTAAAGACGGCTTATACTTGCATCTTCTGTCAAACTTGATCAAAAGAGGCATAAGTAAATATTCCCCTTCGTTGATCATCCTTCTCAGCAATTTGGTAAAATCATGGTTTACATTGTCATCATCTTCCATAAGTGCGACAATATACTCAAATAATACATAGTCGAGAACTTCTTCATCCTTGAGTGCCACAACACTGTCTTTATATCTCTCAAGTATTTCCTCAGCCTCTTTATACCTTCTTAAAAGACACAGTGCCTCCGCCTTTAAGAAACTGTATTTTTTCAGCTCCACTTCTTTTGATATAAGTTCGTCAAGTTCCAATATCATAAGCTCAGGGATAATATCATCCGGCTCATACTCATATTGCAGGCGCAAATTAAAGTATGAACTTATGTTCTTCTTATAGGCATTGTCAACATTATCTCTTTTTGCCTGATTTGAGACTAATTCAACTTCAATCTTATACCTGCTTATTGCATTGGAAAATGTTATTACAGCCTTGTTGTGCTTTGAATTGGGAAGCTTATCGGAAACTTCGAAGTTAAAATAACATGTATCCTTATTAAAGTCTTCATTGCTCAAGCTGCTTTGACTTAAGTGTATAAATTCGGTTTCACAACTTACATCAAAGTTACAATATCCCCAGCTTTGCTTTCTGATTGGAATACTAAAAGTTTTATCTGTACCGTTATAAGCAAATACATACTTTTCCTTTGCAAAATTAAGGCTTATTCTTTCCTTTATTCCACAAGCACATAAAAACTCCTCCAAAGCCAATGCATCTTTCTTTTTAAGTGCATTATATATAGCCCCCAACCTTGTATCCTTCATAAATTCAGCTAAGGTGAAATCTTTGTATTCAAATAAACGAAGTGCCGTATCATAATCCACCTTCGCTATTTTTACAAATGCATCTATGCTGTCGAGATTCTTAAGCAGTCTCTCCGTCTGGGTCATCCCCAGCCTAAACACATAAGGAACGGTTATCTCTCCCGCATTAGTAACAAGATATATATTGCCCTCTATATCTTCTTTACTTAAAAAGCAAGTATCATCCGCTTTTATATGAATTTTTGTTCTCAGTCCGCCAAATTGAGGCTCAAGTACTTTAATTCTTAAGTCATCCGTATAAGCCAGTGCTTTAAAATACCTGTGATTTAAGGACTGTATCTCAAGTTCCAGCCTGTTTTCTTTTCCGTACATAAGCTGTACATCTATATATGCAGGTTTTACTCTAAGCTTTGCAACTTCACTTTCTACAATACCGTTTGCCAGTTGATTTATTTTCTCTATCATAATATTCATTCACCTATTGCATTACAGTTAGGGTAGCAGATATACATATATAATATACTGGATGAAAGCTTGCTTTCAGCTGTATATTGTATATTTATATCTACCGGGCTGCTGCCGGCATCCACCTTCGCTTGATGTACGAATAAAAATTAAATATTTTTTAACAAAGATGAATGACCTACCCAAACTGTAACCCTATTGCATAATGTAAAGCACATTTTACCATAAAAAAACTTGAATTAAAAGAATATTGTGATATATTAATAGGCAGCTTTATTTTATAATATAATTATAAAAGGTTTACCTATTAAATTTCAGGAGAATATTATGGATTTAAACTCTTCAACCTTGTATAAATTAATGGTGCTTTATATGCTCAAACAGGTTAATTTTCCACTTACACAAACCCAACTTGCGGGCTTTTTCCTAAGTTATGAGTATACTAATTTTTTTGAAGTTCAAAAGGTGCTCTCGGAACTTCAGGAAGCAAAACTTATAAATATTGATACAAAACTTCATAACTCTTCAAGGCATACTTTAACTAAGGACGGAGCTGAAACCTTGGATCTTTTTCGCAGTGATATCCCTGAGGCTGTTATATCGGATCTTGATAAATATCTTAAGGAAAATAAGTTTAAGATGCGTGATGAGGTGAGCAGCATAGCGGACTATTACCATGACAGCGTGACAAAGGAATATATAGTCACTCTCAGATTTTCCGAAGCCAAGTATGACCTTATAGCAATTGATATATCCGTTCCGGATGAGACTGTAGCTGAGAATATGTGTGCCAACTGGCATAGTAAAAGCCAGGACATATATCAATATATTTTTAAGAAACTTATGAATTAGGTAATTTTTATGATAAATGATAATATAACGGTAAGTATCTGCTGTGTTACTTACAACCATGAGAAGTATATAGAACAGACTCTTAAGTCTTTTCTGGAGCAAAAGGTGGATTTCAAATACGAAATACTTATACATGACGATGCCTCTACCGACAAAACCGCCGATATTATAAGAAAATATGAAAAACTCTTTCCGGACATTATTAAACCCGTATATCAGAGTGTTAATCAATATTCAATAGGTATTACAAATGTTACTCAAAGGTATAATTTCCCTCGTGTACGAGGTAAGTATATAGCTATCTGCGAAGGTGATGATTATTGGACAGATAAGCATAAGTTGCAAAAACAGGTTGCCGTACTTGAGTCCGACCCCAATATAAGTCTTTGCTTTCATGCCGCCAAGGCTTTAGCTATGGATAAGTCTTACCCGGAAAGTAATATAAGACCTTATAAAAACGACAGATTTGTATCAACCTTTGAGGTTATTGATAAAACCTCGGCATATCCGACCGCCTCTTTAATGTTTCCAACCAAGCATATAAAAGAGCTTCCCGACTTTTTTGCCACCGCTCCGGTCATGGATATACCTTTACAGATTATTTTGGCTGCCAGAGGGCTCAGTTTTTACATTGACAGTTTTATGTCTGTCTACAGGGTTGGCGTTGCCGGTTCCTGGACCGGTGATTTACAAAAAGGCGACTATATCAAAAAACAGCATAAATACTTCAATGAGATAAAGGCAACTTACGAGGCATTTGATAAATATACTAACTTTTCCTACTCTCAGGCTGTTAAAAATGCCATAAACAGAATTTTCTTTCTCATCCTTGTAAATACTAAGGATTATAAAAAAGTTTTATCCAAAAAGTATAAAATTTTTTTTGCAGAGCTTAGCCCAAGAAGCAGATTTTTTATCAGGCTTGAGTATCATTTCCCCTTTGTATACAATTTTTTACGAAAAATCGCATTAAGTTTTAAGTCTTAAGTTCTTGCTATTTTTTTACTTTTATGTTATAACTTACTGGTGCCAAGCCGGTGTGGTGGAATGGCAGACACGACAGACTCAAAATCTGTTATTCGCAAGGATGTGCGAGTTCGAGTCTCGCCACCGGCATAAAAAAAGCTGTTGCAATTTTTATCCTGCAGCAGCTTTTTTTATTTACTTTGTTCCGAAAATCCTGTCTCCGGCATCTCCAAGACCCGGGCATATATAAGCATCTTTATTAAGCTCCCTATCCAAATGCCCTACATATATCTGAATATCCGGATGCTCCTTATGAAGCTTTTTAAGCCCTTCCGGTGCGGCTATTATACACATGAATTTTATATTCACCCCTCCATGTGCCTTTATTTGAGCAATAGCATCCACTGCCGAACCTCCGGTTGCAAGCATCGGATCTGTAACAACTATCGTTCTTTCTTCTATAGGCTTTGGAAGTTTGCAATAATACGCATGAGGTATGTGAGTAACTTCATCCCTGTAAAGACCTATATGACCTACCTTTGCCGTAGGCACCAAAGCCAAAATTCCGTCAACCATGCCAAGTCCGGCACGAAGTATCGGTACTATGGCAAGTTTCCTGCCTGCTATACTTGGAGACATACAGTCTTCTATAGGAGTACTTACACTTACATCCTCCGTAGGCAGATCACTAAGTGCCTCATATCCCATAAGCATGGCTATCTCTCCTACCAAAGAGCGAAATTCGTTGGTTCCGGTCGATTTGTCCCTAAGCCTTGTTATTTTATGCTGAACTAAGGGATGATTGTTTATAAATATATTATTATCCA
>ERZ773035.1711-NODE-1711-length-15380-cov-7.953866_pt1 | contig 15380 bp, 13 predicted proteins | sample MGYA00511487_ERZ773035 | MGnify/ENA primary metagenome ERZ773035 (study PRJEB29015, sample SAMEA2737985) | human oral metagenome | biome: human oral; feature: human-associated habitat; material: dental | place: China | collected 2024 ...
AGGGCCGTGTTGGTCGCGGTAGGCAGCAGGCATACGCGTACTTTATGTTCCCCGCGGAGCTACCGCTGACGGAAGAGGCAACCGAGCGTCTGACCGCAATCAATGAGTTCCAGGATCTGGGTAGCGGCATGCGCATTGCCATGCGCGACCTGGAGATTAGAGGCGCGGGCTCTCTTATGGGCGCTGAGCAGCACGGAAACCTTTCTAGCGTGGGCTTTGACCTCTTTACGCAGATGCTGGGCGAGGCGGTTGCCGAGGCTCGTGGTGAGTCCGCTGAGCTTGAGCAGGCTGAGGTAACCATTAATCTACCTGCAGATTTCTACCTTGATGAGGACTATCTGCCAGAGGTTGACCGACGCGTTTTGGTGTATCGCCGACTTGCCGCAGCTACAGAGCTCTCCGATGTTGATGCGCTTCAGCAAGATACCGAGAATAGCTTTGGTGCTCTGCCTCTTGCGGGTAAGAACTTGTTTGATCGTGCTCGCGTGCGTATTCGTGCGCAGCGTTTGCGCACAACGTCAGTGAGCCTGACAAATGGACGCCTAGTATATTTGGGTGTAGAAATTCCTCGCGAACAAGCCCTCAAGTTGAAGGGTCGCGGTGCTATTGTGTATCCAAAGACGCATAAACTGGCGTATCCGTTCCACCGAAATGAAGAACAGCTGATGCCCGCCGCCTTGGGAGTTCTGGAAGAGCTTGGTGGCGACGACGAGGTTGAGGAGTAAGCATGAGTCAAACAGCAGGTCAGACGTCACAGAACGCCACGGGCACCGCGAACGCCGCGCAGAACGCCGCGAACGCCGCTGACGCAATCTTCACCGCACCACACCTTAGGTGGGGTGTAATTGGCTGCGGAGTCATTGCAAACCAGATGGCAGAGGCGCTGGCATCTGTTGGCAGAACCATCGACGGTGTAGCTAACAGAACACAGGAGAAGGCCGTCGCGTTTGCTCAAAAACACCACGTCAAGCGTGTATATGACAGCATCGACGATCTTCTCGCCAGCGACGAGATTGACGCGGTGTATCTGACCACGCCTCACAATACGCACATCATCTACCTGCGCAAAGCGCTTCAGGCGGGCAAGCACGTTCTGTGCGAGAAGTCCATTACGCTCAACTCCGCTGAGCTGCTTGAGGCCGAAGAACTTGCACGTCAAAACGGCGTTCAGCTTATGGACGCCTGCACCATTTTGCATATGCCACTCTACAAAGAGCTGGTCAGCCGCGTGGAGGCTGGCGAGTTTGGCCCAGTCAACCTGATTCAGGAGAATTTTGGTAGTTACAAAGAGTTTGACATGGAGAATCGCTTCTTCAATCCCAAGCTTGCGGGCGGCGCGCTTTTGGACATTGGTGTGTACTCGCTGACGCTCGCTCGTCTTTTCTTGAAGAGCCAGCCTCATGATGTACTCTCTATGATGAATCCAGCTCCTACTGGCGTTGACCAGACGGACGGTATTTTGCTCAGAAACGCCGAGGGTCAGATGGTTGTGTTGGCTCTGACGCTTCATTCCAAGCAGCCAAAGCGCGCTATGATTTCCGCTGATAAAGCCTTCATTGAGATTATGGAGTACCCACGCGCGGACGTTGCCACAATCACCTGGACTGATGATGGTAAGCAGGAGAAAGTCCAGGTAGGACGTACCGCTGATGCTCTGGTATACGTGTTGGCAGATCTGGAGGCCGCTGTTGCAGGAGACGCTTCTGCTCAGGCGCAGCTTGAGCTCTCAAAGGACGTTATGGAGCTTATGACCGGCCTGCGCAACGACTGGAATTTCCTGTACCCCGAGGAGCAATAAATTACATGACATCTGACGAGAAGATCGCCCAGCTAGCAGCCGCGGTTGACGAAGAAACAAAGGCTCGTCCTGGCGCACCTCAGACGCATCCGGAGTTTGACCGTCTGGTCAGAACCATTTGGCGTCTTCGCCAGGAGGACGGCTGCCCTTGGGACAAGGAGCAGACGCACCAGTCTATCTCAAAGAACATGATTGAGGAGGCCTACGAGGCGGTCGAGGCCATTGCTGAGGGTTCTCCCGAGCACCTTGAGGAAGAGCTTGGCGATGTGCTTGAGCAGGTACTTCTTCACTCGCAGATTGAGGCGGACGGCGGTGTGGACGGTGCCGAGAAGGGCAGCGCACGCGACCGCGCGGCGGGCACGGCTGGCAACCGCGAGGCGGGCTTCGACATCGACGACGTGTGCCGAGCGCTCAACCAGAAGCTGGTGCGCAGGCATCCGCACGTATTTGGGCCAGAAGCTGGCTTAACGTCGTCGGCTGCGGCCGTCTTGGACGTGTGGGAGAGTGTCAAGGCTGAGGAGCGTGCCAGCGCAGAAGATACCGTGCACACTGAGGGTCTTCTCGACTCGGTTCCACAGTCTCTACCTGCGTTAATGCAAGCTCAGAAGATCTCAAAGCGTGCCGCAAAGATGGGCTTTGAGTGGGCGTCTGTCGATGACGTGTGGGACAAGGTTGTCGAGGAGCGCGCGGAGTTTGACGCCGAAGCTCCAGGTACGCAGCAGAAAACGGACGAGTTCGGCGACATTTTGTTTGCGCTGATAAACGTTGCTCGTTGGGAAGGCGTTGACGCGGAAGAAGCACTGATGAGCGCTTGCAGGAAGTTCCGCGCTCGTTGGTCATACATGGAGAAAGCCGCTGCTGAAAGGGGCTTCTCACTTGACGAGAAACCCGAGATTCAGGAAGATTTGTGGCAAGAAGCAAAACGTCATCTTGATGCGTAAACGAGTTGCGTAAATGAACCGCGTAAATGAGCTGTACAAATAAGCTGCATCAACCACGTTGCAGGGCGCACGAGTTGTCGCGAAGCTGATAACTTCTATTCGCTGAAACGATGAAATTCCAAACTGAGGCAGGGCTATCGGTGCTGCCTCTGCCATAATAAAGATGTTGCAATTTGTTGCGACGCATCACCAAACAAACCAGAAATGAGATCCGTGATGAGTCAAGACACCACTAAAAAGAGTGGTACAAAAAGAAAAACAACGCCCACCAAGCGTTCCGTTGAGCCTCTTAAAGAGGTTACCGCGGAGCACGCCTCTGGTGCTCTCAAAATATTTTCATCTAAAAAGGCCGAGAAACCCCAGGTAGATAAGAAGTCCCAATCTGACTTAAAGGCTGTTGAGCCTGAAAAGCTTGCGACGGCATCAAAAGACGCTGCGGCAACAAAAGACGCTTCTTCCCAGAAGAGTTCCAAGGACGCAAAGTCTAAAAGAACTGCTCCTGTTCAGAAGATTGATAGGACACAGAGGTCCGAGAGAGCCCAGAGGTCTGAGCGAGGACAGAAGCCTGAGCGCGGACAGAGTTCCGAGCGCACTCAGAAGTCCGAAAGAACTAATAAACCGCAGTTCAGCGTAGCTTCCTTGGTAGAGCTTAAGGACAATGCACTTGATTTTGCGCGTAACCATACCAAGCTCGTTGTGTTTCTCGGCGTTGTAATCTTTTTGCTTGTGGGCCTGTATCCACCAATTCGCGGCTACTACCACGCTGTTCGCGAGCATGACGAGTTGCTGCTAAATCAGCAGAAGCTTGAGGAAGATCAAAAACGTCTTGAGTCCGAGGTTCAGGGCCTGCAGACAAAAGAGGGCATCATAGATGAGGCCCATAAGCAGGGCCTGGTTTCTGATGGCGAGGAATCTGCGCGCGTGGAAGGCCTTGATAAAAAGAAGGACGAGAATACCGTTCAGCGTCCTGATTATCCTTGGTACATCAAGGTGGGAGACTTTGTTTTTGGATTTACACCAGGCGATTCTGGCAATACTGAGGCTCCTAAGAGCGCAAACTCTGACGATCCTACGTCTGCGCCTGCTCCAGGGGAGTCTCATGAGCAGAAAAACTCTGGAGAGGGCGGCTCTTCTGAAGGATCAGACGCCAACAACTCAAAGTCTGATAACGGAAACTCGCACTAATGCTTCTAGCTGCAATTGATATTGGAACCGTAACCGCTCGACTTGCGCTTGCGCAGGTAGAGGACGGACGCGTCATTCGCATGGCCAAATACACCGAGATTGTCAACTTGGGCGAGGGTGTTGATAAGACAAAACGCCTGCTACCTGAGGCAATTCATCGTTGCGTTGGTTGCGTCTCTTCTTATGTTGATCACGCAAGAAAAGAAGGCGCAGAGGCGGTTGTGTGCACGCTCACAAGTGCTGCTCGCGATGCAGAAAATGCTCCTGACCTGGGAATGGGCCTGGCCTCATTGGGGCTTGAACCCATGATTATTCCAGGTGAGATCGAAGGCGCTCTCACCTTTTTGGGCGTCTCTCATGATTTTGAGAACCACCGCATTCTTGTTGCCGACAGCGGTGGCGGCTCAACTGAGCTGGTCGTTGGCACGTTGGTGGGACAAGTCGCAGTTCAGAGCGCAGGCCAGTTCGCCACTCAGGTCGCGGGTCAGCAGCCTAGTGGCCAGCAACTCGACATCAACTTTGTCGAGTCCGTTGACCTTGGTTGCAGGCGCCTGACCGAGCGTTTTAACCTGTCATCGGATCACCCATCAGCTGAGGACATTGATGGAGCTCACAAGATGGCAGCTCAGATGATGTCTGAGGCTATCGGCCGAGCTCAACAGCAGTGTGCAGCGCCAGAGCTTTTGGTTGGCGTCGGCGGAACCGCAACCAGCCTCATTGCTATCAGGGACCGCCTTGACCCGTACGACCCGTCAAAAGTTCACCTCAATCACATTTCGATTGATGAGGTGTCGCAGATAGAGGGGCTTCTCGCCAGCAAATCGTTGAAGGAGCGAGAAGACATAACGGGATTGCAGGCAAAGCGCGCGCCCGTCATGCTCGCGGGCACTATTTTGCTTGCAGAATTGATGAAGAACTCGGGCTTCAAACACCTGGTAGTAAGCGAGAGTGACCTGCTCTTTGGCCTGGTGATAACTGCTGCTGCCGTTCACCAGGGAAAGCAGTCGCCTGTGATTTGGCAGCCAATTTTGCGCCCGCTGGATAAAAAGTAGTGGCATAATAGCTAGACATATCCGGGGGCGTGGCGGAATTGGCAGACGCAGGGGACTTAAAATCCCTCGACTTCGGTCTTGCGGGTTCGAGTCCCGCCGCCCCTACCACTTTTGTTGCAGGATAAATAGCATTTTAGCTGCGTATTTTCAGAAAATATTTAAGTATTAGTTATTATCGCGCGTGAAGAGTGCATAGCTCTTGACCTGGTAAAACTTAACTCATCATTCAGCTCATAGGACAAAAATGGGACAAAATTCAGTTCAACTATTTATTTTTACCTACGAGGATAAATTCCTCGTGAGTGTTAACAGTTAAAAGAAAACCCCGCTTGTGGCAGGGTTAGGAGTTATTTCATATGTAGCTTGGCATATTCAAGCGCAAAGTCAGGTATCTGTTCTACGCCAGCTCGATAGTTCAAAATGTCTTGGTCGGTTACTCCCATATCACCAATATGATGGTCGAAATACCCATGCTGTACAACAATGCCAGAAACTGGGTCTACAAGGTCAGCCGAAGTGACCGCATCATTTGGTAGAGACGCGAGAAAATCACAAATCTTTTTTATTTCTTCGGCATCCATTTAACCCTCCGTTCTTGGTGAAAATATAATTTATTTATTTATTATCGATGTCAAAATTCTTCTGTGATGATAACGGCTAAAAGAAAATCCCGCTTTTGTGAGGTAAGAGGTTAGATTCGATATCCAAGCTGACGAAGTTTTTGAACAACTGCTCTTCCTCTATCGTATAAGTCTCTCTGCTGCTTCATGAGTTCTTCAGTCTCGATGATTAGTCCAGCCCTCTCAGAAGATTCATATTGCATGATTTGGTCGAGTATTTTTTCGTATTCTTTTTTTAATCCCTTTATCTCTTCGTCCATTTATTACCAAATCTTTCTGAGTACTCAATAGAGACATATTCACGTGTCTGAACTTCGTTTTATCTATCAGTTTAGCCTTTAGTCAGTTCAGAAAAGGAACGCAAGTCATTTGACTCATATGATTAGAGACAATTACTAGAACGATCATATTTGGTTTTGTCACTTCTACACTCAGCCTTCAACTCCTCTGGAGTTGAATCTTTAACACCATTTTCATCAAAAAAGTGTTCCCTAACATAGTCTGGACCATATTCATCACATAGTGCCATAAAAACTGGCATATCAGGTAAGTGTGTCATTATCAAATCTCCAGATAAACTAGTGTTTAAGCTTCTTCTTATTATAGATTCGTAACAGAGCGCGCTCAAAAGTTAAGCTTTTACTTTTTTTGTAACGGAGTGAGCTCTTTTTTGGCTTTTTCAGTTGGACCGTCAAAGGTGAAATAGTCTGGGTACCTTTTATAAAGTCCTTTAACTCTAATGAGAGCAAGGAGTTCGTCTGTTGGGAGAGAAAGGTACACTTTAATAATGGCTTCTTTTGTATCTGGGATATTCCAAAGTAGATTGTTAAAACGGTCACCTGCTCGGTGGAGCGTCTCATGATCTACCCCGAGTCTCTTATACATTGCTTCAAAATCTAATACCATTTCAACACCTCAGCAGCAGTAAAATTAACTTTATTATCTCACCAAAGTGCCTTTAAAGCAGGCATTCTTCTTTCATATAGATTTTTAATTTAGCCAGATAAATCCTATTCTGTTCTCTTTCAGAAACTTGTATACTACTTGTCTTGTACCTAACGTATGCATGACCAATTTCTTACTCACTTCGGAGGACCTATGTCATTTGAGACAGGAGTTTTTCCGGTTTTAGTTTCTGAGGACGAAGCCGCAGAGTCACTATCTCCGCAGGTCAGGGGAGGACTCAATTTGTCGTCTGCTACGCCTCTTCATGTTCAGTTGTCTGATTTGATGCGCGTCAAAATTCTGTCAGAAGACTGGAAGGCGGGAACGTATATTCCGTCTGAGGCAGAATTTATGGCGCAGTATGGTGTCAGCCGAGGAACCATCAGAAAAGCCATTCAATCCCTGGTCAAAGAGGGTTTGCTGCTTACTCAAAAGGGTCGAGCAACACAAGTTATTTCTAACACTGTACGCCATGCAGCAGGAAATACCGTGCTTTCATTTGCGGCCGCGCTTAGAGACGGTGGCTTTGAGTATCAAACTGAAGTCCTGTTTAAGCAGGTAGTTTCTGCAGATCAAGCCGTTGCCGAGCATCTGGAGATTCCCATTGGCTCTGACGTACTCTTTTTGCGTCGCGTCAGGAGTGTCTCGAATAGGCCTGTGGTGTGCCAGGAATCATGGTCTAACCTGCTTGTTTGCCCACAGCTTGAAGAGGCAGACTTTGAGAATGAGTCGCTCTTTGACGCGGTTGAAAGAACGTCTCAAAAAGAGATTGCGCGCTCTCGTATGCGCTATCAGTCGCAAATTGCAGGCAAAGATCATGCCGACTACCTGCAGTGTTCTCCAAATGAGGCTTTGCTTGTGCTTGAGCAGGTAATTGAATTATCCGACGGAAACTGCATTGAGTGGAGTCAGACTTGGCTTGCTCCACACCAGAGTGTTGTTGGTGTATCTGAGCAGGTAGATGGCTCTATTGGACCTCTCGATATCTCTTCGGTTCGCCAGTCAGAGCACCCTACCTCCAATATTGTTGCTTTAAAAAATGATATCAAACAGCGCGCGCAGCTTGAGTTTGATTTGCGTCACGAAGCGCTAAAGGTGCGTCGAGGTATCATCGAGCTGGCACATCGCTACAGTTCAACGCCATTTCATATTGGCGGCGCATGTTCCGTGGCAGACATTGTCTCCGTACTTTTGAGCAAGGTTATGCAGGTGGGCCACAGGGATTGCGAGTGGGCGCTCAGGGACCGCTTGATTCTCTCCAAGGCTCATACATCGCTGGCGCTGTTTCCAGCTCTTCTACGTGCAGGAATGATCTCTCAAGAGGATATTGACCGCGGAGTCTTTGGACCCGATGCTGTCCTCTTTAAGCATCCACTGCGAGACCCTCAGCGCGGCTTTGAAATCTCAGGTGGCAGCCTTGGCATGGGCTTGGGCTACGCCGCTGGCCTGGGGCTAAGCCTTCGCAGAAAAGATCTTCCTTCTCGCGTTTTTTGTATTTTGGGCGACGGCGAGTGCGACGAGGGTTCTATTTGGGAGAGCGCCGCGTTTATCGGCCACAACCAGCTCTCCAACGTGACGGTGATTGTTGATCAGAACCGCATGCAGCTGGATGGCCCTTGTGCGTCCATTTTGGACACCGGTTCAATTGCAAGAAAGTTTGATGCGTTTGGTTTTGAGTCCGTCGAGGTAGACGGACATGATGTGCTTGCGCTGTACGACGCATTAAAGCAGCAAACTTCAAGGCCTCGCGCGATTATTGCGCACACCATCAAGGGCAAAGGACTTTCATTTGCCGAGAATAACGTCTCATTCCACGACGCATGCGTGACGGACGACCTCTATGAGCAGGCATTGCTTGATCTGAAAGTCGCAGAGGAGGCATGCTCATGCTAGATAGATCGTTGCAGCCAGCACAAATTTCTGCGAAAGAAGCGCAGATGCTTGCGGGTATGAATACAAAAGAAGTGTTCGGCTGGGTTATGGGTAAGCTTGCCGAGGATGACGAGCTGCTAACTGTTGCCGTTGCCGATTATGGTCGCCGTTTGAACCTGGATCGCTTCCGAGAGCTCCGACCAGACGGCTATATTCAGTGCGGAATTGCGGAGCAAAACCTTATTGAAGTGGCATCTGCCTGCGCAAATGAGGGCTTTCACGTTTTTGCGCCGTGCTATGCCACGTTTGTGACCTCTCGTACGCTGGATCAGATTCGCGTCAACTTGGGTATGATGAAGTCGCCCGTGGTGCTTGTGGGAGTTGCCGCTGGCTGCGAATCCGCAGCTACAGGACCATCTCACATGGCGGTGGAAGATATTGCGGTTACCAGGACCATCCCGGGACTTTCTGTGTTCAATCCGGTTGATAATGCCCAGCTCGCCGCAACGCTCATGGAGCTTGCAAAGCATCCACGACCAGCTTACGTGCGTATGACCTCGTGCGATGGCGTTAATCTGCATCCAAATGGTTACGTTTTTGATACATCTGGTGTCGAGAAACTCTTTGAGTCAGCTTGCGCGGTGGACACGGCAGGCGTAGACGACGTGGTGACTGCCGAAGCAGCAGATACTGAAGCCACAATCGTCACTCAGCCGAAGCGCATGACCGTACTTGCAACAGGTGCGATAACCAGCCGAGTTGTCGAAGCAGCTCAGAGAGCTGCAGAGCAGGTTTCCGCTGAGCAAGCCACTGCCGCTCGAACAAGCATCGAGGTCTACGGCGTATCGAGTATCAAACCACTTGACGCTCCTCTGACACAAATCTGTCAGAACTCTGACGTGATTATTACGGTTGAAGAGCACAGCATTTTGGGTGGATTTGGCAGCGCCGTTCTCGAGCAGCTTAGCGCTTCAGGTGCATGTCCGCAGGTACTACGTTTGGGCATGCATGATACGTATCTTGAAGCAGACGTTCACCACAACATTCTCGCGCGTGTAGGACTATCGATTGAGAGTCTACAAGAGGTCCTTCTCGCCAACTGTTAAATGAGGACCTAAGAAAATAAGGAACTAAGAAAATAAGAAAATAAGAAAATAAGAGCCTAAGAAAAACAAGATCCCAAGGGAGCGTTCGCTGCCTTGGGATTTGCGTTCTATGGTGCCCCCAACGGGAATCGAACCCGTATTGCCGCCTTGAAAGGGCGATGTCCTAACCGTTAGACGATGGGGACGCGAAGAAAAAGTATAGCAAAGTTGCTACAGATTTCTAGTGCTAAACAAGCTGATTTTGAGCTTACATTTATTCTTCGTTTTCCCACCAGTCAAGCCCGGCCTTAAATGCGTAGTCGCGTGCGCTTTGAATCACGCCAGGCACCGACTCTGCCCACGAAATAAATTCCGGCACGTCAGCGATAATCGCTTCGGCCTCGTGAACTGCGATAACGTTCTCGGCAAAGGTGTCAGGTGTGAAGTTGATCCTACACGGAATGTAAAGATCCACAAAAGACGGCCTGAGCAGCGCATACGCCGCTCCCTCGCCGAGGTTAACAAAACCTTTTAGCGCACGCTTTGCCGCGGGCATGCGATTTAACTTGAAGAACAACAACGTAAATGCTAGGCGCATCCAAGCATTGGACTGATATCCACAGCTCTCGTCCAGCTTATGGAGCCCCTCCTCGTCTTCCAGGCGAGCAAGCACATATGCCAAGGTAAAACGTGCGCCCAGCAAATCTGTTGGCGAGAAGAACAAGAGATCTTCGCAGGCTTTTTTGGAGAGCTTGAAGCAGGCGCAATCGGTTGCTACCTGGGCAATCTGTGCGTAGAGGCGCAAAAGTGGTCGAGCTTCAGCACAGCTCCAGGTATCACCTTGCTCTTGCTTTGTCTGCTCCAGCTTTGGTTTAAAGATAGGGTCGAATTCTTTTTGCAGGTCAAGCAGGTCGTTGAGGATTGCTGCAGGATGATTGTTGGAGATTTGCGCTAGGATTCTCTGTGCTTCTAGGTTGATACTTGTGCTGTTAAGAGCTGGATTTTCAGTAATATTTGTCATCTGATTATGCAAGAAGTTAAGCAGATCCATCCGACTTGCAAAGAAGTCAGCATCGGAATCAATTTCTTTAGTAATTCCAGCCTGATACTTGCCAATGACGTTGACGTATTGAGCAAAAGCTTTTTCTTCTTCGTCAGCAATGAAGTCTTCAGGGGAAGCTTCTACTGCAAGCTTCAACTCGTAGAGAGCAGCTTCAGAGACGATGTTCTTTTCTTGAGCACACTTGGCTACCAGGCGGTCTACCTGCTCGCTGACCATATCGTTAGCGGAATGCTTAATCACTCTGCATCACCACCTGAGTGTGGATTATTTGGCCCGTCGATATACGGTCCGTGTGGTCGTGGACCAGCGGGACCTCCGGGGAAGCCGGGGCCGACCGGGCCGCCAGGAGCGGTGCCTCCAGCGAGAGGGCCGTCGGGGAAGTCGGATCCACCAGGGAAAGAATCTGTAGAAGCAAACAAGGCATTTGCCTGCATCTGCAGCTCTTTTTCTGCAAGTTCAACGGTCTTTGGGTCTCTCGCCCTAACTTGATCTGCAAGCCAACGGCCAAGAACACCGCGTCCTATCAGGTCGTTTCCTTCTTGCAGCAGCACCGTTGTCTCTGCAATGGCAATGATGAGCTCGTCCTCAGAATAGGGGAGTACGTTAAGGCGTGAGAACTCTCCTTCAGGCAAATCCTTCTGCACAAAACAGCAAAGCGTTGCCTCAGGATAGCGCTCGATCAGCAGGTCAAGGTAGTGTTTTGCCTCAACCAGCTCACGCTTTTTGAAGTGAATAGCCAGGCGAGCCAGCAAAATCCACGGGTCATCTGCCCCGCGAGGTGGATCAAGCTTACGGTACTTGTCCATGAGGTTGTCAAGGGCGTCTTCGTCTTCGAGTTTTGCGTATGCGAGTGCAAGCGTAAAACGAGCATCAGCCGCATCCGCAGCGTCAAGCTCCAGGAGTTTCTCGCCATATGCGATGGCGTCTTTGTTGCGGCCGCAGATAAGCGCGCGAGAAGAAAGCGTTGCCAACCAGCGCTTATAGGGGTTGATGGCTAGGCGCTGGGCAAGTTCTGCCTGCTCAGCGGGGAGTCCTTGCGAGGAATCCTGCGCCTTCTGGTAACATTCGGCTTCTACCTGGGGGAGTTTCTCCACAAGGAACTGGTAGTAGGCGTCAAAAAGCCTGCTATTTGAGGCGTGGAGCATGCGCTGGGCGTCAAAACAGTTGGGGTCCAGCTGAATTGCCTGGTTGAGGAGGCGTTTTCCTTGGTCGATAAGGGCCTGCGCCTGGGATTCTTCGACAAAAGGCAGGCGATAATCAACAATCTCGGCCGCCTGAGCAACTAGGTTGAACGCGCGATCTTCGTCTGTTTGGGGGAGAGAATCGCGGTCGTTGGAGAAACGCCAGTTGAAGTCCTTCATCAGCGTGGCAATGCTGTCCTCGTCGCTGACTTGCGTGCGAGCAAAGCGGAGGATAAGCCGCTGGTAGTCTTCTTTTACTGGGTCAAACGCCACGTGATTCCTTTCTCTCTTACGTAATGATATCGCAGGTTATTTGGGTGTGCAGGGTAAGTCCGCGAGCGTCGTAAGAAGATTGTGAACGGCAGACGGAAACGTTTGGAGTGAACGGGTTTCTCGCCAGATGGGCGTCAGTTTCCTGTCAAAGGAGTGCATAAATTCTGAACGATATTGCATAAAATGGCATATTCATTTTGGCACAGGTGTCCAAAATGAGCTAATATAGAAATGTTGAGAAGAAGTAATTGCGAAGAATGGCTTCGCTAGCCGCTTAGGGAAGCGGCACATAGTTAAGGAGAGGTTTTATGGGACGTTTTACTAATCCACGCGATCTGTATTTTGGCGAGGGTGCTCGTCACGAGGTTAAGAACCTCAAGGGCAAGAGGGCAGTCATCGTTTCCGGCGGTAGCTCCATGCGTCGCGGCGGCTTTCTTGATGACATCGAGAATGACCTTAAGTCCGCAGGTTTTGAGGTTTCTCACATTGAGGGCGTCGAGTCCGATCCTTCCGTCGAGACCGTTATGAGTGGCGCTGCTAAGATGAGCGAGTTCCAGCCAGACTGGATTATTGCTATCGGCGGCGGTTCCCCAATCGACGCAGCTAAGGCTATGTGGATCAAGTACGAGTATCCTGAGACCACGTTTGAGGACATGTGCAAGGTCTTTGGCCTTCCTGAGCTCCGCACTAAGGCTCACTTCTGCGCAATTTCTTCTACTTCCGGTACCGCAACTGAAGTAACCGCATTCTCCATCATTACTGATTACCAGAAGGGCGTTAAGTACCCAATCGCTGACTTCCAGATCACCCCTGACGTTGCAATTGTTGACCCTGAGCTCACTTACGGCATGCCTGTTAAGCTTGTTGCTCACACTGGTATGGACGCACTGACCCACGCTATCGAGGCATACGTTTCTACCGTTGCTTCCATGTACACTGACGGCGACGCTCTGCACGCAATCCGTGAGATCGTCGAGTGGCTGCCAAAGTCCTACGCAGGCGACAAAGAGGGACGTCAGCACATGCACGATGCACAGTGCCTCGCTGGTATTGCATTCTCTTCTGGCCTTCTGGGCATTGTTCACTCCATGGCTCACAAGACCGGTGCTGCATTCTCCGGTGGTCACATCATCCACGGTTGCGCAAACGCTATGTACCTGGGCAAAGTCATCCAGTTCAACGCTCGCGACGAGCGCGCAAAGGCTCGCTATGCATTCATTGCTAAGGAGATCCTGCACCTTGAGGGCAACACTGAGAACGAGCTGGTAGAGGCACTTGTCCAGAAGATTCGCGACATCAACGACGCTCTTGACATCCCACAGGGCATCAAGAACTACGGCGAGGGCGGAACCAAGTCCGAGACCTCCATCATCGACGAGAAGGAGTTCTTCGAGAAGGCTCCAGAGGTTGCTCGTCTTGCTATTGAGGACGCTTGCACTCTCTCCAACCCACGCAAGCCTACCCAGGAGGAGATGGAGCAGCTGCTTAAGTGCGTCTACTTCGACCTTCCTGTTGAGTTCTAAGATCTAGCTTAGAGACTTAGCTTCGCTAAAAGCCTGGTAGCGTTCCGCTACCAGGCTTTTTTGTTCGGAGCGCGTGCGGAGTGCGTGCTGTTAACGTGCGGCGAACGTGCGTGAGGGCACGAGCGAACGCGCAGGTTGACGGCAGGTGCGGGTGCGCAGGTCGACGGCGGGTGCGGGGGCATAAAAAGTTGCTTGGACTCCCAAAACACATCAAATTAGCTTCAAGTGGTAAAAAATGCGTTTAGTTGGGGTTTTCATTTTTCTGTATACAACGTTTGCCCAGATAAAAGTTTTTGGTGCGGTAAAAAATCGTCTTAGTTGGGGATAAATCGGCCAATTTTAAGTTTTCATCCCCAACTAAACGCGTTTTTTACCTTTTTCGGCATATAATTTTGAGCCCAAAAATTTCGTATTCATAGAAATGTATTTAATAGCACCAATATGCAGAATTTTGAAACTAGACCAGTGTAATTACATGTAGAGTCTCTGGGAGGACGCCAGAACAACAAATCTTACACAGATTTCCTATGTGTTTTCAAATCGGTCAGATTACTTGCGCTATTTCCGGGTATGGAATTCATACTTTTTCGCGAAGGAGTGCTATGGATTACTGTCTTTCGTACTTTTCAGCGTTTAATTTATTGATGAGTTCCTCTAGGCCATTTGATTCGTCGTCGGCAGCAAATGGTATGGCCAGAGTGCCTGTTGTTCCTGAATCAGCTCCAGGAATATCGACTGAACGAGAGCTTGCTGTCTACTATGGGGGCCTACCAGAGATACAAGGCGTGCGTCTTCACCAGGAGCCTAAAGGCAAGGTTGACCTGCTTATTAACGATGTGAATTCCACATTTGCAAAAGAGCATGTCGCGCTTCATATCTGTAATTCAAAGGTTTTGCCATCGTCACTCCTGCCCATAGGTGCTGACTTAAAGGGATTTATTACCTCTCCGGAATTCACTTACTTGCAGATTGCGTCAAAGCTTGATTTCATCGGAACAATTCTTGCAGGTAGTGCCCTGTGCTCCGATTATTTTTTGAACCAGGATGGCCATGGTGGAGTTTCGCAACGCCAAAATGGTCCGCTGACAAATCGCGCTGCAATTACAAAGTTTCTTTCCACGCAAGGAAGAAAACGCGGCATCATCCCAGCTAAACGAGCGGTCCAGCACATCGTAGAGAAAGCTCGGTCGCCCCGAGAAGCGTCGCTTGCCCTTCTCTTGTGCCTCCCGTATAACCTTGGTGGTTTCAACCTAGGAACTGTCGAACTCAATAGGCCAATTGAGCTAGAAAATCGATATGGCGAGAAAATCACGCGAATTCCTGACTTAACTATTCAGCTCAAGGATAAAAGAAAGAAGCAAGCGACGGTGCTGCTAGATTATGATCCAGCGGTAACGCACGCTGGCGGCCAAAGAGTCATGCGAGACTTGGACAGAGAAAACGAGCTGGTAACGGGTGCGCAATGTCCGCATTTTTCGGTATCTGGAGAGATGTTAAAAAGCTTCTCAAGTGTTCAAGGCTTGGTCCGTCAGATTCGAGAGTCTACAGGAATAGTCGCACGTGACACAACTATTTCTGATCTTGAAGAGCGTCAGCGAGCACTGTGGATGCGGCTATTCAAAGCCAGGTAGTTAAGCTAGATAATAAAGCCAGGTAAAGTTGTACTTGAAGATAGTTGTACTTGAAGATAGTTGTACTTGAAGATATGCGATCATCCAATCGAGGTAGCCGCGTCCTTTGCGTTGCGCTTGCCGTACAATAGAGAGGCACAAACTGCTTATAACGTACAGCCAGAAGGAGAAAATCGTGGAAGTCAACGGCCTTATCGACCATACAAATTTG